>Ga0307515_10011362_pt1 | contig 16901 bp, 8 predicted proteins | sample 17_EM_MG_FD_194513 | JGI IMG/M metagenome (GOLD analysis project Ga0307515, IMG submission 194513) | Populus trichocarpa ectomycorrhiza microbial communities from riparian zone in the Pacific Northwest, United States - 17_EM | ecosystem: Host-associated > Plants > Roots > Unclassified | place... | reverse complement strand
AAGCCAAGTTTATCCTCAAAAAGAAATTACCCGCTACCATGACCGTCGTGTCGTCACTCTTACCGAAACGACTCGTATGACAGTCAACTGCTCAAATTTTCCATAACAAAAGCACCATTAGCTACCCATGTCAAGATTCAACTCTAAACATTCTTTGATCATATAAAAATATTGAAACTTCACAAAAAATTCATGGTGAAGACAGAGATATTAAGCATGGATGTGTATAAATATTTTATACTATTGCTGTTAGTTACTTTTATTTTACCAATTGTGAAATCCAAAGAGCAATTAAGTTCAGGAGAATGTGAGGATCTTGGTTTTTCAGGGCTTGCACTTTGCTCTGATTGCCATACTTTTTCTGAGTATGTTAAAAACCAAGGTGAGTTCTAAAGACCCTTTTGATATTTCTCTATGTTTTAGCTAAGTTCATAAAGTTTGTGTCTTTTCGGAATTGTAGTTCTTAGTGTGGTTATGTTAATTCTTTTTGGGTTGTTTTGGTGTTCTGTTTATGGTTATTTGGTTGATTGGTTTCTGGGTTTTGAATATTATGAGGTCCTTTTAGGTTTAAAGGTGGGATCTTGATTGTTTTATGGAATGGAATTAATGGTTGCTATTTGAGTTAGTTTCTACTTGTTTCTATTTAATTAGTGTTGTAACATTGAGATGGTGTTGGATTCTCAAGTAGATATTTTGATTTAACTTGAAAGTGCAGAGAATTTGAGACTATCCCCATGTTAATCAGCTCACTGAAAAAGAACTGGCACTTTTTGTTGGGACGAGATTGCCTTATATGGATGGTGTTGGTCATTTCAGTTTTCTGTGATGTTGATATAATGGATTAGTCATTGTTGAACTGCAGCTGTGAGAATTTGGCTAATTAAGTGGGGAGGCATAGATATTTGTGTGATGAAGACATGTCAATGGTTGAATGATTCTTCTTGTTGGTGTTGTTTTTGGTGTGGGTGGATTGGCTGTTTAACTAATGTAGGAGTGATGTAGTATCAGTCATCTTGAGCGCAGGATGTAAACAGTCCAACTTGTTCTGGATGGCTAGGTTCTTCTATGGAAATATGTTGTATTGGGTGTTTGTCCAGCAAAAAGTTGTGCTAGCTTATCCTCTCTGTTGTTTCTTCAAGAAAGATGTTGACATTACCATTTTCTTTCCTGATAATAAAAGTGTGTGAACTGAAGTTATTGAACTTGTTGAGTTCTAAGATAAGACAGGATGAAGTATTGTGTGTAGTAGCATGCCCATGCCATGACACAAGCTAGGAGAATTATTAACACAGCCGTATTTTTTAATAAGAAATCAGGGACTGATGGAAAGATTTTTATGTAATGCGATATGCTTGAGCCAAAAGGAGATGGAAGGCAAAGTCCTTAAGACAGGAACACATCATTTAAACCATTTCCCATGCACAGTCGATTTCTTCCCCCGCCCATAACACCCTGCTAGGGACACTCTGTACTTGGAGGCTGTAACTAAGTTGATGGAATTCAATGATGGGTACTTGACTTTACTTTTAGGTGGATATAGTGACTAGATCTGAGGTTTAATACTTATTTATTGGACTCCACTTTGCTTAAGGGCATAATAATGTAGAAGGTCTTTAATACTGCCTTGCAGCTACAAGTAGTCTAACGCTAAATTTTTGGGTGCAGAGTTGGTGTCTGACTGTCTGAAGTGTTGCACAGAGGATTCTGATGATTCCATTAGTAAGGTACGAATCATATCGAGGATAAAAATATATTTGAAGCTCAAATTCATGTTTTGAATTTCCTTCTGACACTTTTTCCTAATTTCATGCTTGGACTATTCTTTCATTTCTTAATTCAACCTGGAAAGGCCCATGATTGGTATGGACTATGGATAAAATGTGGTCAATGTATCCTTAAATGAATAAAGAACAGATTTCCAAGTCTTCTATTCCAGTTTTTAGTGGACATGCAATTTTAAAGGACATTATCGTTGAATTGCTAAAGAAGTTCAGTATCTACTTTTTGTGTGTGCATGTACACTTTGTACATGAATATTTTATACACAATATCCAAGAGAATCACTTAGTTTCTTGTTTTTATTTGAACTGAAAGATGTAAATTGCTGCAGATCACCTACTCTGGTGCAATACTAGAGGTTTGCATGAGAAAATTGGTTTTCTATCCTGAAATTGTTGGTTTCATCGAAGAAGAGAAGGATCAATTTCCCACCTTTAAAGTCCAATATCTTTTCAATTCTCCACCGAAGTTGATCATGCTGGATGATGAGGGTCAGCATAAGGAAACCATTAGGTGAGCTTTTCCTGCATAACTTTGTTTTGACATTCATTCGGCCTGGAAGTGCTTGAGCCATGTTTAGCTCCTCCAAAGCAATTACCAGCTCTCATTTTAGGAATTCATCTTTTGTTTTTGCATTTCAAGAAAAATAATGAGGTTCTATTGGTTTCTGTACTGAGAATTTCCACTGTTATTTTACTTGCAGAATTGACAATTGGAAACGTGAACACATGCTGCAGTACTTGCGGGAGAAGGTTAAGCCTACTTCAGCATCCTAAGAGAGTGGCTTAATTTTCTCTGTTGAAAAGAGTGGCTTAATTTTGTGCTGATGTGCCTGTATCTTAAGTACTTGGATGGTTTCATAAAGAACGATGATTGAATTAACTTAGAAATATGCAGTGTGATCAGCATTGTTAGTTTTCCTTTGAGCCCCTCTTAAGATACCATAGACTTGAATTGATGGTGTATGGTAAGGTCATAAGCAACGTAAAGGACTGTAATTGGTTTCAGGGAAGCTAACATCTTCAGTGCAGTCTTTTTTCTCTTTTTTTCAATGCCAAACTTTTAGAGCATCCGACGTGGGTGATGGATACCCTGCTCTGGGAACATCCATAAATTCATCCCATGAGCACAATCTTCAGTTGTCATGAGAATTCAGATTCATTTTGGAATCCGTCATCCCAATTCAGGATCTCAGCTAAGAATTAGGCTCTGGAACTTGTTCATCATTCAAAGCCTACTACAGGAGGAGAGCCTATTTGTCAATAATTGATTTAACCATTAGAATTAAATTCAATTCCAAAGGTTATAAAACCTGTGAGAGTTTTTTCATTCTCCTACAAAATCACCAAGTTACACCTATATTGCATAGTTGGGGCATATAAATGAAAATTTGGAAGTTAACAGCACATGTGAGTTCACAACAGGAATCTTATAGATAAATCTTTCTTGTAAAAGGCAGGGGAAATCGACGCCATTAAAGCCCCCCATATATTGATTAATCCTCTGTCAGGGTTCATTATACATCTTTTGTAAGTCTACATTTTGCTAATCAGGAGATACATTGATCATATCATATAATGTGCCCTGTCATCATCACCTTAAAACTAGAATATTTTTTTTAAGAACATAGATAATACTAGAATGGTGACTTAGACATTTTACATCATTGAGAGCTTGACTAATATAACAAGCGAAAATCCATTTTTCCCACGTTAAATTCTGTTACAAAGTTGCATCTGCCTGACAAAACTTTGTTGCGCCTCCAGAAAGGTGATTACCCTTAACGCCACCTTATCTAGAAACTTAAAACAACCTTAACAAGTTGCTGAGGTAAATTGTGTCAATGAAATGGTGAAACGTCCTTATTGAATTTGGGAGAAGGGCTCTTGATGGGGGCCCAGATATCTGCTCCATTGCTGCGAGCAATGCCAGCAGTGCACGAGGTCGGAACGAGACACAAACCTTTGTTTCTTAGACTGTATTGACCTAACTCCTGCACAAGTAATCAACCAGCTGTGAATTTCAGTCAAGTAGGCGGTTTTCAATGGTGCAAAGGGTGAAAAACGTAACAGCACTTTTCAATAGGGCAATGGCGTGTTCAAGTAGACCACGTGCAGCTAGTGTTTCATAAAAGTGCACTCAAAGGACATTGCTGTTTAGGAGGAAAGTGTGTGATTGGAAATGTCATGTTATCGGTCCAGCTCATGCTCACCTGCATTTGAGCTGTTGATGTGCCTTGGAGGTATGGAGCACTCAACACCTGAAACCATCACGAAATAGGCAAAGCTGTGAGCTTTAAAAGTCAAATCAGTCGTCTCAAATTCTAAATGTTCAAACAAAAGAACGGAGGCAGCAATATTAGAAAAAATATATCCAGCAGTTCTAAAACTACAATAATGAGAAATTAACACATTGTCATCGATACTCATGAACTACACATCATATTTGCAACATTATCAAAAAAAGTATCGTATTTGCAACATTATCAGAGTCTTAGCCATCAAACTTGCAAGCTTGCGCCATGAGGCAGCCATAACAAAAGCTTAACTTTGTGTTCTTTCCCTGAAGAAAGTCAAATAAATTGTAAAACAATCTAATTGCAACAAAACAACAAGAGTCCATTGTGGACTGATAATGTACCAGCCACCTCAAAGTAATAACTTAAATGTTCAAAAGGGTACAAGTTCTCTATTATAACCTAAATCATATGGAAAGCATAGGAATTCCAGTTCAATTTTGGGGAGACTATTTTAAGATGACATGTCCAAACCACGATAGCTCCCAGGTCAGATAATGAACAAATCCATGCATTTGACACGCCATTGCGTACAGTTGGGTGCTTCCACAAAAATTGAAATTTTTAGAACCCATTTAAGAGATCAATAGTCACATTTTGCAAGTTAATTTTTATAGGAAAAAAATTCCTGCAATTTAAAAACAAGAGTTTCACCTCACAAACTCTCCATTTCATATCTCACAGTCTAGCTGTGCATGTATTTCCAGGTTGCAATGCAGTTCTTCTAGAGCAGGCAGACTAACAGGATAATGCAGGTAAAAATAATCAAGAGAAGGCCAAAGTCTGAACCTGAACTTGTTCATGAAGGAACCGTATGTACTCCATTGCCTCCATAAGGACCGATGCAGTATCAGTCTGCATTAAAAGAGAGAGGTCTTAAAATGACGAATATTCAAGATGACTGATAAAGTATATGTGCAAGAAAAAATAATAGAACATATTCCCCCCTCAAACTTCAACAGCGGTTTATTGATAAAGAGACCATCTTCACAGTTGTGAAAATATAAACGCTCGTATAACTTGGTTTCTTATTAACAAAAACAAGTTGTCATATCTACCTTCCCATATGGTGAAACAAGCTGCTGCAGAGCTACAATTCGTTCCCCGAGCTTCTCTTTTCGTTCCTGTTGCCAAAACACAAATACAAGAAAATATGCACATTAAATCGAGCACAGTACATCAAAATGACCAGCAATACAGTTGCTAAAGGAGAAGATTGACATTTAGTAACAAGGACAAGGATTGTATAGAACTCTGAGACTCTGGGTTTGCTGGAAATGAACCAGTGCCAAGGACAGATAATATGCTTCTGGGTGATTTTGACCTACTTTGAATAAAAGACCCATTCATCACCAAAGGCCAAAGCACCCAACTTCTCTGCCTTGCAAATACCTTAAACTAAAAGTAAACTGTGTGCTATCATCTAAGCGATTTCAGTGCATCAAAATAGCATCGGTTCATATAGGCTTGATTAAAACCTTTTCTCCTAAAGCACTTCCTTCCATGTTTTCAGTAACCATGCTCCAATTTACAATTGTCTCGTTCCTAAAGAAAAGTTGGGGTCATAACTTCAACCTCTAGCCAGTGTTAACTAGGCACCTTCAAAGAATGGCTTGTCTGACTGCAGAATGAACACTTGGACCAAAGACTGTAGGACAGACAAGAACAGTAAGAAAACAGAAGTTTGAAGGGGTCCAGAGAAAGGAGATTGGTCTCGATAGAGAAGGACAATGCCAAATTATCCAAGAAAATGACTAACATATTTTTGGATTTGGCTTTCTTGAGCGAAGAATTCTGGTTAATATTGGTGGGTCTTCATCATCCATTACACTTGGTAAACATGTCAAAGAAGGGGGTTTTTAGAAGTGCGGTAGCGGTTGCTTTTCAAAATGTTTTTTGCTCAGAAATGCATCAAAATAATATTGTTTTTCATTTTTTAAAATTCATTTCTGATATCACCACATCAAAACGATTTGAAAACATAGAAAAAAAATAATTTTAAGAAAAAAAAATGAATTTTGGCCGACCTCTGTTTGGGCTGCACTCCCAAATGGGGGCAAAATGAGGAGAAAGCTGTATTCACAACAGGAGATATGTACGAAAAAGGAGGAAGGAAAAACCTTTGTGGAGATGGAAAAATCAGCTTTGTGCCTTTTGGTAGCAAGAGAAGTGAGACTGGCATGGTCAACTGAGCAAGGGCTTCTTTTGTTTTCCATCATCTTTAGCACTTCTATTCTTTATTCTCCCTGCATAGAAATAGCAAAGAAATTGGCATGTGCAATCAAAGATAAAGAACCGGAATCAGGATATTTGAAGCAACTTAAGAAGCTCCACTGGAAAATAACATAATATCTACACGGAGATGGATAATAATAATCTGAGCTCCCAAACCAAAAGAGCATATCAATCAAATTGACTGATCACAATTATCATACATGTTCATTGTAATTAGAAATTTCAGCCAAAGATTATAACCTTCAAAATCTCAAATATCATTGTATTTATAATTAAAGCACAATGTCATTTCACATTTATTTCCCGCACAGATATCCCTTTTCATTTGGCATGGTTTAAAAAGAAAAGGATGCTCCTTTTGCAGACAAGAAACCAGCCAGCAAACAGTTTTAGATAGGACATGTATGATATTATACCAATAGTTGAAATTTCACTTTCTTCTAAATTCTTGAAGATATAAAATTCTGATCAAGATCTAGAAATGAAATTTCCAAATCAAGACCAACATTTAATGACCCATATGAATTTCCAAACTATCTACTTATTATTATTTCTTTTCTTAGAAAGAAAAACAGACAGTGAAACAATTGAGACTCCCTAAAATTACAGGTTTGAGGTTGAAAATCAAGGACTACAACAGGAGGATGTTTTTCTTTATCTTGTGTGAAGTAAGACTAGCAATCAAGAGATCCTTCCCTGGTGAATACAGGGATCAAGCATCCACACGGATGCTAAGAGCACAAGAGCTGCCAACAGAAACAGACAATATGGTGACCATCCAACTGATCCATTTTTATTAGAAGACGCATCCAAGATAGAACACAACCATTATAGACTTGCCATTGAGCTTAATGTTAGCCTCACCATGACTTAAAATATCCAAATATTTTACACAAGGTAAATGATGTCATCGGAAAATTCAACGCATTTGTTAATGTTTTGTTATCATGCACTGTTTCAGCCAGAGATTAACCCTCAATTAGATGCCTGTGACATAATTTATACATGTATCAGCTCATCTATAGAAATACATCCATTATCTCCACAATTAAACAAGTAAACAGACGACAGTTCCATGATCAATGAAACACGCAATCAAATGCTTATTGTTAAAAAAATAACAAATTAAAAATACACAGTCAGTAAAAAACAAATCCCTATCATCCACTCTTTTCAAACAAAAAAAAAAGGCAAGAATCCATCATTTGATTAGTCACCCCAAATCAGATAAACTAATCAAATGATTAAAAAATTGCACCAAAAAAAAATCAATCAGCAAGGAATACAGACATAAATGAACATTTGTATTATAATGATTTTGTGAATGTAATAGGGAACGAACTCAACTTTAATAGTAGAAGATTTCTTCTGGACCCACCAGATAGCATAATATTCATACCATGCATGAATGAAAACATAATCTGTCATTCCATCCACTTATATTTAATACCAGCATAACTAATTACTACGAGTAAAATCCATAGGTGCATTCAAGAATCACAAACATTAGAAACAAATCTATATGAACCAATGAAGAAAAAATAGCACTTTTTTTCATCTTGAGAGGAACAAGACATAATTAGATGGTTTGGTGCATGAAAGGAACAGACTTTTAAGACCACTTAGCTCAAAAGAAAAAAAGAAAAAAAAAAGAATATTTAATACCTCTGCTCAGAAAAAAAAAAGTGAAATAAAAAAAAATTAGCAAAATAAAGAGAGAAACATAGAGAAGATAGGGAACTCACCAAGAAACCAGAGACAGCATTGCCAGAGGAGCTCAAAATGAAATCTTTAAACCTTATAGAGGAAACCCTTGAAAACCCACCTCCAAAATCACTCTTAATTCAGCAAAAGCTAAGTAGAAGCCTACAAGAATGACTTTAATTGGAGTTTTTGTCAACAACACAGCTAGCCCAAAAAGCCATATTTATCTCTCTCTCTCTCTCTCTGAAAGCTAAAACTCTTTTAATAGAACTTGTCTGTTTCCGTCTGTATTAAAGCTAAAAAACTTTACTTTCAGCAAGCAAGCAACCTCTTTCTATTTTCTGACAAAGTAGCACAAAAACAAACAGTCCATCACCAAAGAAAGGGATTCTCAAGAAATACAAAGTGATGAGCTAAGGTGATTTGCAAAGCTAAAGGAGGACTAAGACGACAACTTTGAAGAAAGTGGATGGCTTGCTTGATGAGTTGCTGAAACTATGGAAGGAAGGGAGAGAGGGAGGTTAACAGAGGTTTTGAAAGTGGTTTTATAAGGTTTTTGGAAGAACTAATAAATGTTAGAAGAAAAACAACACTGTTGGAATCCTCACTTACTAGTTTTTGCATTTTTGTTATTTAGTATATGTGACAGCTAATATCCAACCATGCAAAGAGACTATTGAGAGAGAGAGAGAGATGGCTCTTGATTTCTTTTTGTGATTTTAAAATGATTTTTGAATAATTATTATTTGTTTTATTTTTGCATTTGATATTATATTTAAAAATATATTTTAAAAATAAATATAGCTTAAAAAATTAAATTAATATTTTTTATAATTTTATTATGTTGATATTAAAAATAAAAAATATATATTAAAACTATTTTAATACATTTTTAAATTAAAAATATTTTTAAAAAATAATATATACCACATTACCGAATATAATTTTTATGTTACATCTTTATAATAATTAGATTATTTTTTTTATCTGCTTTTACATCTTGAAAAACAATTTATGAATAAAGTTGACGTTTAAAATATGATACTTGAGCTGATATGAAAAACAATATTCAAAACAATCTAGTTTGATACTTGAGTTGACGTTTAAAAGCTGTAAGAAATTTATGAGATGTTTTTAGTTTTGTTTGTTTTTATATTTTAAAAATATATTTTAAAATATTTAAAATATTTTTATTTTTTTATTTACTTTAAATTAATATTTTATTGATGTTTTAGATCATTTTGATATATTAATATCAAAAATAATTTTTAAAAAATAAAAAAAATATTATTTTGATATATTTTTAACTAAAAATAATTTAAAAAAACAACCGTAACTATATTTTCAAGAAATTTTGATGTTTTAGAAATATATCATTTGACAAATGAATTTAATTCTTAGAAATATATAGTTTATGTTCTAGCGGTTAAAACATTACTATATTCTTACAGGAATAAAAATATAAATTTGATTTTGAGCGTACTTATTGAAAGAGACAGTCACGAACCCCGAATGAGACTAGTCTCACTCTTTAAAAAGGTGTGAGAATACCCGGATAAGAACAAAAAAAATATCAGCCCTTTACCATCGGCCATATTATTTTATTTAAAAAATAATATTAAAATATTAAAACAAGATAAAAAAACATAAAAAATACACATTATAAAAAATTTATAACTACAATAATAAGGTTGAGCTAACACGAGATATGCAGCTACGTTATAAAAATATTGATTTATTTTTATTTTATTTAATAATAGTAAAAAAAACCATATAAAAAAGCTTCAATATTTTTTAAAAAAAATGTGACAATGAATTTGGAGTTAGGATATAAGAACATTTAGGTCTTTTTAACTATGTAGACCCTAAATCAACAATAATTAGTTACGAAGTCCTAATTAACAACAAAAACTTGGTCTCCATTATCAACATTTTCTCTAGAAAATATTAAGAAATAAGAAAGTTTTCTATTTTAAACGAAAAGAATAGACAAGAGTGGTTGGTGTTGATTAGTAAGTAGAAACAGAAGCATGTAACACGACATTTTCATCTATCAAGAATAAAATAGTTCCCTCATTTTATTATATTTTTATGTATTTAAATTTCAAGATTAATATTTTAAAAACAATTATTAATTTTTCTAAAATGCACGTAGTCATGTTGATGTGAGGCGTCGGGACTTGAGATTATTTGATAAAAAAAAATTAATTAATATGTAAACTAGTCTAGAAACATTTATTATTTGTCAAATAAAAAAATTGAAATAAATATGAATGGATAGGCAATAAGATCATTTATAGATTTTTACTCGATTGGTGGCAAGTGATACACCAAAAGCCAGGCCGATTTTTTCCCAAGATAGATAAAATTGGTATTTTTAAAGAAAAGTGAAAAATATCATAAAATTTAATTTATAATTAATTCTTGTTGAATGATGAAATTTTTAAAAAAAATATTTTTTTTTAAAAAAAATGGAAATGATCTTGAGCTAATCTCTTAAACTATTAACTTAGGTCATGGGATCTAGATTACTTCATATAAGGCAAACTTGGAAAAATTACAAAGTCAAACTCTCAATTGACCAAATATATAGGGATTAAATTGAAAACAAATAATTAAAAAAGAATTTAACACAACAAATAGCACTAAAAAAAATAAGAACCAAGATAAAAAAATATGAAATCAAATGTTGGGGGGTGAAATTGAAAAAAAAATCAATTAAAAAAAGATAAAAAAAAACAATCAAAATAACAAGAATAAAATTTGATATAAAAACTAAGTGAAATTAGTTACAAGTGGGTGAAATTAAAAAAAATAAAAATCAATTAAAAAATGATTTTAAAGTTAGAAATAGCAATAAAAAAATAACGATCAAATCTGAAAAAAAAAAAAAAAAATTAAGGACAATTTTAAACCTTGGCAAACCAGCGTGAGTCCTAAGAAAATAAGAGAGAAAAGAGGGAGGAGAAGGGAAAAAAAAAAATAGTTTGCCACACGCTTTCAGCATGTACACGTGTCATCTTATCTGGAAGATCTCGCATAGAGAAATCCAACGTCATGGTGTAAAGGCGTGTTCCACTATTGTAGTCTGTCGCACACACTGCTAGAGTGCAGCTGGCGTGTTCCGCACATTCTTCATGCGCCAACCAAGTCACCCTACTTGTTTATCTTAATCCACTATATTTTTTTAGTTTTGATTTTGACCCTTTAACTTTTAATTATTCTATATAAATATTATTTTATTTTATTTTTCATCCCCTCAACTTTACAATAACCCTTTATTTATGCAACCAAAATAAAATACCAAGTTAATTTCAAAATAAAGTTGATTTAAAAGAGTCATATTAAAAGGAAAAAAACAAAAGCCGTAGACGCTGGCATAAAAACAAATCATCATGACTAATAATACTATTGAAAAAACAGTGTTAAAGTATCAAATTAAAAAAAAATAAGTGTAAAAAATCCAAAAAACTAAAAAAAAAAGAATCATTATGCAAATTCACAGTGATTATAATTCTCCTGTTGCCTTGGTGCGTAGACTTGAATTATAATTCTCCTGTTCTTGCCATCGTTCACACTCCTCCATAGACGAGACATCCATAGCTTGACAACCCATGAATTTCTGTGGTACTTAGGGTTTCTACAATAAATCTTGATTGGACATTTTTCAATTGAATCGCGTCTATACATAATTTTTATTTTGACTTTATTAATAAACAGATAAGAACCCCAAATCCACATTGCCACTTGCAATCTGTATGCTTTGAAAGTGAAGCTATTCCAAATCCCATGATTAGGCAAAGACTATTATACTTATATTTATCCTGTGTTTTGCTGCGAGTGGATTTAATTCTTTTTTTAATGCATTAAAATAATTTATTTTTATTTTTAAAAAATTATTTTTGAGATCAGCGCATCAAAACGATCCAAAATATATAAAAAAATTAATTTTTAACAAAAAAAATTTGATGTTTTTAGAAACACAAGGTGACCCACGTTTCTGAACGCTTTCTTGAATTCATTTTAATACCAAAGATAGCAATGTGAACCAAAACAAATTAATATACTCAAAGTTAGAGTAAAAATGTGTAAAAATAAAATTAAAAAAATAAATGATTAAAATAAAAAATACATTGAGTATATAAAAAAATATAAATACATTGTTTGAATTCATAATATTTTCGTTTATAATTTAAGGTGAAGGATTGAGCTCATTTGTTTTTTAATATTGACACGAAACATACCTTGAGTATAAAAAAATAAAAATACTATTGTCACTTTTTTATAGAAATATTAAATGACTCTCAATAAATGTTATAGGAACATCCATTAATCAGGCCCGCATTAATTAAGAAGAAAACCAAGTCACGTGGCAAAAGTATTGCAGCACTAGAAACAAAACGCTATGAATTATGAATTGTAATTGTGTTTTCTCTTTCTTTCTTTTTTTGTCATTTGTTTCTTTTTCTATTTTGATCCCTCAATTTTTGTTCCTTTCGATTTAATCATTTGACATTGAAATTTATCTGGCATTAGACTTGGTAGATTGCTTTGGTTGCCTTGGCTAGGAGATCATGCGGTATCGAGAAAAATAATGTTGCTCGGTTGTTGCTTCGTTCGTCAAAATTAAATAAAATTTTATTGATTTAAAACATTATAACTATAGGATCAAATGATTTATTCTTTTTGGCAAGTGAATTTTGTAAGACTATTATATAATATTAGTATCACTTTCATCAACAAGACCCACATAAAAACTAATTCATCAAGAAGACATTCTATTTGATTGAGAAGAGTGTTTTTAACACCATAATTGTTCAATTCGTTTTGAAAATTTTGATGTTCGTACAAATAATTACCATTAAAAATTTACTAGGAGGTAAGATTTTTATGATTCTTTCTATCAATTTTTGTTGTTTAGGAGTAAATACAAAACATCACAAAGTTTAGGGGGTAAAATCAGGAATTGTTTTGTTGAGGGGTGTTTGTTTTCTCGCTCAACTCTAGGGACCATTTTACAATTTTGGTAAAAGAAAAAGAAAAACGGGTGTGTTTGGCGCGGGAAATCGCTGTCAGAGCAGTTTCTACATTTTCAGGTGGGCGGTTTCTGACAGTGGATCCCACTTCTCTCCTCGCTTTATCGTTCCTCACACTCCTCCATAGCGCGTACTAACACTCTCTTCATTAACCAACCACGTGTTCTTTTCAACACGTGGAAGGACACCACTTTGTCGTGCTGTGTCTGAAAACTAAAATGGATGGACATTGAGGTAAGAGCAGGTTTTAGGCTGTAAGGTGGGCCCCTTTAAAGGATACTGCTACCGTGCGCGCAAAAGTCCACGAGGGGAAGAGAAGGGGAGGATTCTGTCATACGTGGGACCCACGCGGTTTTCTTGTTTGTCTGATTATACTTGGAGGCTTTTAGTGCTATCACACGTTTCTGGTTTGGATTTTGGATAACATGACAAGTACCCGAAACCCGACTGGGTCAAGGGCCGGGCATGAAAGATCCATATTTATCCAAGTTCGGGTAATTATTTTTGGTTCGGACTGAGGTATGAAAAATCCATTGCCATCTCTGATAAACTATGTTTTATTCCCTTTAGATTATTAATGCTAGAGGTCAAAATATATAAATTAAGATTTCTTCATGTTAATATATAGTTTATAAAAGATTTAAAGATGGCTATTTGGATCTTTTTTTAAAATAGTGAATTGACATTAAGCATTTTTAAACTAAGAATTGAAATGAAACATTTTTAGAGACATAAAATGTAAGATATAGCTTACCCAGACCTAATCCACGTTCGTTTACGAACGAAAGTTGATGAAGACGTAATCCACAGGTAATTCTCTTCCAATATAGCATGTGTTCTGGGACTTGGGTCGGATTTGAAATTTGAAAAATGATCATGGATCATGCAAGGGTACCACGTCAGCACTTGGGTCATGGTCTTTATGATTCTAGTCATGAACACATCCAAAGTGCTTGGAGATTGGGTTAAGACTTGGTCCCGAACGCTTGGAATTTTGGAACTCGATTTGGGGTGTCAGGGATCTAGCAGAGATCTAATTCTAAGTTTTTAGGTTTTGAGTCAGATCTAGTATAAGGTACCCGAGCCGGGGTTCGGACCAGAACATGATTTAAATTTGGACGAGGATTTGTGTCAAGATTTGAATTGGATCTAAATTTGGGCAATCAAATTCATATCGGGTCAGGGCTTAGCGTGTTCAAGCTAGAATCAATATGGGGGTTTAGATCAGGACGTTTCGAAACACTAAAATTTTGAGATATGACCAATACTAGAGGTTCTGGAGACTGTTTGGCTGTGCGTTTTAACCTGCGTTTCGTTAAATTTTAAATTTTTTTTTGCTAAAATTGAGTGTGGTTTGTACTTTTTGGATCGTTTTGATGTGCTGATGTTAAAAATAATTTTTAAAAAATAAAAAAACATCATTGACATGTATTTCGGCACGAAAAGCTATTTGAAAAGTAACCGCTACCACACTGCCAAACACACTCAATTTAAATCATTTAGGATCCAAGTTGGGATCGACTTTGTAGGAGTAGGGGTTGGCAACAAAACTAACATTAGGGTTTAAACCAGGGGTCAGACCAATGTCAGGGTTTGAGTAAAGACCAATGTTGGTGTTCTACCAATGTTTTGTTTTTACTTCAAATTGTTTTTTTTAATTGTTTTTAGGTAATTTTAATGCATTGATATTAAAAATTAAAAATATTATTTTAATATATTTATAAATTAAAAATATTTTAAAAATAACCACTATCACTATATTAAATACTCTATTTATATATTATTGTTATGAGCCACTCTTATCATTTTTATTTATAATGCCATTAGCACTGCTTGGGGGAGGATAAAACGAGGAGAGAGAGAATTCGATAAATGAAATTTTTTAATATTATATTGCAAGTATTTGGTCGAAAGCAATTAATAAAATGGGAATAATAATAAAGAATAAGAAATAAAATGAGAATTAAACATAGCTCTATTTTTATAAGAGAGGTGAGAATAAAAACAGCAAATGTTGACTTCTTATACTTTGATATATTTAAAATCAAGTTTTTGTGTCACTTTTTTCCAATATTCTTTCTATATTATGCATATAAAACTACTAAAATAATTTAATATATAGTCTCAGTATCGATAATCTTCAACCTAATTGAACAGTCTTAACTTTATTTGATAGAATTAACTTTAAAATAAAATAAACAAACTTAAATTTTAATATCATTATTTAAATTCTCAATTCATTTTTTTTAAATAATAGTCTAAATACCCTATTCATTTATTTCTAAAATTTAAAACTATTTCCATGGAAAAAAACTAAGATTAACTAGTCAGGTTAAAAGTTATTAAAACTACTATATTTATAAAAGCTTGCAATTTCAGGCTGTTTTTTTTTTTTTTTTCCTGAGATGAAATCATGAAATACTTAATAATCGGCATAACCTATGCCCCCATTAATGATCGAACGGGAAGAAAAACTATCTTCTTTGATTATCATTTTCTTTCATTTTCCTTGACTTTTATTAAATTAATTAATGGGACTGGGCACTAGATTGATAGTTCGTCGGTCGTCATTGACCAAGAAGCCACGGCCATGGCTTCTCTTTACCACGATGAAGCCAACGGAAATCATGGCAGAAATCATGGATTCCTGTGTCGAATGAAAAGGACGTCAAATCTGGAGTTTTTGCATGGATCTTGTTTAATGATGATATTGAATCCCATTGCAATAATATGTATGAACAAGTACAAGCACACTTGATTACCAGTGTTTATTAATGTTATTTTGTTTTTCATCAATTATTAACACTTCAGTATCATTGTTCTACAAACTGTATATTTTTATATTTTAAATTATTATTTTTTAATATTTATAAATTGTTTTAATATGTTTATATCAAAAATAAAATCAAAAAATTAAAATATATTATTTTAAAAAATAATCGTTACCAAGTTCATAAATTATCTTGCATCCTTGAATTAGGTATCATTTCATTATATTGTTTCCGCATGTTCCAAATTTATTAATTCACACCTTCAATTCTTGAATTCCAAGTTACTATATATTTCTTTTCCTTTTGTTATACGTTAATATTTATAAGTACAATTCTATTGTTTCATGAGCATATTTTATCAATTTCAACAAATCAATTTTTTTCACTTATCTCGAACCGAATCAAAATATTATTTAAAATACATGTTTGATGTTGTGATATAAGATGTTTTTTAAAAACGTTTTTTACTCAAATCAATCTTTTTCATCTCGATCCGAATCAAAATATTATTTAAAATGCATGTTTGATGTTGTGATGTAAAATGTTTTTTAAAAGTGTTTTTCACTTGAAAATGTATCAAAATACTATTTTTTTTCCAGATTTTTTTTACTTTTAACATCAGTATATCAAAGTAATCGAAAATCACTTAAAAAAAATATTAATTTAATATTTTTTTAAAAACAAACACGTTTTAAAAACACATTCAAATATAATCGAAAGCGCGCCACTAGACAACAAGCTTCAATATTTGATCGGAAAGAAAAATTCAAAATCAAATTAAACAACTATACATTATTTTGCTTTAAAAAAAAAAGAAAGTTGGTTGAATGATTTCAAAGGTTGATGTGGTCAACATCTACCTTTAGAGTTGCAAAAGGTTTATTGAATGTGAAAATATCATTTTCAAAGCACAAGCTTTTGGCCAAGAACACAACCTACTCCATTGTTTCTTCTCTCTTTTCATTTTCTTAATGATAATGACAAGAAGCCTTCGTCCAAATAATAACATATACTTAGGAGGAAAAAACATGTATATATTCAATGGTTAGGAATTATTATTTAACATGGTTTGACAAAATT
>Ga0307515_10011361_pt1 | contig 16901 bp, 19 predicted proteins | sample 17_EM_MG_FD_194513 | JGI IMG/M metagenome (GOLD analysis project Ga0307515, IMG submission 194513) | Populus trichocarpa ectomycorrhiza microbial communities from riparian zone in the Pacific Northwest, United States - 17_EM | ecosystem: Host-associated > Plants > Roots > Unclassified | place... | reverse complement strand
CAAAACCCAGTAATTTAGTAAGCTAGAGGTGTTGAGAAGGATATGTTACCTTTTGATCCAGCAAATGCTTAAGGCTAATGTGATCAGTCCTTATGCGAAAATGTCTCCCCCAAAGGTAATGTTTCCATTTAGCCACTGCCTGTAGAATTGCAAACATCTCCCTCTCATAAGCAGAAAGAGCTTGTTGCCTAGGACCAAGAGCCTTGCTGAGGAAAGCTATAGGATGTCCTTCCTGTATTAGCACAGCCCCCACACCTGTGCCTGAAGCGTCAGTTTCAATGACAAACAGCTTGGTCATGTCAGGTAAGGCCAATACCGGAGGATTTGTCATGGCTTGTTTTAATTTGTCGAAAGCAATCGTAGCCTCTTCATTCCACTTGTAAGAATCCTTCTTGAGGAGCTGAGTTAAAGGTGTACAGATGGCCCCATAACCTTTGACAAACCTTCTATAATAACCTGTGAGTCCTAGAAAACCTCTCAGTTGTTTGATGTTTATAGGAAATAGCCAATTGACAATAGCTTGGATCTTGAATGGATCGGTGGCCACCCCAGACTTGGTGATCACGTGGCCCAGATACTCCACTTGAGAGCTGTCAAAAACACACCTACTTCTCTTAGCAAGGAGACTCTGACTTCTGAGTATCTCAAATACGATCTGCAGCTGTTCCACATGCTTTTCCAAGGTAGGGCTGTACACCAAGATGTCGTCAAAGAAGACTAGAATAAATTTTCGTAAATGTCTTCTGAAGATGTCGTTCATCAAGCTCTGGAAGGTGGCTGGTGCATTGGTTAAGCCGAATGGCATGACCAAAAACTCATAATGGCTATTATGGGTTCTGAAAGCTGTCTTGCGTATGTTGCCAGCAAGCATCCTTATTTGGTGATAACCAGCCCGTAGATCAACCTTAGAGAATACAGTAGCCCTGCCCAGTTCTTCCAACAGTTCTTCGACAATCGGAATAGGGAACTTGTCTTTGATTGTCATTTTATTAAGAGCCCTGTAATCCATACACAACCGCTAAGTATCATCTTTCTTCTTTACCAAAACTACTGGTGAAGCAAAAGGGATGGTGCTGTGTTGTATAATGCCAAAATCCAGCATTTCTGTTACTATTTTCTCCACTATATCCTTTTGTAAGCCAGCGTGATGATAAGGCCGGAGGTTGATTGGTTGTGATCCTTCCTTGAGAGGAATAGCATGGTCATGTGCTCTAAGAGGAGGAAGTCCTGTTAACTCCTTGAAAATGTCCTGGTAAGAATGTAACAATTCATCTATAGTTGCATTATTTCCAAGACTGGGTTGCAGGGTCGTTGTCATTGAGCTGATGAAATGGTCATTGCCTTCTATGACTCTGAGGCTGCAAAGATTAACCTCCACGAGCTGATTTGGATTGTTAATCAAGCTATTGAATTGTTCAAAACCAATCGTCTGGAGCTTAACTGGAGTGTCTCCTTGCAGCAATATGTCTTGCCCTTGCCATATAAAAGACATCCATAAATCATTGTAATTGGATAGAATGTTACCCAATGTAGCCAACCATTGTACTCCCAGTACTATGTCACAATTGTTGAGCTCCACCACAAACACATCTGTAAAGAACTTGACTCCTTGCATTTTCCAAAGAAAATTCTTGCACACATGAGTGCAAGTCATCTGACCATCATTGGCTGCTTCCACTGCTAAGGGTCGAATTGGAGTGAGAGTGCAGCTCAGTTTCTTTGCCACCTGAGTGTTGATAAAATTGTGTGTGCTTCCTGAGTCGATCATGATAAAGAGTGGAGACTTGTCAACCTTACCAGTCACTGTTAGAGTCTGAAAACCTGAAGTACCCTCTAAGGCATTGATGGATATTTGGGGTGTGAAGTTGTCAGGGTCCATTTTATTGCCTTCCTGGACCTCTTCTTCTGCAACATCCTCGTCGTCCAAAATACATAAGGAATACACCCTTTTATTTCTGCATCGATGGCCGGGTATGAATTTCTCATCACACCAAAAACACAATCCATTCGCCCTCCTTTCGTCCAGCTCCTTATTTCTAAGGGTCTTTGTAGGTCTGTCAGGTGTGCTTGAAGACTTCTGATGGTAGGGAATCGATTTTGCAGTGTGGTTGTTGTGGTATAGAGTTGTTTTAGTGTTGTTTGGGGCAATAAAAGACTTCGATGGGTTGATACCAGTAGTTTGGTAGGTGTTCTTTGAGTAAGAATGATGGGGTTGCCTATGACTGATTGTGTTTTCTTGTAGCCTAGCTAGGTTGTAAGCTTGGTATAAGGTTTTGGGTTCAAACATTTTAACCATGTTCTTAATCTCAACCTCTAACCCTCCAAGGAAAAAGACCAGAGCCTGTCTCTCTGTCATCTCTGCCCTATTCCACAAAATATCAAATTCTTGTGTATAAGTTTCTAAATCAGCTTTCTGCTTAAGATCTTTTAGTTCCTCTAGAGGGTCTTTTTGGCCGCCAAAACGACAACACAATGCTTCAATATATTCACTCCATTGGACATCAGGACGATGCCTAACAAAATTCTGATGCCAATACAAGGCTCTGTTATCCATGTAATAGGATGTTTGTTTGAGTTTTTCAGAATCATTCATTTCTGTGATTTCAAAGTACTGGTTACACCTGAATAACCATTGATAGACATTGTCTCCATTGAAAGTAGGAAAATCACGTCTAGGCCTGTGTACCTGTTGGGAATGTTGATCTGCTTCTCTGGTCCAGTTGTTCCTGGTGGCTCAATTGGAGCAACCTGGCTGCTCATGGTTAGCAATTGGTTCACCTCTTCCCAAGCTCAGCTTTTGCAGAAAAGAGCTTTGCTGGAATTTTAAGCCGCTGATCAAGTCTTTGATCTCCCCAAACTTAACCTCATGGCTCTCCATTTTCTGGCCATACACTTCCAATAACTTAGTTACTTGCTCATATTTGGATGCATGCTCCTTGTTGGCAGACTCAAGCGACTCCTCCAAGTGCCTGAGATCTTGTGTTCTGGTGTCTGGAGGCATGACTGGTGTCCAAGGTTCGCAAGCTCTGATACCAGTTGATACAAGCGTTATTTCAAGGGAACCTACTGGAAAAGAATCCAGTCTATTGGCGAGTCTGTTACGTAAAGAGGATGAGGGGGATAATAATGAGAATAATGTGGGCAATGGCAATGATCATTCATCATGCATTCATTATGTTTTTCAATGCCTTTCTCTGTTACAGTTGTGCCATATATATACACAGCATTCTTTCTAGATTACTGACTATAACTAATTCCTTTTATTCTGGCCTGAGAGCACACACAAGTCGTGTGCTTGAATTCAGTTAATTGGAACAGTGCCAATTAATGAAATGGAGCGTTTAACAATGACTGTAATGACTTTAACGACTTTCTAACAATTTAAATCTACCCGCCTTCCCTTGGCTTAAGTTGTGCATGTAACAGTTGCAGAGATTGGCACCATCGGTCAGCTGTGACACCCCAACTTGGTTCGAGTTCCTGGCAATTGTCGAGGTAAAGAGGAGCACATTCTGGTCTACGATTACATGCCTAATTTGACAAGTTCCTCTATAGTAAGACTCGGATCATTCTTAATTGGACTCGAAGGTTTAAAATCATCATAGATCATTAGCGCTCATATATTTGCATGCATAAGAGGCATAAGTTATCATTCACAGAGATATTAAGGCTAGCAATGTGCTGTTAGATGGTGAACTGCATGGAAAACTCGGTGATTTCAGACTTGCAAGATGCAGTAAACATGAGCAGGATTTTCAAACCACTCATGAAGCTGGCACATTAGGCTACATTGCACCTGAGCTTCCTAGAAGAGACAATCCAACTCCAAGGACGGATATTTATGCATTTGGGGCTTTATGCTCGGACGTTGCCTGCGGTAGAAGGCTGGTGGGGCAAAAAAAACCCTGCGGAAGGGATGATTCTGGTGGATTGGGTTTATTAGAAACATTTCCAGCAAGAAGTCAGTTATACATATACTGTATATTTACTTTGAAAGCAGTAAATTCATTCCAAAATTACTATAATTATAAATTTATTTTATATTTTTTTCTTAAAAAAAAAACATGTAACCCGTTTGCAATTCTTTTATATATTTTATTTAAAATTTTAAATCTTTATTTATTTATATTTTATTTTGGCAACAAATTTATTTCTCTTCTTGTTATAAAATTCCCATTTGTGGCAGGGCCTGAATTGAATATGCAATTCTGACGTGGCAATCACATCCATGCCACCGACCACACAACACTTTTTGATAGGAAAAGGCCAAAAAGACAGAAGGGCTAATTACATACAAGTACTCTAATTACCATAAACGTTTTAATTACATACTTAATCTAGCAGAAGTTTCGAACGCATTATTGATTTATCATTACAAGGACAATAGTCACTATCATAGCCGGACTTGGTGGTTGACAGAGAGCTAGAATCAGGTTAAAGGTTGGACAAATTAATCAAAATTAATCTATTTAAAATATATATATATATATATATATATATATATATATTATTTTGATTTTTTTTAATTCTTAAAAAGTTAATTAAGTTTCTAGTCAAGCAGCTTGATTCTTGACATAATCAACTCTTCTATTTACTGTAAAACCAGCTCAACATAGGTCTAGTTATTTCCTTTTCCTTTTCTTTTTCTATAAGATAATTTCTTTTTCCTTTTCTATATATATAAAAGTAGTTGCTAGTTATTTTAGTAAATGAAAAGCTGACATTACATCAATAAGGATATATCAATGGTGGAACTGAAATATTTGGTAGATTGAGGCCTAATCAAAACTTATACGATAATTAGAGAGTCCAATGTAGTTTGCCAAAACAAATCTGACGCTTGTCAAAATTTTATCTACTCTTCACTGCCCACACATCATCTACAACGTTTTTGTCATTTTGAGTTTCTGTTTCCTAGTTCAGTTCAGTTCGTTGGTATTTCTTCTTCGCTTCCTTTGTCTCTCTTTCTCTAACACATAACACTGTGTTTTAATGTTTGATCCTTGTTGACTTCTTTGTAGTGTAGACTGTAGTGTTCTTTATAAGGTCTAAGAATGACATCTTTGGTAGCACAAGTGGTGTCTCCGGTGGAAACTGGACATAAAGTTTGGCAAGATCAGTCTTTTATTAAGTGGAGAAAGAGAGATCCTCATGTCACTTTGCACTGCCATGAATCTGTTGAAGGTAAAGGGAGAAAAAAAGCAAACTTTTAGACACCCTTTATCTTGGAAATTTTGGTAGTATACGTAGACAGTGCTCTTTTTGTTGCCTTTAATGTTATAATTGATTGATAAGTTGAATATTTTTTTGATGAGATTGATTCTATGATTTAATCGAGTGGGGGTTTAATTTGAACTGGGTTTTGATATTTTGGCTTGGTTTTCAATTTGATTTCCCAAAATTTTGGTAAGACTGATTCTGGTTCTTGCATAGACAATACTTGGTCTTCTCAGGAGTTTTTTCCATTTTTTTACTTCCTGGTTTTGATTGATTTCAAGTTTAATGAAATGATTCTCAAGGTAAATTGTAATGTTGATTTTGAGTTTTTTTCTATCTTGTTTCTGTCTTGTTTATATATGATTGTATTCTATTCTTTGTGTTTTTAATTTATTTTTCAAGTTTCGGATTTTGTTTAGCATTTATTTTGTTGCTTGAATGGATGATAAAATGATATTGGAATTCTTGTTTCCTCTTTCATGTATTTTGTTTGAGTTTCATTGATTGTAGAATGGCTTTTATCTGATTTTGCTCAAGTGCTTTTATCTGGTTTAATTCTCTCAGTTTTATGGAAATCTGGCATCATCTTGTTTGTAGGATCTCTTAGATACTGGTATCAACGCAACAAAGTGGATCATTTGGTATCTAATTCTGCTGTTTGGAATGATGATGCCGTTCAAGGAGCTCTTGATTGTGCAGCCTTCTGGGTTAAGGATTTGCCTTTCGTTCAATCTTTGTCTGGCTTATGGAAATTTTTCTTGGCTCCAGACCCTACAAGTGTTCCTAATAAATTTTATGGCACTGCATTTGAGGACTCAGAGTGGGAAACTTTACCTGGTAATATCCATTGAAGTTGAATATTCTCTGTTGATTTTCTTGTTCTTTGTAGTTTTGAACTTTATAATTGGTCAACAGAATAGAACCAGTCCCATCCCGCTGAAGTAGGGTTCTAGTAGGTTGCAATACATCATAATAACAACTGCAACAAAAAATAATTTTCTTTATCTATCAATTTATTATTCTGGATTATCTGAAATGTTAACACTTGAACATGCCCTTCCATGGTGATATCTCATAACTTTTCTTCCTCATTGGAACAGTCCCTTCAAATTGGGAGATGCATGGATATGATCGGCCTATTTATACCAATGTAATATATCCATTTCCAGTTGATCCTCCTCATGTCCCTGATGATAATCCTACTGGCTGCTACAGAACATACTTTGATATTCCTGAAGAATGGCAAGGTATGATCTATTATTTATGTATTAGCAGTCTTACCTGATTATTGTGTCTCAAAATTCTACCTGTTTCTGCTGCCTTTCAATGTATATGAATAGAACATTAGATTCCTGGAATCTCATATAATTTCTGTCTGCATTATGTTAATTGGTTTATGACAGGTCGAAGGATTTTACTGCATTTTGAAGCTGTTGATTCAGCATTCTGTGCTTGGATAAACGGGGTTCCTGTGGGATATAGGTATCTAATGCACACTTCTTTGTTATTTTTTTTTTCATTTTGGAACTTGCATGTCTTTAGGTGACCATAACTCTTCTTGTATTTATCACTTTTGGCACTTAATGAAATCTTCTTAGTGTTAACTGTTTCAGTAACATTTTATGTAGTTGAATAAATATTGACCTTACAAGTGATTTATGTGGACAATTTATTCAATTAAATTATGTTATGTCACCTATGCCATGAATTGCAGAGATTAGAAAGGAATGGGGGAAATCCCACAATTTGATTGTTCTTTCATAAAACCCAGTAACAAACGTTTTATTATTCTATCACCTCAGTCAGGATAGTAGGCTACCTGCTGAGTTTGAAATTACAGATTACTGTCATCCATGTGGTTCTGGCAAGAAGAATGTTCTAGCTGTTCAAGTCTTTAGATGGAGTGATGGGTCTTACCTTGAAGATCAAGACCATTGGTGGTTGTCGGGTGTTCACAGAGATGTGCTGCTTCTTTCCAAGCCTCAGGTTTTTTTTCCCTTCCCTTCAATGTTGTTAAAGCTTGCTGTTGTTTTGTCTAGAGTGAACATAATTAGGGACAGCGTATGGAAAATATTTGATATGCAGGTATTCATTGCAGACTACTTTTTCAAATCAAACCTGGCTGAGAATTTTACTTGTGCAGATATACAGGTTAGTGCTTATTGATGAAATGTTAACTTGCACCTCTTCTTGCTGTAAAGAATGTAGGAAAACATACTTATTTCCATTTACTTTGATGATATTGCATACTGTTGAGTTATGCTTACGTTATCTGAGTGAATTTGGAGTTAATACTCAAGGGTGTGCCCCTTGGATCATGTTGCATGCTTATTTACTCTATTTGACTCATATTATCTGGAGAGTTCTGATAATAATAATATACATTAAGTGATCCTGTTTTTGGTTGGCTGGGGGAGAAGAGGGTTGGAATATTATAATGTTATAGTTTTCTGGCCACCTTCTGTGGCTGACCATAAATTCATGATATGTCCGGTTTTTCCTCTGGAACTGTTTGTTAGCCTTTCTACTTTGTGTTAGGTAGCTGATACCCTATTGGTAAATGGGAAAGGAGTACCCTAGCTTTGTCCCATTTTATTACAGTACCATTGTTTTTGTAGGTTTAACTGGGAACAAAGTTGTTTGTGGGAGGAAAATTTGAGTTTGTTTCTGTGAGCTTACCGTTCAGGTGGAAGTGAAAATAGAAAGCTCTCTAGCAATTCCTAAAGAAAAAATTCTTGCAAACTTCACCATAGAAGCTGCATTATATGACACTGGAAGCTGGTACGACAGTGAAGAATCTGCTAATCTGCTTTCATCCAACGTGGCTAATTTAAAGCTCACTCATTCCCCTATGGGACTTCTAGGATTTTTGGGTAATGTTCTTGAAGGGAAACTCGAAATGCCCAAGCTTTGGTCTGCAGAGCAGGTGAGGAACCTCAATTCACTTGGATTTTCTGGCAACTTGATATGTTTCACAATTTAGTTCTACCATATTCTTGTTGGTTGTACAGTGCAAATGGTATTTTATTCTTTAGTTCTCCTTTAGGTGGTTGTTTGAAGCATAAGAAGATAGATTGCTTGAGCAGAATATTAATAAGAAGTTTGAAAGAATAAAAATTGTGCTTTTCTTATTTGGCTTTCAATATAATTTATGGACACTTCACCTTTTCTCAACAATCTTTTTAGATTTATGACTTCTCACATTTTTCAAGAGATTCTGGCATGGCTTCCTCACCTCTCTTTTCTTTGTATGACGGTCATCGTCTGATGTTGTGGATTTTGGTGTTTGCTTGTGTTAATAAACAGCCAAACCTGTACATTCTTGTTCTCTCCCTCAAAGATGCAACTGGACAAGTAGTTGACTGTGAATCATGCCTAGTGGGCATAAGACAAGTATCAAAGGCTCCCAAACAGCTACTTGTTAATGGGCATCCAGTTATATTAAGAGGTGTGAACAGGCATGAACATCATCCACGTGTAGGGAAGACAAATATAGAGTCTTGTATGATTAAGGTCACTTCTTCTCCTTCCTTACTAGTTAGTTACCTCTGCTTTATTGGTTGGCGATTTATCTGGTTTATAACGGAGATGTTGTCTATTCTTCTGCTTACAGGATCTGGTTCTAATGAAGCAAAACAATATGAATGCTGTGAGGAACAGTCATTATCCCCAGCACCATCGTTGGTACGAGTTGTGCGATCTTTTTGGCATGTACATGATAGATGAAGCCAACATTGAGACACATGGTTTTTATCTTTGTGAACATCTGAAGCATCCTACTCAGGAGCAAAGTTGGGCTGCTGCAATGATGGATCGAGTGATAAGCATGGTCGAGAGGGACAAAAATCATGCATGCATAATTTCTTGGTCCTTAGGAAACGAGGCCTCATATGGACCAAATCATTCTGCTGCAGCTGGTATCATATAAAACTTCTTTTATGTATATCTTTGAGTTGTGCTAGCTATGTCCAGAAATCTAAGCAATTGCAATATTTATCATGTAGGGTCATCTAGTGTCAGATTATACTCGTGTCTCTGTTCGTGTGTGTGAGACTTGAGCATCTGTGCACTATTCAAGAAATCTTGGCACCTAATAACATTTAGAGACACTAATTGTTGTTTTCTGTTTACATTACATTTTAAATGCTGTAACTTAAGCTTCTCATTTATTCACATGGAAAGACATTGAAACCATGGAAATGGTTTACTAAAAACAGTATGGTGGTCTTCAGCAATTAAAAATTTACATGGATAAGAGATCATTTAGGTTAATTTGTTTTTATATTTCTCACAAGTTGTCTAGTGTTGTTAGAAGACTTGAAGCTTTATATAAATAATGACTTGTACTTTTCAATTCCTTTTTTCTCATTAGTTTTCTACTTCACTTACTGTTCTCTTTTATTAGGTTGGATCCGTGAAAAGGACACCTCACGGCTGGTGCACTATGAAGGAGGTGGATCCAGAACAACATCCACTGACATTGTGTGCCCGATGTATATGCGTGTTTGGGACATAGTGAAGATTGCAAAAGATCCTGCTGAATCACGTCCTTTGATATTGTGCGAGTATGTTACCTCTGTTCTTTTACATGAGTTACATTGACCCCTCAACTGTTCTTAGATTACTTAATTATACTGTGTAGTAGTTCTGTTAATCATGGTAGTGACTTCATTTTGTCTATTTTTGTGTCCTTGTGATATTGAATTGTCAGGTATTCACATGCAATGGGGAATAGTAATGGGAATATACATGAGTATTGGGAGGCAATCAATAGCACATTCGGTCTACAAGGAGGCTTTATCTGGGACTGGGTTGACCAGGTTTAAAATCCTTTTTAGTCCTTAAGAAATATGTCACAAGATTGAGATCATGTGAGAAATTGATTTTCTTCCATCTCAAGAACAATCTTTTTTTCTCTTAATATTGGCCCACTGTACCATGCACAGCATAATTTTAAAAATAGGATGAAGACTACAGTATCTATTATGGAATATGCACTTGTTTAAGAATATGAATTCATTGTTCGCGTTTTCGATAATGTGCTGTCCGTTTAAAAGCCTCAGTTTGTGATAAAGACCATAAATATTTGCCACAAAATATTTATTTTTGAGAAATATATTTTCGAATCTTTTTTATTTATCAAATCTAGTGTTTGCATTTTTCCTGTAGGGGTTATTGAAGGACAGTGGAGACGGTACTAAACACTGGGCTTATGGAGGTGACTTTGGGGATACACCTAATGATCTGAACTTTTGTTTGAATGGCCTTACATGGCCGGATCGTACTCCTCATCCTGCATTGCATGGTAAATTTATTTTTCTCATAATTAGTACGCATCTTTGTACTTTATTTCATCTTCTAAGATGATACCTAGACCTAAACTTTTGTTCAAATCATGAATCATGTTAGTTATTGTTTGCAGAAGTTAAGTATGTTTATCAGCCAATCAAGGTTTCCCTAGAGGAAAGCAGAATAAAGGTACTTTCATGTTTCACTCGGGTTCTGCATATCTTATCCTTTGCAAAATCTCAATTTCGTATCTAACTGAAATTTGAATTTGCAGATAACCAGCACCCATTTCTTTCAAACAACACAAGGTTTAGAGTTTAGCTGGGCCACCCAGGGTGATGGATATGAAATTGGATCTGGAATTCTCTCTCTTCCACTGATAGAACCTCAGAGCAGTTATGAGTTAGAATGGGAGTCAGGTCCTTGGTATCCTCTTTTGGCTTCGTCTTTTGCAGAAGAAATATTTTTAACAATAACTACTACACTTCTGCATTCCACACGCTGGGTTGAAGCTGGTCATGTTGTTTCATCGTCACAAGTCCAGTTGCCTACCACAAGAAAGATCTTACCTCATGTAAATGCTCTTCCTTTATACTTAATTGGATAATATCATTTATGCTCAAAGATTTTTACAGCTATGCTTTCTGGTTTGCAAATGGCACTGGCTTCCAGGTTATCAAAACTACTGATGCTAAAGTCTTAATTGAAACTCTTGGAGATATAGTTAGAGTCAGCCTGCCAAGCTTTTGGGAGATAACATGGAACATTCAAACAGGAAGTGTTGAGAGCTGGAAGGTATAGCATTGCTTTTGTGAATTGTTCCACTGTTTCATATTTAGTACATTGAAGCTAGATACATAAATAAATGAATTCCTGATTCTCTTCTTTTTCGATTTTTTCCCGTACAAGTGGAGCCTAGATATATCTAACTACTTCTGGTACGTGATTACTTTAATGAAACCACTTTCACACATGAAAAACTCATTTGGCAAGAAACATCTTCTTACACAAGTGCATTAAAACAACAGAATATCAAATTGTAATCCAAATAATCATAAACTAATTTTGAAATTCATCTTGGAGTACATGTTGTCAGTTGACCTCTCTATTATTGAAACACAAGGTTGTAGCGTAATTCCTTTTAATGCATGGAAGAACTATTCTCTGATATGGAGCAAATGAAAATGATGCAGAATCTTGTTTAGTAGTTTATATGAACTGTAATGCTCTTTGCGAAGAATGTACTTTTGGCATCTGCGTGTTCTATCATTTCTGGTTGTTTCATTAATAATTGGAAGGGCAGTTTTCAGCGGACCTTAGGTCTCCAATTTAAGCCGAAATGACCTCTCTTTTATTGAACAAGCTGTGATGTAATTTCTTTGTAATGCATGGAACATCTATTCTCTGATCTGTCTCTGAATCATGTGCTGGTAGTTCATAGGAGCTGCAAGTTCTTATTTTCTTATGACCTCATAAGAAGTTTTTAGCTAAATCATGTCACTCCCTCCCTCCCTCCCTCCTATTGCTTCATAGATATGAACAAAGCTCAGAATGCTATCTAAAGATTTCCATTTGAATTTCAAGTTTTCAGGTTACCTAGAAGACCTCATATAAATGGAATGAAGCACATTATCATTACCTAATAACAACTTGATATTCTTAACATTTTTCTGGAACAGAAGTTATATTTCATCCTGGACCTTGCACAGATAGGCATTTTTAGCTGTTTAACAAAACTGAGTTCCAAAAGCGTGGTGATTGTAGGTTGGAGGAGTTCCTGTTATGAATAAAGGCATATTCCCATGCTTCTGGAGAGCACCAACAGATAATGACAAAGGTGGAGAAAAAAAAAGTTATTACTCCAGGTGGAAAGAAGCTCGTATTCATAGCATTGTATATCACACAAAAAGTTGTTCTGTGAAGAGCACAGCCAATGATATTGTGAAAATAGAGGTTGTTTATGTCGGTGCCCCAAGTTGTGAGGAGGGCTCATCTTCACATTCAAATGCTTTATTCACAGTTAATATGATCTACACAATTTATAGTTCTGGGGACTTGATTATTGAATGCAATGTAATTCCAAGTTCTGAGCTTCCACCTCTGCCTCGAGTGGGAGTTGAATTGCACTTGGAGAAATCAGTGGATCAGATTAAATGGTATGGAAGAGGGCCATTTGAATGTTATCCAGATAGAAAAGCAGCAGCCCATGTTGGGGTCTATGAGCAGAATGTCGGTGACATGCATGTTCCTTATATTGTTCCTGGAGAATGTTCCGGTAGAGCTGATGTTAGGTGGGTGACGTTTCAGAACAAGAATGGAGTAGGAATCTTTGCTTCAACTTATGGCAGCTCCCCACCTATGCAAATGAGTGCTAGTTACTATTCCACAGCAGAACTTGACCGAGCGACACACAATGAAGAACTTGCTCAAGGAAATGACATTGAGGTAAATTTCACTACCCTGATTTCAGTTGTTGAATCTATATTTTAATAAACTAGCGAGTATACATGTATTGGACTGGTCCATTCCAAAAATCGATCTATATTTAATTCTCTAACCTTCACATGCATGCATGGCCATGCGCTTAAAATTGTCATTGGATTTGTAAGTTAACGTTTCCTCAACAAACAAAGATGCTCTTGGAGAATAAGTTTGTTCTAGCTGACGTTGTTGGTTCATCTGCTTATTTTTGCCGCCACTTGTTTACCATTCTAGTTTTCTTTCTTATGCCACTATTTGGTCATATGTCTTGGATTATGTATTTAACTTAATGTGTTTGAATTTCAGGTGCATCTTGACCACAAACATATGGGAGTAGGTGGAGATGATAGTTGGTCACCATGCGTCCATGACAACTATCTTGTTCCAGCTGTGCCGTACTCCTATTCTATCAGGTTGTGTCCTATTACTGCAGCTACATCTGGCCTTGAGATATACAAATCCCAGCTTCCGAACTAATCAAGTGGAACTTATTGGATTGAATCACTAAAGACTTGAATGGAGATTGATTATGTAGGTCTCCATCGATAAGAATAAGATAGAATCCAGAAGATCATGATTTGTTTGATTAGGCTGGCTTCTAATGCAACGCTAGTTGAGTGGTCCGCTGCACATTAATGTTTTTTCCTAAAGTTTATTTTCCCTGTTATATTGGCCTACCGGATCCTTGTTCTAAACGTTTTGCTTTAACTCCGCCATCCAAGTGCAAGTGGGTTTATATAGGGACTGAAATGAAGCAACCATCAGTTAAATTGGCTAAAACTTGCCTCCTTTTTTGTTGTTCCTCCCATGCAATGGGTGGACTGCATACATGGAATGCAGATGTCTTCTCAACACCGAAGGACCCAGTACAAACCAAAATACCACCACAAATCCAACTGGCAAGCTCACATTGAACCAGTTAACGTCAGAACTATCATCCCCTTTTATCTCTTCCATTATGATCATTATTTGTACCATCTGCACTGCGATTCTTGGAAGTCCACAAAGACCTTTGTTGCCAGTGAAGTTGGATGAAATGAAGCTTTGCAACTGAGTGCTTGAGGAATTCTTCCGCTCAAGTTATTGTAGGATAAGTACAAGTGACTAAAAAATGTCAACTTGCCAGGCTTAGAGGGATTTCACCATAGAGGATTCTGAAAGAGGTCTAGAGATTATAGCGATCCCATATCACCTTCATCCTCAGGAATTTTTCCTTCCAAACAATTATGTGACAAATTTAGTGCCTGCAATTCCTCAAGGCTTGTTACTTCGTTTGGAATCTTTCCAGATAAATCATCGAGGGAAAGATCTATACTTTCGAAATTGAGAATACTGCTATATTCAGCTACTCTTCCTTTCATCACAAGAAGCGCACTTTCAGAAGACTATTTTACCAAATCAATGAGGCCTTTAGAACCATTCATCTTGTCCATGGAACTAAAATGGTCGATGCAGCTCGGTATAGTTCCATTCAAGTTGTTATAAGCAAGATCCAAAACTTGTAAAGAAGCTAGATCACAAAATTCTACAGGTATTTGGCCATCAAACTGATTTGCATGAAGATTTAGAATCTTCATCCTTGAAAGTTTCCCCATCCATGTTGGAAGGTTCCCTCTGAAATTGTTTACAGTAAAATCCAGTGTGACTAATTGGGTACAATTTTTCAGTGACAGAGGAACCTTGCCAGAGAGGTGGCTGTTTTGAAGATGCAATGACTGAAGAGAGCTTAAAGTTCCAATGGAGTTGGGAATATTGCCACTAAATTAGCTGTAACTTAATTTTCATGGCTTCCAAATCTCGCCAGTTCTTTTAACAATCCAGAATCTCTCCAGACAAGAAGTGGTTTCCAAGAGCATTCAATTTCTTCGGCCCATCAATTTTGTAAGTTAAAGAATCATCACAACCTCAAAACTTAAACTATTCAACTTGTATTTAATAACATGTTAAAGAACCAATATTATAACGCAAGAAATTGGAAATGTACCCTCAAAATGAATTAATGAAAAGATCTAATCCAATAACGCCGGACGATATATGATGCAGCGGACCCTTCAAATTATTGGAACTCCTACAAGTTTGTTAGATGAGATCAAGGCTAGTCAGGTTACCGATGGCACTTGAATTTTTACCTTGAAAATAGTTGTCCCAAGTTCGAGGAACTCAAGATGGCTGAAAGAATATAACCAGTTGGGTATTGAAGAGAGAACCTAGTGAGAAAAAATATGCGTAGTTCTGCTAAAGAAGGGAAAATGTTTATAACCTCAAGCCAATCAAAGGCTTTGCTAAGGGCCAAATTACTCAAATCAAGAAATTCTGGCGAAGAAAGACCAGATAGCCAACGTAAATTGTCAGCATAGGTTTCAGGATCATTACCTTGGAGATTAAGATGTTGCAGATTAGAGATTCCCAAGTTCATGAGGGATCATTCCTCCTATTCTAGCATGAGAGAGACTAAGGTACCTTGGATTCCTCATGGAGCCAAGAAACTTGGGGATGTGAATTCCTCCAAAATCTTTGTTGCTTAGGTCCAAGTACCTCAAATATTTCAAGTTGAGCAAAGAAGAGCTAATCTCGCCGCCGAGCTTTGATCCACGATTATCTTCCAAGTCAACAGAAGCAGTGGAGGCTAATTTTACATCATAAGAAATGTGGGTTCCAAGATAGAGCTCAAGAACATGGCCAGTTAAGTTGTTGCAAACAACTCCAGACCATCTACAGCAATCCTCATCACTAACCCAGGATGCAAGCCGGTTTGAAGGGTCGGTGAGATCGTTCTTGAACTTCAAAAGGGCACCTTTCTCACTCAGCCTGCGTCCTGCACTGGAGCACCCATAGCAGAATCCAACACTAATGGTAGCTACTAACAAGAGCAACCAGAACGTAGGAATTATGACAGCAGAAGTAGTCATTGATCTTTTCATGACCTTTCGAAGTGAACACTAAAGAGTAAATCATGCCAGAGGAGAACTATCCACTATAATATATACACTGGTTCATGCAAATGACATTCTCTCATTGTAATTAAAGGTGAAATAAACAAGACTAGACGGTGAAGTATTTGACATGGAGCCAACTGACCACCTAATGACGGGATATTCAAGGGTGAATCCATAACTGGTTTAGTAATTACACGAGGTCCATGTTCATAAATTCTTCATCTTAATTTCTTATTCGGTATTCGGTGAAGTACGTACCAGTTCAATGGATAGAGCAGATTCTAACCGGATTTTTGTAGGCAGGATGTTCTGTAGACAGCAAAATTTTATAAAATAAGTTATGAACAGCAGGGCGGAAAATTGAAAGAGATTAACAGTCATTTATCCGTGCCAACCCATTGTATGGCAGGAAAGGAAGTAAACCAGCACTCTACAATATATATATATATATATACACACACTCCTTGACGCGATACACGGATGGACGACTACGCTCAAGAGCTAAATTACAGGGGAGAGCCTGTTAACTTAAAGTTCTCAGTCGATCGCACACTGATGTATAGGTTGAGAAATGCAAGTGATAAGATTCGAACAAAAAATATCCTCTTCTTCTAGTTGATTGCTAGCCTTTCTTTTCCTCCCTGTGATAGTTGTGTTTACAAATGTTTATTTGAAATCTGCGTGCTGTAGTAGCATTCAGCTTTAATCCTGAACCTGCAAAGGCTACTCAACATTGGCTAGACCTTGGTATTTGGAACAGTTTACACTTGGATGACGTAAGGCTTGCATTATCTCTGGTAAGCATGCATATGATGATCTTCTCTGGGTAAATTCTCTACCCTGTTTTCTGTTCATGTTCCAGACAGCTAGAAGGGAACTGTGATATGAGGTGTCTGGCTAGTACTCTTTTTTTTCCTTTCTCGTGCATGCTTTCACTGAAAATTGGTGTTTTTTTGGTGTTGGGAAAAGAAGAACTAG
>Ga0307515_10011360_pt1 | contig 16902 bp, 15 predicted proteins | sample 17_EM_MG_FD_194513 | JGI IMG/M metagenome (GOLD analysis project Ga0307515, IMG submission 194513) | Populus trichocarpa ectomycorrhiza microbial communities from riparian zone in the Pacific Northwest, United States - 17_EM | ecosystem: Host-associated > Plants > Roots > Unclassified | place... | reverse complement strand
CCCGATAGCACGCATAAGGTCGGCAAATCCGTTTGGCCGGTCGAGAAACCCATCGTGTCGCACAGCCAGACGAACCCATTGCGTCACGCAACCAGACGAACCCATCGCGTCACGCAACCAGACCAAACCATCGCGTCACGCAACCAGACCAAACCATCGCGTCACGCAACCGAGACGAAGCCATCCGGACGAGGCCGTTGCGTTCCAGTCGAGACGGCGTCGCGCCGACCGCTCCGAGCGCGGACTACTCCGGGGTCAATCAACCCGATTACCCGGATTTATCGCCATAATCGGGGATTACCGACGCCTGAGCGTCACACCGGATCTGTTGCCCGATCGCGATAGCCCGGCGGAGATCAGAACAACACGGTTGCGAACGCGCCCGCCGATTGAAAGCCGCAGCGCGCGTACACCCGGCGGGCCGGGGTGTTGTAGTCGTTCACATAGAGGCTCACCGTCGGCGCGACCCGGCGCAGCGCGTCCCGGACCACCGTCGCCATCGCCGCCGCCGCGAGACCGCGTCCCCGGAACTCCGGGTCGACCCAGACGCCCTGCACCTGCGTGGTCCGCCGGGTCACGATCGCCAGTTCGGCCTTGAAGATCACCCGGCCGTCCACAAACCGCGCATACGCCCGCTTGCCCCGCACCAACTCGGCGATCCGCCGCCGGTAGCCCCGCCCGCCGTCGTCCAGCAGCGGCGAGACGCCGACCTCCTCGGTGTACATCGCCACGGCAGCCGGAAAAAGCGCGTCGACCTCGGACGCCTGCACCAGCCGCACCCCCGGGTCGGGCGCGATCGGCGGATCCACGGCGGCCACGAGCAACGGCTGCTGCGGCCGAACGTCCCGGGCCGGCCCCCAATGCCCGCCCAGCCTGTCCCACAAGTCGAGCACCGCATCCGCCCGGCCGATGATCGACGAGCAGGCGCGCGGCTCGGAGCCGAGCAGATCGGCGAACGCCGCGACCGCCGCCGGGGTGGCACACACCGGCACGAGGTGCGCACCCGACCAGATCAGCGAGTCGACCTTGCGCGCCTGCCCGTACCCATAGATGCGGCCGTCGGCGCGCCACCAGTTCAGACCGTGAGCGGCCACCCGCTCGGCGATCTGGGCACCGGCGTACGGGTCCCGGTCGAGGATCCGCTCGACCGTCCCCCGCTCGGGTTCACCGAGCTGGCGAATCGGCACCGTTAGCACGGCTATCAGATTGCCAGATGATGGCCACGCCACGCCCACCCTCCCTGGCGAAGATGAGAAACCTGAAGAAACTCTTGCGCCCGATACGTTGCCGATATATCGTCTAACTATCGACAACAGATCGGAGATAGTCATGCGACACGAACACATGCGTCATCTGCGCGAGGGCCGCATGCGCGGCTTCGGATTCCCGCCCGGATTCCCCTTCGGCGGCGGCCCCGGCTTCGGCGGCCCCGGCGGTTGGGGTGCGGGCCCCGGTGAGCGCGGTCCACGCCGTGGCGGACGGGGCAGTCGCCCCAACGTCCGGCCCGCCGTTCTCGCGCTGCTCCTCGAGCGCCCGATGCACGGCTACGAAATGATCCAGGAGCTGGAGAGCCGCACCGGCGGCATCTGGCGCCCGAGCCCCGGCTCGATCTACCCGACCCTGCAGCTGCTCGAGGACGAGGGCCTCATCGCGGCCGAGACGAGCGGCGGCCGCAAGGCCTACACGCTCACCGACGCAGGCCGCGCCGAGGCCGAGACGGCCGCGCAAAACCCGCCTTGGGCACAGTTCACCGACGACACAATGTCGCAGGTCCAGGACTTCCGCGACGCGGCGGTCGGGATCATGAGCGCACTCAAGCAGGTCGGTTTCAACGGCACCCCGGAGCAGCGCGCAAAGGCTCTCGAGGTCCTGAACGAGACCAAGCGCAAGCTGTACGCCATCCTCGCCGACAGCGAGTGACCTCGGCACTAATCGGGGGATCAACAAGGGCGCACCACCACGGTGCGCCCTTGTTATGTCTATACCGGCCGACGGCCAGCAGCCGACCTGAGCCCGGCGCAAGGTGTGAGCCCAACCACCCGCGCCGGCCACTCACTGCGCAGTCGAGCCCGACCGCGCATTTGGGCCGCCCACCCAAGTCGAACCTGACCACCACCCACGTGGCCGCCAACCCAAGCCGAGCCCGACCACCCACGCGGCCGCCAACCCAAGTCGAGCCGGACGACCCATGTGGGCCGCTCGCCCCGGAGTTATGCCCGGCCGCCTCATGCCTGGCGCCCCCGTGCCCGGCCGCCCCCATGCCCGGCGGCTGGCGGCGGCCTTGACCCGGCAGACGGCCGGGCCTCGACCGCCTAACCCGCCGCTGCGTTTGGGGGCCGGTGGTCGCGTACCGAAATCGTCAGTGGATCGTGACCGTCGGGCCCGGCAGCAGGTCGCGGAGCTCGTCCGGCAGCTCCGCGCCCATCTCGTCGGCCAGCCGGAGCGCCTCCTCGACCAGCGTCTCCACGATGATCGACTCCGGGACCGTCTTGATGACCTTGCCACGGACGAAGATCTGGCCCTTGCCGTTGCCCGACGCGACACCCAGGTCGGCCTCGCGCGCCTCGCCCGGACCGTTCACCACGCAGCCCATGACCGCGACCCGCAGCGGCACCGGGAACCCGTCGAGCGCCGCCGTGACCTGCTCGGCCAGCGTGTAGACGTCGACCTGGGCGCGGCCGCAGGACGGGCACGACACGATCTCGAGGCCTCGTTCGCGCAGGCCGAGGGACTCGAGGATGGCGTTGCCGACCTTGATCTCCTCGACCGGCGGGGCGGACAGCGAGACCCGGATCGTGTCGCCGATGCCCTCGGCCAGCAGCGCACCGAACGCGACCGAACTCTTGATCGTGCCCTGGAAGGTCGGGCCGGCCTCGGTGACACCCAAGTGCAGCGGGTAGTCGCACTGCTCGGCAAGCTGCCGGTACGCCCGGATCATGACCACCGGGTCGTTGTGCTTGACCGAGATCTTGATGTCGCGGTAACCGTGCTCCTCGAACAGCGAGCACTCCCACAGCGCCGACTCGACCAGCGCCTCGGCCGTCGCCTTGCCGTACTTCTCCATGATCCGCTTGTCGAGCGAGCCGGCGTTGACGCCGATCCGGATCGGGATACCCGCGCCGGACGCCGCCCGCGCGATCTCCTTGACCTTGTCGTCGAACTGGCGGATGTTGCCCGGATTGACCCGGACCGCCGCGCACCCGGCGTCGATCGCCGCGAAGACGTACTTCGGCTGGAAGTGGATGTCGGCGATGACCGGGATCTGTGACTTCTTCGCGATCGCGGGGAGCGCCTCGACGTCGTCCTGGGACGGGACGGCGACCCGGACGATCTGGCAGCCCGACGCCGTGAGCTCGGCGATCTGCTGCAGAGTGGCGTTGACGTCGGCGGTCAGCGTGGTCGTCATCGACTGCACGCTGACGGGCGCGCCGCCGCCGACCGGAACGGAGCCCACCATGATCTGGCGGCTCTGCCGGCGCGGGGCCAGCGCCGGCGGAGGCACGGCCGGCATACCGAGGCTGATGGCGGTCACAGTCACATCACCTTGAGAAGATCGAGATCGGGTTGACAACGTCTGCCGTGATCGTCAGCAGCGTGAAGGCGCCGCCGATGAGGATCACCGCGTAGGTGAGCGGCATGAGTTTGTAGTAGTCGACCCGGCCGGGGTCGGGTTTCTTCAGCCGCGCGTAGATGAACGAGCGGACCCGCTCGTACCAAGCGATGGCGATGTGGCCGCCGTCGACGGGCAGCAACGGCAGCAAGTTGAAGATGCCGATGAAGACGTTCAGCGAAATGAAGATCATCAGGAAGTACTGCGGGACGCCTGCCTCGATCGCCTCGCCGCCCAGCCGGCTCGCGCCGACCACGCTGATCGGGGTGTCGGGGTCGCGCTCGCCGCCGGTGATCGAGTGCCAGAGCGCGGGCACCTTGTCCGGGATCCGCTTGAGCGCCGAGAACGTGCCCTCGACCAGCGTCCAGCTGAAGTCCCCGGTGGCTTTGACGCCCTCGATCGGCCCGTACGTGACCAGCGCCTTCTCGGTTGTGGCCCAGCCGATGCCGGCGACCGCGACCGTGGTCACCGGACCGGACGGGTCCTCGACCGGGGCCCGCTGCGCCTGGAGCAGGTCGACGGTGGCCGTGCCGGGCTGGCCGTCGCGGGTGTACTCGAACACCGTCGGCTCCGGCTTGGAGGCCCGGATGGCGTCGGTCAGCTGGCCGTAGTTGGCGATCGGCGTCGTGCCGACCTTGGTGATGATGTCGTTGTCCTTGAGGCCCGCCGCGGCGGCCGGACCGGCCTTGTCGGTGCCGACCCCTGGCGTGCACTGCTGCGCCTCTGTCACCACAAGCTGCACGCAGTTGCCGACCTGGATCATCGCCGGCGCCGCCCGCTGCTCGTCCGCGGTGGTCGGCAGCGCCGGATTCGGCAGGCCGACGAAGACGGCCGCGAACCAGGTCGCCACGATCGCGAGCAGGAAGTGGGTGATCGAGCCGGCCGACATGACGACCGTGCGCTTCCACACCGGGAAGCGCCACATCGCGCGGGGCTGGTCCTGCTCCGAGACGTCGTCGTCCTGCGGCGTCATCCCGACGATCTTGCAGAAGCCGCCGAGCGGGATGGCCTTGAGCCCGTACTCGGTCTCGCCACGTTGGAAGGAGAAGATCGTCGGGCCGAAGCCGACGAAGTACTTGGTGACCTTCATACCGAAGCGCTTAGCGGTGATCATGTGGCCCAGCTCGTGCAGGCTCACCGAGATCAGGATCGCCAGCGCGAAGGCCGCCACACCGAGCCAGTACAGCATCAAGCTCCTTCTGCCGCAGTCGCGATCATCCGCTGTGCCTGGGCGCGCGCCCAGGCCTCCGCGGCAAGCACTTCCTCGACGGTACCCGGCTCAGGGAAATCGGGCGCCGCCGCGAGCACCGCCTCGAGGGTGTCGACGATGCCCAGAAAAGGTAGCCGACCGGACACGAACGCGGCCACACACTCCTCGTTTGCCGCGTTGTAGATGGCTGGCCTGCAGTGCCCTGCCCGTCCGGCCGCTTTCGCCAGCCGGACGGCCGGAAACGCCTCGTCGTCGAGGGGACGCAGCTCCCAGTTGTGCGCCAGCGTCCAGTCGACGCCGGCCGCGGCCTCCGGCACCCGGTCGGGCCAGGCCAGCGCGAGGGCGATCGGCAGCCGCATGTCGGGCGGGCTGGCCTGGGCCAACGTCGACCCGTCCAGGAACTCGACCAGCGAGTGCAGCACCGACTGCGGGTGCACCATGACCTCGATCGCGTCGTACGGCACGTCGAACAGCTCGTGCGCCTCGATCACCTCGAGTCCCTTGTTGACCATGGTGGCCGAATTGATCGTGACGACCGGCCCCATGTCCCAGGTCGGGTGCTTGAGCGCCTCCTCGGGCGTGACGTTCGTCAGCTCGGCCCGGCGCCGGTCCCGGAACGCACCCCCGCTGGCGGTGAGGATGAGCCGCTTGACCTCGGGCCGGGTCCCGCCGCGCAGGCATTGGGCGAGCGCCGAGTGCTCGGAGTCGACCGGCACGATCTGCCCCGGCCGCGTCACCGCGGCCTTGACCAGCGGGCCGCCGGCCACGAGGGACTCCTTGTTGGCGAGCGCGAGCGTACGGCCGCACTCCAGCGCCTTCAGCGTCGGCGCGAGCCCCAGGCTGCCGACCACCCCGTTGAGCACGACATCACACGGCCACTGCGCGAGCTCCGTCATCGCCTCGGGCCCCGCCACGATCTTCGGAATCTTGAAGTCGCCGGTCGCGTACCCGTGCTGCTGTGCCTTGGCGTAGAAGGCGAGCTGCAGATCCTGCACGGCGCTGGACCGCGCCACCGCGACCACGTCGACGCCCAGGCTCAGCGCCTGCTCGGCGAGCAGTTCCACATTCGCGCCGCCGGCACCCAGCCCGACCACCCGGAACCGGTCGGGATTACGCCGGACGATGTCGATCGCCTGGGTCCCGATGGACCCGGTGGAACCGAGCAGAACTAGCTCACGCATGACGCCCATCCTTGCCGACGCCCGCACGCATCCGGCGCTCAGGCTTCCGCTGCCAGCAGCGCGGCCGGGTCCACCGAGAACTCGAACGGCTCTGTCATCGCAAACGACCCACCGGCCGCCGCGACCACGACAGGTTGGTATTCGCCATCGACTAGCTGGTGGAGGACCAAACCTGGCACGCGGCTGCGGAATTCAACGCGAAGGAAGAAGGGGACGCCGACTGCGGCATATTCGCGCGGCCGGTCGATGAGATCCTTGCGGCGATTGCCGCCAGAGACGATCTCGCCCAAGAGCACCGCCTCGGCGATCGGCATCTTCTTCTTGCCGCCGCCGGACCGACGCAGCACCACGATGTCTGGGATGAACAAGTCGTCTCCGGAAACGATGTTGACCTCGTGATAGGTCCACAAGCCAACGGCCCGGGCGGCCTGTTTGAGCCGGTAGCAAAGCTCTAGCTCGATGTCTTGATGATCGAATCCGGCATGCGGTGTCACGACAACACTCCCCCGAACCACCTCGATCTTGGGGCCGTTGTTCTCCGGCAACAGATCGAGAGCCAGTTGGGCGGTCCAGGGTTGGTTGAGCGTGCCGAGAATGTCGAAGGACGGTTGACGGGCGGGCGCTGCCATAGGACTCACCTCCACGGGGCATCCTGCCGAAGTCAGCCTACCGTCGGGGCTCGACTTGGGCGGGCTGTGGATAACCCGGTCCGCCGGTCTGAGCCTGGCTGTGGATAACGGGCCTGGCCAGGCGTTTCGGCGCTGGCGGGCGCCTGGCGACTCCGGTTTCGCGGATCACCCCATCCGCTTAGTGGCGTAGGCCGGTCGACGACCCGGGCGGGCGGTTCGGCGGGGGCTTCTTCACCGTTATGGGTGGACTCTGGGGACGCGCCCGTTCGTGACCGTGATGCCGGAAGTGCCCCGAACGTAGTTGGTGACCGGTTTTGCCCGCCGGTCATCTACCTGCTCGTGGCGTTCCGCACCCGAATGTACGAAAACCCAGCCCCGGGTTCTTGTCTCACTCTCGCGCTAGGCTCGGCGGCCATGACGGACTTTCCTGCGCGTGCCGATGTGGTGATCATCGGATCCGGTCACAACGGGCTGGTCTCCGCCGTGCTGCTCGCCCGCGCCGGCCTCGACGTCGTTGTGCTCGAGGGGAAGGAGACCCTCGGCGGGGCCACCCGCACCGAGCACCCGTTCCCCCGGGTGCCCGGCCTCGGCCAGTCGACGGGGTCGTATCTGCTCGGTCTGATGCCGCCCGAGCTGCTGCGCAAGCTGGACGTCGACATCCCGGTGCTGCGCCGCGACCCGCACTACTTCCTGCCCACGCCGGGCGGGCCGGGCGCGCCTTACCTGCTGTTCGGGACGGACCGCGCGGCCACCCGCGCGCAGATGGAGAAGTTCTTCTCGGCCCGCGACATCGCCGCCGACGAGACCATGCAGGTCGAGATCGCCGCTCTGCGCGCCGATCTCGCGCCCGCCTGGCTGGAGGAGCCCGGTTCGGTGGAGGAGGTCGCCGACCGGCACATCCGCCCGCAGCTTCAGTCCACGTTCATCGATCTTGTGCGGGGCTCCGTCGCCGACTATCTCGCCCGGTTCGGGTTCAAGAGCGAACTGCTGATGAGCATGTACGCCGTGACCGACGGCCTGTCCGGCCTGAACGCGGGCCCCGACGACCCGGGCACGGGCCACAACTTCCTGGCCCACAACATGTGCCGACTGCCCGGCTCGGACGGCACCTGGATGATCGCCCGCGGCGGCATGGGCACCGTGTCCCGTACGTTCGCCGCCGCCGCGCGGGCCGCCGGTGCGCAGATCTTCACCGGCACCCCGGTTTCGGCCGTCACTGTCGAGAACGGCGCGGCCAGTGGCGTCGTGCTGGCCGACGGCCGCTCCGTCCAGGCCCGCGTCGTGCTCGGCTCGTGCGATCCGTACGCGCTGATGAGTCTCGTCCCGGACGGCGCGCTGCCCGCGGCCTTGACGGACCGGATGGCCGCGGTGAAGCGGCCCGGCACGACGCTCAAGGTCAACCTGGCGCTCTCCGGCCTGCCGACCTTCTCCTGTCTGCCGGCCGGCGCGCCGTCGCCGTTCGGGTCGACGATCCACCTGCTGCCCGGTTCCGCCGCGCTGGCCGGGCTCGCCGAGGCGGACTCGCCGATGGCCGCGCTCCGCTCGATGTGGGCCGACGTGCAGGCCGGGCGGCTGCCGGCCGAGCCGACAATCGAGTGGTATCTGCACACCACCGTCGACCCGTCGCTGCAGGACGAGGCCGGTCACCACTCGTCGGCGCTGTTCGTGCAGTCGGTGCCCTATTCGCTGGCCGACACCACCTGGGACGAGGCCCTGCCCGGCTACGTCGCTCGGCTGCTGGAGATCTGCGACCGGTACGCGCCCGGCACGTCCGACCTGGTGGTGGACATGATGCCGCTCACGCCGCCGGGGATCGAGGAGCATTTCGGGATCACCGGCGGGCACATCCACCACGTCGACAACACGGTGGCATTCGACCAGCGGATGCCGTACGCAACCGGGCTGGACGGCCTCTACGCCGGGTCGGCCGGCGCGCACCCGGCCGGCAGCGTCATCGGCGCGGCGGGCCACAACGCCGCCCAGCGCATCCTGCGCGACCTGGGGGTCTAGCTTTTCACCAAGCACTCACCTGGCAGGAGAGCCTTAAACGGAATTCTGGTCGAGCTGGGTGCATGGTCGCTACAACTCCTAGCCCTACCCATGGTGGAGCGCCCCGATCTCGGCGGGAGCTGCGGCGCGCAACCACGCACGGACGCACGACCGTGTTTGGCTCTTATTCTTCGGTCCTATGGGCGCGGATCTTATGACCGACGCTGGTCAGGCAGCGGCCAGAGGGCAGGTCGAATTTCCAGCCGTGCAGTTGGCAAGTCAGCACGTTGCCGTCCACGATCCCGAAGCGGCTCAGGTCCGCCTTCAGATGCGGGCAGCGGCGTTGCACGGTCCAATCGCCGAGCGTGGTGTCCTCGGCGTCGACCGAGCGTTCGTGTTCGTCATACCAGCCTTCCGCGTATTGCAGGCGTTCCTCGGAAAGGCACTTGAAGAACGCGTAGACGAACTCGTTGTATTGCCCGATCCGCGCCGCCGAGAACCGGCACGAAAGGAACAATGAGTTCACCCAGTCGCCCTCGTCGAGATAGATCAGGTGCTCGATCAGCTCGCGCTGCGTCTTGAACCGGTAGCGGACCTTTTCGTCGGCATACGGGCGGACCTGCTTGCCGGGAAAGTCCACCACGATCGACTCGACCGCGTCGCCTTCGTACGAAACCAGATCGAACCGGACCGGCCCGCCGACGCCCTTCGCCAGGTAGATCGACTCTTCCAGCAGCGGCTCGATCCGCTTCTTCAGCTCGCCCAGCACGTCGATTTCGGGGTGCCGCCAGGACGCTTTCTCGGCCGCGATGATCGGCGCCTTGCGGACCCGCATCTCCTCGAGGTGCGCGGCTTTGTTCGCGAAGAACTCATCGACGTCGGTGGGGTGCGTCGTCTCGCAGGACTCCGTGGTCAGCTGCGACACGCTGCCCGGGAGCAGGACCACGGCGTTGTCACCGCCGACCTTCGCGTACTCGCTCAGGAAGACCGACTGATCCGGGAAGATGTTGCCCTCGTCGCCGAAGATGTCGTTGAACTGCCACAACTCGTCGTCCAGGAAACATGGCGGACCCGCGATCGGGAACACGAAGTCGGCCTTGAGGTCGTCGATGTAGCGCCAGGTCCGGTCGAACTGACGATCGCGTTTCTGCTTGCCGAACGCCCGCTTCGCCGCCTCCGGCAACTCGTACACCATCGGATACCAGATCGCGCCGGAGAACTGCAGCATGTGCGCGTGCACGTGGCCCAACTCGGCGAACACCGTCAGATCCGTCGGCCGGGCGTCGTTCTGGTTCAGCACCCGGACGCCGTCGTGCTCCACCCACAGCGACGAATCGCCGATCGGGCCGTCGGTCGGCGAGATCAGCGCCTGGATCATCACCTTCAGCCCGCCGTCGAGCTCGTGCACCTGATTCGATTTCGTCCGCAGGAAGCTGGTGAAACCCAACTCGCGCAGCTCGTCCTCCAACTGCGAGGTCGGATATTCCGGGAGCAACACCGTCGCCTTCTTGTTGACGTGCTCCCGCAGATTCTTCGCGTCGAAATGGTCGCGGTGCAGGTGCGACACGTACAGGTAGTCGACGTCGCCGAGGGTGTCCCAGTCCAACAGGGAGTTGTCCGGGAACGGGAACCACGACGCGAAGTACGCCGGGTTGACCCAGGGGTCGCACAAGATGCTGCCCGCGGCCGTGTCGATCCGCATGCTCGCGTGCCCAGTACCCGTGATCCGCACCGGCGCTCCCTCGGTCGTAGGGTTTGACGGCATCGAAGGTACCGGGTGCGGGTTGGTCGCTTGCGGCCGGAGCCGCCGTGGGACACTGATCGGGAGACTTGATCACATCCGCAGGAGGACCGAATCGTGGCAGAAGAGCCGGTTTACTCGCCCGACCAGCTCAAGCCGGGAAACCGCAAGTGGGCCCGCCGCGGCGCCATCGGCACGGCCGTTCTGATCCTGTCGCTGTTCTGGGGCAATCACGAGGGGAACACGGAGAACATCTACCTCGTGCTCTTCGCGCTCGGCCTGATCGGCGTGGTGGTCGCCGACGCCGTGCTGCGCCGCAACGGCCTCAAGCCGGACGACCAGTAGCCCCGACTTGATGCACGAAAGGCCCGCTTTCGCGGGCCTTTCGCATCTGCAATGGTCAGCGCCGGCGCAGCAAGATGTCCTTGACCTCGCGGAGCGCGGCGTCCACCTCGGCCTCGAAGTAGCCACCCGGAACCAGCCCGAACTGCAGCGTGTCGAGCTCGTTCTCGGGGACCGGCATCGGCCCGCGGCCCGACATGGCCTGCAGGATGCTCTCGAAGAGCCGGTCCACCTGCATGGGGTCGTAGCCGCTGCCGAAGCGGCGGGGCTGGAACGTGCGCCGGAGCTGATCGACCCGATACAACTCCCCGCCGGGACCGCCAGGGCCGCCGCCCATCGAGGGGCCGCCACCCATCGGCGGGCCACTCATCGGGGAACTCGAGACCGGCGGGGCGCTCATCGGCGACGGGCCGCCGTAGCCGCCGCGGTCGCGCTCCGGCATCCGGATCTCGGCCGTCATGTCGGTCTTGCCGTGCCGGCCGGGCTCGAACGCGTCGTAGCTGCCCGTGTCGTAACCGGCCGGCCCGCGCTGCGGCTGCCCGTAGGGTGGCTCGTCGTACTGCGGGCGCCCGTTCGGCATCTCGTCGTATTGCGGGCGGCCGTACGGGTCCGCGGCCGGCAGGGCCGGCATCTGCCGCTGCGGGATCTGCGGCGGCGCGGACATCGGCCGGTCGAGCTGCCGGTCGTCGCGCATCGGGGCCTGCAGCCGCTCGGTCGGCGGCGCGTTGCGGCCCATCGTCGAGCCCATCCGGTCGACTTGCATGCCGCCGCCCATGCCGCGCATCGGCTCGGGCTGCATTCGCGGGTCGGGCCCACGGCCGCCGCCACCGCGCTCCTCGAACTCGGCGAGCTGTCGCTCCACCCGGTCGAGGTGCAGGTCGACTTGCCACTCGTCGTAGCCGCCGAAGCGCACGCGGAAGACCACGTCGTGCACCTCCTGGGCGCCGACCGGGGCGCCGTTCTGTTCGCCGGCCAGGGTGGCCTCGACGCGGTCGAGGAAGCTGTCGACCTCATCGACCTTGTAGCCGCGCCGTAGAGCGCGCCGGCGGAAACGCTGCCCTTGACTACTCACAACGTCTCCCAATTCAGCGTCGGCTGGGAACTCGGCCCAGTCATCTTGCCACCTCCGCCTCAGCGGCGGCGCCCCCAGCGTCCACCACCGTCAGCTCGCTCGCGGCCAATTGGCCGCAGGCACCGTCGATCTCGCGGCCGCGGGTGTCGCGGACCGTGGTCGCCACGCCCGCCTCGCGCAGCCGTCGGACAAACTCCCGCTCCACCGGCTTGGGGCTGGCATCCCACTTGCTGCCCGGCGTCGGGTTCAGCGGGATCAGATTCACATGGGCCAGCTTGCCGTGCAGCAGCCTGCCGAGCAGGTCGGCGCGCCAGGGTTGATCGTTTACGTCCCGGATCAGGGCGTACTCGATGGAAACCCGACGACCGGTCTGCGCCGCGTAGTCCCACGCGGCTCCGAGCACCTCGGCCACCTTCCAACGCTGGTTGACGGGCACAAGCTCATCGCGCAGATCATCATCGGGGGCGTGCAGGGACAGCGCAAGAGTCACAGACAGCTCTTCCGCTATCAACCGGCGCATTGCGGGCACTAGCCCGACTGTGGAGACGGTGATATGCCGCTGCGACAGGCCGAGCCCCTCGGGAGCGGGGCTGGTCAGCCGGCGGACCGCCTCGATCACCCGCGGATAGTTCGCCATCGGCTCGCCCATGCCCATGAAGACCACTCGGGACAGCCGCGGCGGCGAACCGGTGACCGCCCCGGAGGCCGCGACCCCGGCCAGGTAGACCACCTGGTCGACGATCTCGGCGATCGACAGGTTGCGGGTGAGCCCGGCCTGGCCGGTGGCGCAGAACGGGCAGGCCATGCCGCAACCGGCCTGGCTGGACACACAGGCGGTGATGCGGTCGGGGTAGCCCATCAGCACGCTCTCGACCATCGCGCCGTCGTGCAGCCGCCACAGGGTCTTGCGGGTCGCGCCGTCGTCGCAGGCCAGCTCGCGGACCGGGGTCAGCAACTGGGGCAACAGGTCATCGGTCAGCTTGGCCCGGGAGGCCGCCGGCAGGTCGGTCATCGCCGCCGCGTCGCGCACCAGCCGCCCGAAGTAGTGCGTCGAGAGCTGCTTGGCCCGGAACGCGGGCTCGCCGAGGCCTTTCACCGCCTCGCCGCGCGCGGCCAGGTCGAGATCGGCGAGGTGGCGCGGGGGCATGCTGGCGCGGCGACGCGTGCGCACGGCGTCGGGGGCGTCGGGACTGGTCGGGATGACCGGAAGAATCGTCATGGCGTCTCCAGTCTCCCACGTCGCACGATGCGGCTCATTCGCTGCTCAGCTCGGCGGCGCGAGGAGAGAGAGCAACAGATACGCGGTGGGCACCGCGAACAGGATGGAGTCGAGCCGGTCCATCAGGCCGCCGTGCCCGGGCAACAGGTTGCTCATGTCTTTGATGCCAAGATCGCGCTTGAGCATCGACTCGGCTAGATCGCCGACGATGGACGCGACCGAGAGCAGGGCGCCGAACAGCGCACCCCAGTAGAACGGCACGTCGAGCAGGAAGTAGAGCAGCAGCGAGCCGCCTACCGCCGCCGCGACCACCGAGCCGGCGCCGCCCTCCCAGGACTTCTTCGGGCTGATCGTGGGGGCCATCGGGTGCTTGCCGAGGAACACGCCGGCCGCGTACCCGCCTGTGTCGGAGAGCACGACGCAGGCCAGCGTGCAGATGATGCGCAACTTGCCGTCGTCGGGCGCGGCGAGCAGAACGGCGAAGGCGAGCAGGAATGGCACGTACACGGCGACCAGGGCCGTCGCGGTGAGGTCTCGCTGGAAGCCGGCCGGCCCGTCGGCGAGCCGCCAGACCAGCGCGGCCAGCACGGTCACCAGCAGGCCCAGGGACATCGAGTCAGGGCCCTCGTACCAGGCCAGGCCGGTGATCAACAGGGAACCGGCGAGCAGCGGGAGCAGCGGCGGCTGGGCGCCGATGACCTTGAGCGCGCGGACCATCTCCCACACGCCGATGCCGGCGGCGAGGACGATCACGCCGAGGAAGGCCGGCTTCCAGATGAACAGCGAGGCGAGGACGACCAGGCCGAGGCTGACCCCCACGGCGATGGCCGCCGGCAGGTTACGGCCGGCCCGGCTCTTGACCGGGGCGCCGTTGCGGTCGGCCCGGCGCCGGCCGGGGCCGCGCTGCTTTCCCCGCTCGGCGATGGTCAGCTCCCACTCTGCCTCGGACGTCGACGTCGCCGGAGCCGCGGCCGCCCACGGCGGATGCGCCGGAGCCGCGGTGCCGGTTTCGTCGTTCGGCGGGGCCTCGTCGTAGGCATGATCCGTCGCCGCCTGCGCCTCGGCCTGCTGCTGCCGGTACAGGGCGTACGGATCGCCGGAAGATGCCTGCCCGCCGCGCGGCTCGAGGTACGACATCAGACCTCTAGCAGCTCAGCTTCCTTGTGCTTGAGCAGCTCGTCGACCACCGTGACGTAGCGGTGGGTCACGTCGTCCAGCTCCTTTTCGGCGCGGCGGCCGTCGTCCTCGCCGGCCTCCCCGTCCTTGACGAGCCGGTCGAGCTGCTCCTTGGCCTTGCGGCGGACGTTGCGGATCGCCACCCGGCTCTCCTCCGCCTTGCTGCGCGCGACCTTGATCATTTCGCGGCGCCGTTCCTCGGTCATCTGCGGCAGGTGGATGCGCAGCTGCGTACCCTCATTGTTGGGGTTGACCCCCAGGTCGGAGTCGCGGATCGCCCGCTCGATCGGGCCTAGCTGCGACGCGTCGTAGGGCTTCACGATGACCATGCGCGGCTCGGGCACTCCGACGGACGCCATCTGGGTCACGGGAGTTGGCGCACCGTAGTAGTCGACGACGATCTTGGAGAACATCGCCGGCGTGGCACGGCCCGTGCGGATCGCGGCGAACTCCTCCTTGGCGTGCTCGACCGCGCTCTCCATTTTTTCTTCGGCCTCGAAGAGGGTCTCGTCGATCACCGCTCCGTCGCCTCCCTGCTTCTACTGGTATTTCCTCGGTGGGTGAATGTGGCGCGGGATCACGTGGTGATCAAGGTGCCGATCTTCTCGCCGCTGACGGCCTTGATGATCGTGTCGTCGCCCTCGGCACCGAAAACGAGCATCGACAGGCCGTTCTCCTGACACAGGCTGAACGCGGCCTGGTCGGCGACGCGCAGGCCTTGCTTGAGAACGCCGTCGAACGTGATGGTGTCGAGCTTACGAGCGGTGGGATCCGACTTCGGGTCGGCGGTATAGACGCCGTCGACGCCGTTCTTGCTCATCAGCACGAGGTCGGCGTGGATCTCCAACGCACGTTGCGCGGTGACCGTGTCGGTGGAGAAATACGGCATCCCGGCGCCGGCGCCGAAGATCACGACGCGGCCCTTCTCGAGATGCCGGATCGCGCGCAGCGGGATGTACGGCTCCGCGACCTGGGTCATCTCGATCGCGGTCTGCACCCGCGTCTCGATGCCCTCCTTCTCCAGGAAGTCCTGCAGGGCCAGACAGTTCATCACCGTGCCGAGCATGCCCATGTAGTCGGCGCGGGACCGGTCCATGCCACGCTTCTGCAACTCGGCGCCGCGGAAGAAGTTGCCACCGCCGACGACGACCGCGACCTGCACGCCGGTGCGGACCACCGTGGCGATCTGCCGGGCGATGCCTTGCACGACGTCGGGATCGAGACCGACCGCACCGCCGCCGAACACCTCACCGGAGAGCTTGAGGACCACCCGGCGGGGCCGTACTGGGGGCGCAGCCGTTTCGTCAACCGGAACAGCCTGCTCGGTCACCATCGTCATGCGACCCGCCTTCCCTTCGCTCTGCAGGAGACCCTATGTGACGGGAAGGCCGGGCGCAGAATGCGGACCCGGCCTCCCCTCTGTTCGACTGCTTTGCTTCTTGCTACTCCTGGCCGACCTCGAACCGGACGAACCTGGTGACCTCGATGCCAGCCTCGGCGAGGACCTGCTTGACCGTCTTCTTGGTGTCGGTGACCGACGGCTGCTCGAGCAGGACGAAGTCCTTGAAGAAGGAGTTCACCCGACCCTCGACGATCTTGGTCAGGGCCTGCTCGGGCTTGCCCTCCTCGCGCGCCGTCTGCTCGGCGATGCGCCGCTCCGACTCGACGGTCTCGGCGGGCACCTCCTCGCGGGTCAGGAACTTCGGGCGCATCGCGGCGATCTGCATGCCGACGCCGCGGGCGTCCGCGTCACCGGCCTCGTCGGTCTTGCCCGTGTACTCGACCAGGACGCCCACCTGCGGCGGCAGGTCCTGCGCCTTGCGGTGCAGGTAGACCGCGACCGTGCCGTCCAGGTCGGCGAACCGGTTGACCACGATCTTCTCGCCGATCTTGGCCGAGAAGTCCTGGACCACGTCGGCGACCGCGCGGCCGTCGCTCAGGGTGGAAGCGGCCAGCGCGGCGGCGTCGGCCAGCTTGGCCTGCTCGCCGTGCTCGACCAGGGTCTGACCCAGCGCGACGAAATCCGGGGTCTTGGCGACGAAGTCGGTCTCGCAGTTGAGCTCGAGCAGCGCCTTGCCGGAGTGGGCGACGATGCCGTTCGCGGCGGTCCGACCGGCCCGCTTGCCGACATCCTTCGCACCCTTGATGCGCAGGAACTCGACGGCCTTGTCGAAGTCACCGTCCGACTCGTCGAGCGCCTTCTTGCAGTCCATCATTCCGGCGCCGGTGAGGTCGCGGAGCTTCTTCACATCCGCGGCGGTGTAGTTAGCCATGACTCGCTCTCTCTAGCTTTCTCGCGGGCGGCTTACTCGGCGGCCGGGGCGGCGGCCACCGCGACGGCCTCCGGCTGCTCGGCAGCGGCGGGGGCGGGGGCGGGGGCGGCGTCGTCGGCCTTCTTCTCGGCGCCCTCGTAGAGGTCGCGCTCCCACTCGGGCAGCGGCTCGCCGGCGGCGACGGTGCCCGGCTCGGGCTTGTCGTCCGCGTCACCGCGGTTGCGGCCGGAGCGCTTGATCAGACCGTCGGCGACCGCGGCGGCGATGACCTTGGTCAGCAGCTCGGCCGAGCGGATCGCGTCGTCGTTGCCCGGGATCGGGAAGTCGACCTCGTCCGGGTCGCAGTTGGTGTCGAGCACCGCGATGACCGGGATGCCCAGCTTGCGGGCCTCGTCGACGGCGATGTGCTCCTTCTTGGTGTCGACGACCCAGATCGCCGACGGCACCTTCGTCATGTCCC
>Ga0307515_10011359_pt1 | contig 16902 bp, 11 predicted proteins | sample 17_EM_MG_FD_194513 | JGI IMG/M metagenome (GOLD analysis project Ga0307515, IMG submission 194513) | Populus trichocarpa ectomycorrhiza microbial communities from riparian zone in the Pacific Northwest, United States - 17_EM | ecosystem: Host-associated > Plants > Roots > Unclassified | place... | reverse complement strand
CAGTTCTCTATTATGAAATCTTTTTTCTAAACAAAGGCTGCTTCCTAGGTTAAGAAATTATGCTACCTAGTATATTTGCTAAGATTTTCTATACTAGGAATGGTAAGAGTCCTAAGCAGCAGGTGCTTGGTCCTAAAATTCTCGTCTGTAGAAGGACCGAAAATAAAACAGAGACAGAACAGATCTTTGCTTAAATCTACTTGAGTCCACTACACTGCCATGGCAACTCATCCACATGACATAGTATGCAAAACAATATGGGACCTCACAACTTCAAAGTTGTACTGTGAACTGCTAGATAGCAAGTGGCAAGAAGGTCTGTGCACTTATATAATGTCCCTATGAAATCAATATTACCTTAAAAAAATCAACATTCTTCCAGTCCCATTTATTTTCACTCTCGTCATTCACTGGAAATATCAACGTATAATTTATTAATCCCTTTAACACACCAAAGAAAGAACATTAATGAACAACCTTGTGGGCTTGAATTTTGCCGTGTTATCATACAGCAAAGACAGGTCTCCAGTGTGGCTCCTTGTTAATGCAATAAATAATCTGAACCAAATTGCAAACCAAACTAAACCAAATCATAGAGGACGAGCAGAAAGGCCAAATTTACATAACATAATGGAAACACACAGGATCAAACATAGAGGCCGAATAAATAAAAGTGTGATAAAATAATTCTAGGGGTTCAAGATACATATCTCATGATTCAACATTAATATCAACCACTTTTTCCCCTCTTCAGAATCCAAATAATGCATCCACGGTAACCGAATTCATATTAAATTATATATATACATATATAAAATAGAAATCACTGCTCTTTTCTCAATCCAATTATAAAAGCAGCAAAAAAATAACACACCAAAATAATGATTTCCACCCTCGCCTTTTTCCATTTCCCCTTCTACGACTACTATTCTTCATACTCAAGTGTATAACCAATTAAACAATCAAATGATTTCTAGTAACCAGTTTTTCCCTACTCTGAATTCTGAACAAATAACATTACCTTCTAATTAACCACATCTTTTGGAGAGAAGAATAAGGAAGACAATTAGGAAGACTATAGAGGAAAGCGCAATTGCCACACCAAGAACAACCTTATTAGGTCCGTGATGACCCTCTTTCTTGCTGTTAGAATCACCACCTTCATCATTATAATCTGATGAATCACTCTCACTATCACCTCCTGATGAACTATCCTTTGCAGGTGGTGGTGACAATGGCAATCCATGCTTATCACAAGGAGCAATTCCAAGCTTCAATTTTGATGACAAAATCGTATGATTGTAACACAAATTGCTGTTTCCACCAACTTTAAACACAGCTAATCTCTTCATAAAAGTAAGATTGAAAGGCAAAACACCATGAAACTCATTGTTCTCAAGATTCAAGTACCTCAATTTCTTCATTTCTGCAAAAAACTTTGGTACTGTCCCATTCAACTGATTTGAACTCAGATCAACATAAGCTAAATCAGGAATTGCTGACATTGAATCCGGGATCGCCCCAGATAAAGAGTTAGCGCCTAAAGACACATTCTTTAGTGAAATCAAGTCACCAAGATTATCAGGGATTGCCCCAGTAAGTGCATTTGAGTAAAGATTGAGACTTTCAAGATTTTCAAGAAGTGTAATGGAACTGGGTATCTTTCCTTTAAGCCTATTACCTGAAAAATCAACATGGGTAAGATTGAAAAGCAGATGTTTTGGTATGTAGCCAGTGACATTAGCATTTGAGATAGTAACAGACCTAAGCTTACGCATATTACCAAGAACCGCATAAAGACCACTAGTATTGACTGGCACATTACTTACAGTGAGATCAGTGAGATTGACAAAGCGAGAGAGCCCGATACCAGTGAGGTGTTTAAGAGAGTGAATGCAAGTGAAAGAATGAAGAGAGATGGCAAGATCTAAAGGGAATCTAATAGGGGTAACAGGGCAGTTGGTGAAAGAGAGAGATTGAAGAGTGGAGAGGGATTTAAGGGCAGTGTAAGAAAGAGAGAGGTCAGAGGAGCAGTTGGACAGGTGAAGCGAGACTAGTTGGCGAAAGGGGGAAGAAGAGTCACACATGGTGGCGTTGTGAGGAGAAGGTTGTATGCAAGGATCTTTAGCTGTAGGGATGTCTAGAGATTGGAGGGCTCTAAGTTGTTTGGGGTTTAAAGTGGAGTTAATGGAGGGAAAGGGGGATTTGGTGGTCGGTGGAGTAGGAGAGGAGGTGGGGGAGGGAGTTTTGGTGGTGGGTGCAGTAGGAGAGGAGGTGGGGGAGGGAGAGGGTGGAAGAGTGGCAATGGGAGAGGCAGAGGCAGCTTCAGTGGTGGTGGCGGAGATGAGGAAGAGGAGGAGGAGAGGGAGGAGGAGGGGCGGTGGAGGTGGTGACATTGTGGGGAGGGACAGAGAAAGTGAAGTGAGCTTTGTTGAGGGTGTGCCCGCTATGTAAGAAAGTGAAAGTGTGTACGGTTGTTTGTAAGTGAAAAGTGAGAGGTTGTGTAGTGAAAGAGGATTTTGGTTTCTTTATGGCCATTGCTTTATTACCTATTTGAAGAAATACATTCAATTGATACTTTTGCTGTTCTGAGGAGATGGAGATGTTGTTCTCAAGCTCAACTGAGACTCGAGAAACAACAAACTTCTACTTTACATTAAGGAATGTTTAGGATTCAAGTATTTTTTTAAAAAATACCTTTTAAAATATATTTTTTTAATTTTTTAAAATTATTTTTGATATTTGAACATAAAAATAATAAAATTTTAAAATTTTAAAAAATACAATTTCAATTACATTCCTATACAATCTCCGCACCAGCTTTTTCTTAATTATTAAAAAAATAAAACATGTTTAAAATATGATCAAAGACATTTTATCCAATGTCCATACAAAAAAATTAAAAATTCTACATTCTACATCCAATGTCATAAGTTCTCTTTCTATGCTTAGATTTACCTGTAAACATTAATTAATTAATTAACTTTGTTTTTAAAGGAAAGTAATATCCAGGTGCCATTTACATAGATGAAGAAGATAAAAGATGCAAAAACAAGAGGGTCTTATCGGATACTCCAGGGCTATCATGGTCAATTTAATCAAGAAAATAAAATTGTAGCATTTAAATATTAAGAGTTGAGATCAAAGAGGTGGGTTTTGATATATAATTTTCATTTAATCTAATTATTGGGTTAAAACATGGGTCAACCAGTCATGTGACTATAGAATATTAAAATATAAACATAATCAATTTGAAAAACAGTTGTCCCTTTAACGGTATAAAATTCAATAATACTGTTTTAGGTGCTTTCCAGCTCTTGCTTGTTGCTTCCTTCTATACTCTTGTACTAGTTATTTCTTCCGTGCTATATATATATATATATATATATATTGCAAAGTGTTTTTTTATGTGAGAAAATTCAAAAAATAAATTGAAAAGTTTATATAAATATTTAATTAAATAAATCAATAATTATCTATATAAATAAAAAAATTATAAACTATAATTAAAAAAACTAGAAAAATTAAAAGATAAATATAAATCAAGATATTTTATCCCGCAAAATAAGACATTTACCCTATTATTTTTATTGAGTTTTTTTTAAATCAATAAAAGATATTAGAAATAGAAACACATGTAAAACTTGTTGAATAAAATAAAAGGGAAAAAATATTATACAAGGCCGAACATATTAGAAATATTATCTAAAAATAAATATTTTTTTATTTTAAAAAAATTCATCTATATAAAACAAAAAAAAATTATAAATGAACTAAAATAATATCTTTAAAATTAAATACACACAAAATAATTTTTTTAACAATTTTTATTCAAAAAAGGTTTGCAAAACTGGCCTAAGTCATGAGATGAGGATAAACCGACAAAAAATAAACTTTTATTGACACCAAAATTGGTCTTTTTTGTCACCAGAATATAGCCAAACAATGAATTTCTTTTTCCTTTGCCATTATCTAGCAAGTCTTTCTCTTCTCTTTCAAACTAGGGACTGAATCTTTTGGACTAAAATAAAAATTTCAAAAACTATATGGACTATAAAGAGTAAAAATGAAAGTTGGTGGATCAAAAAGTAATTTATGGCATGAATTTGAGATTAGCTATGAGGTTTCTCTTTGTTTTATTCTTCGGTCATCTTTCGTTGAATTTTGGCTTCCTTGAACAAATTTTATAAAATTAGTTATCAAATTAGTCAAAAAAAATGAAATTAGGAAAAAAAAAATTATTATAGATTGTTATAGTAAATGCCTAGTTGTTTTAATATATTAACCAATATTTTAGTATAATGATTTTACTAAAAATAAATCTTATATAATTTGTTTTTCTTTCTATAGCTAAATAAATTATTTTATGCTTACTAAAATTTCTATGTTCTATTCTTGAAAATCAATAAAAATGTCTTCTAAAACAAAATAATTAAATTATCTTTTTGACTAAAATAAAAACTCCAAAAACTATAGGGATTATAAAAGAACAAAAGGGGTAGTTGGTGGACCAAAAGAAACTTTCTCACATGAATTTAAGATTGGCTTTGAGGTCTCTCTTTGTTTTATTCTTTGGTCCTGTTTTGTTAAATTTTATCTTCCTTGAACGAATTTTAATAAATTAATTATTAAATTATTTATAAAAGAATGAAATTAAACAAAGAATTAAAGATAAAATTAGATAAAAAAAAACTTATAATTATTGTAGATTGTTACAGTGAAATGCCTAGCTGTTTTAATATATTAACTAAATTTTAAATTTTTAATAAAATGCTTTTATTAAAAGTAAATTGTATATAATTTTTTTTCTTCTTGCAACTAAATAAATTGTGTTATGCTTGATAAAATTGCTATATTCTATACTCGAAAATCAATGAAAATGTCTTTTAAAAAAAGAAAATATAAAATGAGATGTTATTATAGCAAGCAAGCTCTGGATTTTAAAATTTTTGTAGCAAACTAGATGATTAGTTTCCAAGCTTTCATCATCATCTACATCACATGTATTGTACTTCGATAGCAAGAAAGAAATTCTTTTGGATTTTGGTTTCCTTGCTCCTACGTTTCCCAACATTTCATTGCAGCAAAGAGAAGTAAAAAGGGATTCAGAATAACTTTCCATACATTCCTCAAATAAAATGTGAAGCTTAGAGTACGTACGTAGTGCTACGATTTGCTGTGTGCTTTCGGAAAGGTTGGATCAAAAAACTAATTCAATGTATGTTCTAAAAGCTAATTGTTTTTACATTTAAAACTGTGTTCGGTGCGTTTGATATGAAAAAAAATATTAAATTTATATTTTTTTATACTTTTCAATAATTTTAATAATTTTAACATCCTTATAAAAAATAAAATAAAAATTGCTTTTATATATATATATTTTAAAATATTTTTATAAAATACCACTATCACACTTAAAAAAAAAAAGAAAAAAGAATGTTTCAATTTAAAAGCTGAAATGTGACATCCTTCATTTCTCAGCGGAGCTTGACCTGATGAAAGTTAAATTCTTTAAACAATATATTTGAGTATAGTAAGAGTTGTTTTTTAAAATAATTTTTTATTTAAAAATATATTAAAATAATATATTTTTTTATTTTTTAACAATTATTTTTTATATTAGTATACTAAGACAATCTAAAAATACAAAAAAAATTTTATTTAAATAAAAAACTTTTAAAATACAAAAACCTCATATTAATAGATTTGTTGTCACAAAAATCTTCATCGTTGACAACAGGACCACCACATTATCAAAGTGGATGTAACGGTAAGATTTCAGAACAAATGGTCATGTGGGTGACTCTTGACTTGCGGACCTATGTCTTTGCTGCTGTTTTTGTCACTTGCAAGAATGTTTGCTTGGTCCTTGTCAGGCGCAGTGAGTCTGACAGGTAACCAAGTGGTTCGAGGAATTACTATGAAATCAATGCAGAGGTGATGGCACACTAAACCTGAGAAATAAGACAATATCGTGTCTATATATCCTTATGCTTTTCTCGATGCAAGGAAACACAATCAAAACCTATATTTTTACATAATATATCGTCACAACAATTCTTAGACCTTTCGCTCAGCAAAAAGAGCATTTTCAAACTGTTCAAAACTTCATAGAGAATAATCATCTTGCAGACTGTTCAAAACTTCATAGAGAATAATCATCTTGCAGTTCATTTAAATACTGACAGCAATATGTGCTTTCTTGAGAGAAACTACAACGAGGATCATATTCCAATTCCCAAAGGTTTTGTAACCCCAAAATACTGGGAGAGACTTATTGGAGGTAGCTCAGCAATCAATGGAAATACAGGTCTCCGCAACCAAGGTGTTATCAACTTTGTTAACGAATGGATTAATCTTGACCCAAACAAGAGAGAAGACAGAGGCCAACAGCACTGACCAGAGAACAACAATGGTTGGTGTTCGGTTTTGGCGACCCATTAGACCTTTAAGGAATGGATAGAGATGAAGAATCACCCAGAAAGCAAAGAACACCTTGCCAAAGAGAGGCCCCCATGCTTCATATCCTTTGTTGAGTGCATCAGAGAATCCAGCAACAACACCGACAATATTGATAATGAGAAGTGTTGTTGGTGGAATCAAAAGTGTTGTCCACTTGACCATATATAGCTCCCCAAATTCTGTATCTTCGGCTGCTTTTGCTGTGACAGTGAAGTTCGTATCGATGCCAGCCAACATTTTTAAGAATCCCTGGAAGACCGCAAAGAGATGGGCTGAAACACCTCCGATCACCCAGAATTGTTCATTACGCCATAAATCTTCAATGCTGACACCGCTCCATCTTAGCTCAAGCACCGCAGTTCCAATGATGGAGATAAAGAGGCCAAGAAACAGCATACTTGCCAGGTTTGAAAGCTGGATCAATGACAAGGTACAATACAATGTCAATCCCTTTAGCACATGATTACTAGTGGAACATGAACTGTAGATTGAATTTGGCAAACTGTGATTTTTAATATCACACAGAAAATTGTTGACTCAGAATAGCAATTAACCTAGTAATAGTATTATACTAGGTTCAATGGCTTGAGAAGCACTGTTCCAACTTCTACCTAGCAAAACATTTTAAATTTGTCCTAATAATAACTCACAAGTAAAGAGACATGATTTTGCAACCATTTTTCATTTTAGGATGAGAAAAGGAAGATCATAAAAATTACCGTTGGTATGATGAATTTTCCGGTGAGCAGACAAACTGCAGGAATTGTGCAGTAGGCAATGAGAGGAAGGGATGTAAATGGGTACACAATGGTGTTTATATACGCAAGCCTTTGGAGCCATTTAAGACGGCCTCCTCCAAACCCGTACCAGAGGGGACAGTGTCTGCTAAAGAAAATTTCCACAGAACCAAGAGCCCATCGGAGGACCTGGTGCAATCTATCAGACAGGTTGATGGGTGCAGATCCTTTGAATGCAGGCCTTACGGGCATGCAGTAAATTGATCTCCATCCTCGGCAGTGCATCTTGAAGCCACTTAAGATATCCTCAGTGACTGAACCATATATCCAACCAATCTGAGAAGACACGTAATAAAAAGGTTTAAAATCGACAATACAACTAAGCCAAATAGGTTCAAACTGAAAACCAACAGCATAATTCGTACTTAAATGTTAATGCAATAGAAGGTCACATCAAGTTTTCAACTAAACAACCAAGAATTCATGATTGAAATTAAATAAAATTAATTTTTTTAAAAAATACTTTTGAAATACAAAAACAAATGGGTAAAATGGGTAGCCTTGCAAAGCCCTGGCTTGCTAGCAAAGTAACAAAAGATATAATCTAGAACAGATGAGAGTGGAATCTTATTATCCATACTAGGTATTGGGTGCAAGATAACATGAGTTTTGTTCAAAGAAATTGTCTTTATCTTTGTTAAATTAAATAAAATTAATTTTTTTTTAAAATACTTTTGAAATACAAAAACAAATGGGTTAGAAAGCCTTGCAAAGCCCTGGCTTGCTAGCAAAGTAACTAAAGATATAATCTAGAACAGATGAGAGTGGAATCTTATTATCCATACTAGGTATTGGGTGCAAGATAACATGAGTTTTGTTCAAAGAAATTGTCTTTATCATTGTTAAATTAAATAAACACGGCACTGAACTATCATTTAGGAGTAAGGGTTGGAAGCTTCACCTCTTTTCCCCATTCAGTCTTCTCTTCATAGCCACAGCCGATGACATGAATTGCTTCCTTGATGAGTGTTGGTGAGTTGGCAGACTCAGGTACTCCTCCATTCTCCATTAGTGTAGACTCAATGAAGACAGAAGATAAGCCAAAAGTTTTCTCAAAGCTCAACTGGGAGATCAGCATTGACCTTTCATGCTCGTCATAATCTGCAGGAGAAAAGGCCCCAGTATAACTTAGTGATTGAAAATTCTGTTAACCTATCATCTAATCCAACTCTCTTCAAAAGTTTAAACTTACTGTCAATCTCTGTAAGATTAAATATGGCAGCATTGAGATCCTCTCTTTTTGCATCTCTGTAAACCTCAGCTGGATCTTGAGCAGGCTTCTTCTTTGAGGGGCAGCAACATGAGAAGCAGGATGAAGAATCCTTTCTCTTGCGTAAGCTGGGCATAGAAGGAGGCCCGTAGCCGTAAAGTGCTTGCCTATTGAAAACACAACCAGTTCCTACATATACTGGTCCTTGAATGCCATCCAACCCTTTCATGTTAACCTGACAATAGAATAGAAAGAATTGTCAGAATTCAAAAGGCTCGTTGTTTATCTATAAACTACAGGAGCCTCGATATTATGGCAATGTTGTATTATTTTCACAATCAGCATATTGTTGCCTAATTTTCCACTTCTTCCACTTTTCTACTCTGCGTAAAACATGTGATGCACATCTGTCTGTTGATAGGAATTGGGAGAGCAAAAAGATTAATGATAAAGAGGATTTGAAGGGCCAATGTATCTATCTGAACTTCATTATAGATTAAATTGAAATGAGGTTTGAACATCCTGATTTCTGCCATTTATAAACTAGAAATAATTTCTAAACTTCAATATTCACATGACCTGAAAAACCAACTTCCATACTCATCAATTGACCTAGCTATTTAAAAACTTCCAGGATAAGACAAAATGGAAGAAAATGTTTCTGCTACTCTAGTTTTATCTCCTTTTATAATCTAGATATCTTTACCATTGTATGTTCAAAACTGGTATTGAAAAGATGAGAAGATTAAGCTAGATTTAGTCTTACATCAAAGAAAACTACGTTACGATTGGCGTAGCGATCACTCTTATCTATGCCATCAAACCTCTGAGGGAACTGCACATAGCATACATCTCGACCTACTTGTGGGTCCATCAGGATGCACATTGCCTCTCGAACAGCCTTGCTATTGTTTACATAGTGATCACAATCAAGATTGAGGATGTAGGGAGCATTTGTGAGAACTGCAGACACTCTCACCTGTATAAAGCCATTCGTGAAAGTGTTAGTCCAACTCCAACATGAGGTTCATATGAAGCCTTACCAATCTTAAATTATTTGTACAAACCAGAGCATTTTCAGCACCAGCCTTTTTGTGGTGCTGGTAGCCAGGTCTCTTCTCCCTGGAGACATATACTAGACGAGGTAGTTCATTTCCTTCTATGTCACGAGCTCCAGTATTTCCAAGGAAGACCTGTCAAGGAAACGGCCATATATGGTTATTGAATCTTCAGACAACATGGAGTCACTTTCATGGAAGAGTTTTATAGATGTGTCAAATAGACTGGAGTCGCAGGATCACATGGACTGCTAATAAATATTGAAGTAACACATAAAAGATCAGTATCCTGCTCAGAAAAGAAATGCAAAACTTGGGCCATAGGATTTTATTTCGAAGCCTTGAAGATTCTGAATTCAAAAATATGTTTCAATTATTTCATAAATACCAAACAAACCACTGTCCTTTAGATTACTAAATGCATCAGGAATCTTTCTATAGTAATTGAAGCTTTAAGCCAGAGAGTTTTCACATCTTAGATGTATCATGAAATGAATTTTGAAAAATTTAGATAACAGTAGTGTAGATCCTTTATTTCTCTTGATCTTACTAGAGAAGCAGGGGATATTAAAGATATCCTGTTGATCTCATTATCTTTAAAAGGTTAAACAGCTTTACTGAACCAATGAACAATAGACTTTCTACCTAGTACTAACATGAAAAATCTAGCAAGATTCAAAAACCAATGAAGAGTTCAACCTGAATCATGCCAGGGTGATCGCGTGTGTTATTCCCAGGCCAAGGTGTTCCATCTTGCATAGTCCATCCTTCTTCAGGTGTTTTCTGAGCCTTTGCTACCAGGGCATTAACTCGGACTTTGTACTCTTCATAATCCCTCTGAAACAAAATAGAAGGAAATGACAAATGACTTCTAACCAAAACCAATTACATAATGCCATTCAGAAAGGACGAGTATTTGAGAATTGTGTAATAAGAGCTCAGAACTTACTTTCATTGCTCTACGTTCTTTCACGAAAGAAGGTTGAACCTTGTCTTTCAAGTAATCAATTTTCAGTGAGAAGTAAAACTCTGGTGCTCTTGGTTCAATTGTGTATTTTTTGCAGAACGGAACCCACTTCCTTGCAAACTCAGCTGTTTCTACCAGAGATTCAAATGAAAGCATAGCTGCACCATCATCAGACACGTAGCAGGAAACTTTATCGACGGGATAGTCTACAGCAAGGATGGAAAGGACTGTATTGGCAGTGATCAATGGCGGTTCTTTCAGTGGATCAACAGTACTCACGAAAAAATCCACACCAGCAAGCTGAGAAGGCTCACCCTCTCTTTCATACCTGGTATGGCATTGTGAACATCATATCATTTACACTTCGATCAGCACATTGTACGGGTGTCATTTATGTTTTCTGCAGTGATTTTGTGCTATTCTTACATATACTACCTCTACATTATTTTGTGTATTGATAGGCACAGCAAACTTAGCCCTGCCAACACCTTGACATGAAGAAATGGATAAACAGCTATTGATAAAGGTTGGAAACTAACAGTTGTATGCGTCATATAGCTAATGTTTGTAAGCCACTTTTCGCGATAAATCTTCGATTACACAAAAAAGAAGAAAAGAAGATGGTAAATTATGCAGATGACAGTGAGTTTGTGTCACATCATAATCTTCAGTTTTTAAAGGCTTTACTAGTAACATGAGATTTTTTACTTCCTATAGTGTACCTTGCAGATAGCCTTTCGATATACGTTTCTCTATTGACAGGATTCCACTTGGGGAACTGATCCAACACCCAAGAAAATGCAAACCAGATCTCACATATGACAGAAGTAAGCCACAGGCCAAAGGCACTATCGACAGGATTTGTTATTCTGTAGTGGAAGAAGAGGCCCAGAATGACCAGTCGCATAATGATCACGGCTCTGTATGGTGTGAGTTTGTTGCGTGGAATTGGATAAACAATTGAAAGCGGCTCCGAAGCCGCTGCAGACCTGCAAATTGAAAAGGAAACATCAAATGAAAGACGCCTTGGCATTGATTCTTTTATTTCAACTTTAATGAATAACTGTTGGATGAAACATTTAACCATCAACAGTTGATAAAAAGCTTCAAGTAGCTTTCAAGACCTTACAACATGATTAATTTGAAAACACCATCTTTATTCCTTCAAGTTTAGATACTTCGATCTTAGTCTTCTCCTTGTGCAGTGTTTCAAAATCAAATTAGCCATATTTTTGTACTTACGGTTTCTCTTCCATCTGCTGTTCCGGTGGAACTTGAGCTGGTTCAGTTTCAGCCTTAGGACTACTCTTTTTCTTCTTGTTCTTTTTATCCTTCCAACTCTCCACCCGATTCTTCCAAATTGGATTCCCATATTCATCATTCATTTCTTCACAAAAACATAGGATGTGATAGATAACCCAAAAGAAAAAAGAACAGAGTTCAAAATAATAAATATGATCTTTAGAAAAAGCAAGGTCACTAACCACTATCCACAGTGGACACACTACTGATATGTCTAGCATGAATTCCGACATCCTGTACGAACCAAGGTTAATTAAACAATGCTGCCAGAATCCCAACATTTGAAACATTATATATATAACACGCAGCAGGCTTAAAACTTCATGGATTAAACTAGAAAAAAACTTGATAGTTCTTCTTGAGTTTCTTTAAATCAAAAAATAAAATAAAATCATGAGTCTCTTATGCATCATTAACATTTCAGGAAATAGTTATACCTGAGAATCGTTGAGGTGAGATGCCATTGTGGATTGATTGCCAGACCCCTTCTTTTCTACATCATCCAGCAAGTTCTCTGGAGAAAGCAGGCATAAATTAGCATATGAATAGTAAATAAAGAGGTGCGTAACAAGCAAATGGAAGGGATTTTCAGGAATATGAACCACTATGAAAGTTTCAAACTCTGAAATTATACCACATAATAAAAAGAAAAAAATCTGACACACATTGATTTACCAGACCATATGAATGTATTAACAAAATCAGCAAAAGATAACTTCAAGATGGGGTGGTACCATCATATGGCGAGCCGCACCGCAAGCAAACTTTCCGGCCCTCTTTGATTTCAAACTCGAAACAAGACTTGCACATGGGATAGTTACACTCATGGCAAGCCACAAATAGCTCCCCATTTGCATCATGCCCCACCTGTTCACCACAGGTATGGCATATAGGAGCCCCAGATTCCATCATCTTGCTTATTACCACTTTACCAGCTCTTTACAACTCCAATTCTTCAATTCTTTCAAGAGGGTCTTCCTCTGCTTCCTTCCAATCTTTTGTTTTGGCCTTGTTTTTATATCAAATACCCTAACCAAAGCTAGGGTGTGTTGGTGTCTTTCAGAGGGTGGTACTGACATTTTTGTAATGGCGAAGAGAAGGTTGAGGGTGGTGGGTTGGTGGGGTATGGCGGTTGGGGAGTTGGTGTCATGTGTTTTGCAGAGAAACATAAGTGAGAAGCAACGTCTATTTTTTGGGGTGTAAGTGACAAGTTTTGAAAAATTTGCGGGAAATTTAAGGAAGGTTTCTGTTGGGCAGAGCACATCTTCAACTAACAAACTTTCAATACAAGTCATTAGTGAGTATAAACACATGATCTTGGGCTGGGATGCCATGTGAACAGAAAACTGGCAGGATCCAGATGGTCTAGTGTCTAACATCGGCATGGTTCCCATAATCATCAATCATCATATCAATGTATCAGGGTAATTCTCTCACTGAAACGGAAAAAATAGGAAGAAACGTAGAATGGAGATCTCTTTTACGACGCTGAGCCCATATATCTGGTTGTTGGTCCACTAATAGGAACAGGATTAACAGTTTATGGCTACATAATTGCAATACCAGAAACGGCAGTTTGCAACTTCGAATCAGACTATAAAGAGTAACCCCAGAACAAATTATGGGCATAAATAAGTGACTATAGAACCCATCTCTTGTTAAATTTACATAATATGCATTTGTTTTGTAACTTCTTTTGCAAATTGCTAGACCAGAAGTGAACAAAGCCATTCAACGAACCGGAAACTATCGTCTCCTGAACAGAATCAAGGCATGCTCTCCAGGAGTCTATGATGTTGTAGCTCTAATCTAAGAAACAGAATTGACCTCTACTACTTTTTTTGCGTCACAAACAACAAGTTTTCTGAATCAGTTGGAGTTTTACAGAACCAATTGACCTGCCAAAATGGAAAGTATGAGATGAAAGGATTCCAACACGAGCAAAAGACAATAAAAATCGACCTTTTGCTCAAATCAATGTTAAGACGTAGAACATCTTCGTTACCATCGGTCTGCCCTGCTTCATGATATTTGGAGCAATCCCACATTTTCACTGATCAACTTATCATTTCCACCAGAAATTATCAGGTTCCCCTTCTCCCCGAACATTGAAAATGTGACACAGGACACAGCAGCAACATAGCCACCCACAGAGTAGTCCAAATGGAACCTATTTCTTGCAAAATCTCAAGATTCTCTTCCTTACTTTTTTCTCAACCTTAAAAAAACTTCTTTTTTCCTTTTTATTCTTTTATATCTCGATTTTCTTTCTATCTTTTCTTTATCTTTTTTCTTCCCTGTGTGCTTTTTTGCTGTCTATTTCTTTCTCTTTTCTATCTCATCTTCCTTCTTTTTTTCTCCTAATTTTCTGTTTTTCTCACTACGCTTGCTCACTTTCTCTTTCTCCCTATGCTTTCTCCTTTCATGGGAAACGGGTTTTAGAGGCCTATTATAGGCAAATTGGCTAGGGTCCTTGATCTGGAAAAACCAAGGTCTTTGATTCCTGAGAAAAAGGAGAGTAGAAAGCCGGAAGAAAATCAACAATAACAAAAACAAAATCTCTTGAAAGAGGGAATAACATAGCCAAAGAAACTTAATTCAATATTTTTTTCCTAGTTACTTTCCATTTTGCTAATGAATATATTTTAAAAATTTTACAGGCTCTTGTTTCAGAATTCTTTACTAGTGGATTGACAACTTTTATTCATTGTGATGACTTTCAAGAACTTCTGTCAAAGGATGCGACTATCAAATTAATGTCTTGCTGATGCAAGTATTGTCCTCGATGAGTATGTTTTTGCGTGTATACACAACCTTTTCTGTCTATATTTTTAGCTAGCATGTCCTATGGCTTGCTTGATGTCTGAATTAATTTTTTATATGATTGTGGGTTGTGTAAAGCATTCGGTGTCTCTCTCTCTCTCTCTCTCTCTCTCTCTCTTTTTCATATTATTCTCTCTTACTATAGCCATTCTTTGCTTCTTGAGGTTAATAATTTTATATCTTATTTGGAATTAGAATGTATAACTCCTAGCTAAAGGTTCTCCTATACTGCAAAAAACCACTTCTATACGTTGATTTTTTTTTTCTTTATATGTTCCAAGTGACTTAATAAAAAAAAAATATATTATTTTTCATAACACTATCAAATATCAGAAAATAATTCACTTTCTAGAAAAACACTTTCTAAAATAAAACTACTTTTCAATAAACAAATAGGGTACGAGATAAAAACATAAAGAAAGCAAGTAAAAGAAAAAGAAAATGAGGAGAAGGGAGATACAAGAACTGAAAGGAGTTAGATATATATCAACTGAAATGGAAGGGATTAAAAAAAGAAAGAAATTGAGAATACATTAGTAGTATTCTCGCAACAGCAATAACGTTCACCAAAGAATGGAGCTTAGTAGAGGAAGGATTTTATGCAATATAAAAAGAAGGGAAACAAAAATAGGCACTTGTTTTGGCAGCGACAACATCGAGTTCTAAGTTTACAGCACCACAAAACATAAACAATGATGGTCCATTCGCACGTTAAGAATTAGTTCCACTTACTTTTAATTACCAAGTATAATTAATCTATTACTCAAATCTCTAAACTAGTGCATACTTTAATATTTTTAATTTCTTTTAATTACTAGATGTTGACTCTACTTTTCAATATTTTCCGTTTAATTTTGGAAGTCATATTCTTTGTGTCGGTTGAGACATGAGCAAAAAATGCAAACTGATGAATGTTTGCTGCGATAATCTACTAAGACTTTTTCATGGCTACCACTTTTGCAAGGTAGCATATTGCTCTAGATATAGTGGTTTCGCCAAAACGGTGTAAAAACTGAACTAGTTAAGCCTTGTCCAATTTGACATAGGTTCTGCACTTTGTTTTAATGTAATTTATGACTTTAAGTTTCGTAACACAATGTAATTTATGACACTCTTAACTTTAGTCAATGTAATAAATTAATGTTTCTTATATTGCCAAAACCCCAAAAAAATCCAAATTAAAATCCAATAAAGAGTCAAGAAAAAAAAAAACCCAAACAATACGAGGATCATCCCAAGAAAAGCTCAAAACGGCTAGACACATTTAATAATAATAATAATAATTAAAAAAAAAACACCAAAACAAGCTACAAAAGCCGAGTCTTATAACAGAAAAACACAATTAAAAAGCCCATTAGCTTATCCATTTTTTTAATAATAAAAAAGTGAATCGAACCCTTAGTGTGAACTAGTTTTAAGCCCCGTTTGTTTGCTGAAAAGTAGTTTTTTTTGGAAAGTGAATTCCGGAAAAGTGAATTATTTTCTGATGTTTGGTAATGTAATGAAAAATAAGTTAGAAAACACTTTCAAGTGTTTGGTTATGTCATGAAAAATGAGCTGGAAAATAACTTATTAATGTTTTATTTTTCCCAAGTTTATTAAAATAATGAAAAAAAAATCTTACAAATTAAAAGTTGAATGAGAATGAAATTGAAAAAAAAAAAATAATTTCATAAATTATCTCAAATAAAATAAATAATAATTAAAATAATAGAGATCAAATCTAAAAAATAAAAGATGAAGAAATTAAAATAATAATAATTAACATTTTATAATTATTTCAAATAAAATAAGTAACAATCAAAAGAATGAGGACCAAATTTGATACATAAAAAATTTCAATAAAACAATAATAAGAAAAAAGCAAATAACAATTATAAAAATGAGGACCAAAGTTAATATAAAAATTAAATTTTAAAAGATGAAATTGAAAAATAAATATTCAAAACAAAAAAAAATATATATATATAGCAATTAAAAGTTTGAAGACCAAATTTGATATAATCAGCAAATAATATGACATTTCTAAATTTTTCACAACTTCCGGAAAGTGTTTTCCGCCTAAATTTTCCAGAAAAACACTTTCCTAGAAACCACGTCAAAGTTTTCTTTGACTGGAAAGTGTTTTTCGTTGACCAACTTTTCTAATGACAAATAAACACAGGAAAGTGTGGAAAATTATTTCCTATAAAGTGAATTCCGGAAAACAAACGTAGCCTAAAACTTGCGCTATGTCTCAAGTATAATTCCAAGTTAATATTTAACATTATAGAAGAATGTACT
>Ga0307515_10011358_pt1 | contig 16904 bp, 12 predicted proteins | sample 17_EM_MG_FD_194513 | JGI IMG/M metagenome (GOLD analysis project Ga0307515, IMG submission 194513) | Populus trichocarpa ectomycorrhiza microbial communities from riparian zone in the Pacific Northwest, United States - 17_EM | ecosystem: Host-associated > Plants > Roots > Unclassified | place... | reverse complement strand
GGTGCAATGATAATATAATATCTTTTCAATATGAGATAAAAAAACATTTTGAAATAATTTTTTAAACTTTATTATTTACAACAAGTATAGTCTATATTCACATGAATTGTTTCTTAATTTTTTCAAATGAAATATTAAAACTTAATTTTTTTTTTAATTTTCAGGTTGAATCGGGCTGACCAGATTAATCCATATCAACCTGTATAACCCGAGACTCGGCTTCTTAGCTGGGTCAATCCCTGAATCGAATTTGATAACTATATATATATATAAAAATTCACTCTTGTTTCATGCGTTTTATTTTTCATTTTAAAAACTTATTACAAGGTATATTACTTAAAGTACCCATTATCACAATACAAAATAATTTGTTAAATATTTTTGTAAAATAAACTGTCTTGACATGTGCTCGTTCAACATTGCAGTTTAACTCTTATATATATTAAAAGAACTCTAAAACGCGTGGAGAAAGCACTATGCTTTCCCCCCACGAAACAATTTTCTTTGTTGGTTAACGTGCGGGGAAAGCAATGTGCTTTCCCATCGAACAATTTTCTTTGTTAGTTATTATTATATTATTAAAATAACTGTAGCTAGCTATAGTTTGGAAAATATTTGACTTACAAAAGCGACATCATCATATTTGTGTATTAAATGCTTTGAAAATTTACACTGCTTTTTCTTTGTTTTTTACAATTGAGTCTTTTCTTCTTATCTACAGTAGGAAAGAATTTTACTTGCACAGGCGAGATCATGATGGTGCATTAAATGCTTTGACAATTTAGCACTGTCTTTTTTTTTCTTGCACTCTTCGTTGCCTTTAGTTGTGGTTTTGTTTTTCCAACAACTTCTTTAATTGGTGTGTGTTCGTTCTTTCTCTTTTAATTATTGTGGTTTTTGTGGCTTCTTAATTTTATTTTATTTTAACTCACGGGATGTTTGGCCTCTTTCCAATTGCTTTGAAGGGTTTGCTTCTTCCATTGCACTCAAAAGAACACTCGGTTTCCAGCAGCTTTTAGTTTGACTCCTGGTGATCAGAATTTCCGGGTTATTTCATTGCTCTGTCTTTCTTTTCAGCTGCTCTTTTTAATGTTGTTTTTTTCGGTGCGCATGGGTTGTTCATTTAGTTACTGGTGATCGAAATTGCCTGCTTATTTCATTGCTCTTTGGTTTTCTTTTCATCCGGTGTTTTTAAAGTTAGGTTTTTTCTTCTTCTTCCTGGTTTTAATGGACTCCTCATATGTTTTGCAAGACTGTCTTTTTTTCATTGCACCTTAGACAACATTGGATTTTGCTTGAGCCATTTTGGTTTAGTCTGCAAATAATCTACACTGCCAGGTTTGTTTTTCACTTCTGTCGAGTTCTTTTACTTTACAGATAAAATAAAATGCAAAGTTTCAGGAATCAGTATGTAAGCATCCAGCTACGCCTATATGCTGCTGGATTTTGCAGAATTGACCCGTGAACTTAAAGTCTCAAGATTCATAGAACATATGTAGATAATTAACCATGGTTACGAGACTCAGTCTGGCCTGGCCCTGTATGTTAACATGGTGACTATTGACTAATGACAATGTCCGGCAGATGAAAAACCTTTTTTTTACCAAAACGGAGTTGTTTTAAGTTTTTTCCAGGAAAAAAAAAAGAGACAAAGGTTAGGTTAATCCGAAGTGTTTTTTATATATATCGCGCGGACATCCCGCAAGATATTTTTGTTTTGTTCCTATTTCATGCCTCTCCATGTAAACTTATTTTTCAATGTTGTATTTTACCAGTTTTAATCCTACATTCCTGCTCTTTTCCTTATAAACTCTTAACATTTCTTATAACATCTTAACATGCCAGCTTTGTTGTTTATATTTGATGTGAGATGATGTCGGTTCTACACTAGCAATTCCAAAGAAGCAAGGCCTCTCCATTTCATCACCTAAAAAGACTTGCATCTACAATATCATTTAATTCTCTATATTGCTCCACCATCTCTTTGTTTAACAAAAATTAATTCAATCACAATCAGTTATATCATTCTCACTTTCTAATTGCTTTTTTTTTATGAACTCATATACTCAACAACAATTACATCTTTATTTCTGATTTATCTTAAAAAATATTTGATGTTTATTGCGTTATGAATAATTTATAGCTTACAGTTACACTTATCTTGTACTGTAGGAAAAAAACTAGCATTCAGTTAATCAATGCTTTTTTATATAACATCGCAAGCTAATTGTACGTTAAAAAACATAAAATATTTAGCTATAAGTATTTTTGTTTTACTTGGATTTAACTCTCTTTACTAAACTTTTATAATTTACCAATAATTATATGAATATCATGTTTTTGCTGTAAAATATTTTTGATTATCTTATTATTATTTATTATAATAATTAGAACTATATTTTACTTAAAATACCCGAAGTATCGCGTGGGTATTAAAGCTAGTGTATATCAAAATCTGTATTTTGTTGTTGTTGTTTTTCTTAATATTTTTAGATTTAAATGTGCTAATATTAAAACTGTCAATAGCCATAGAATCCTTCTTTCAATATTTGAAATGCCACCCCCAGAAAACCTCTAAAATCTCTGAGTGATCCAAAACGTCCGTTAGACGCATCCATTACCACCAGCAGGCAGCAGCAGCAGCAGACAGACTCTCTCTCATTTCATTCCTACTCACTGATCAACTCCAAAAACTCAATGTTAGATCTAGGTCCATTCTCAGACGATAAATTCGACCCGAAAAAATGGATAAACTCCGCTTGCAAGACCCGGCACCAACAAGAATCACTCGACAAACACTTGGTGGATCTCGAAATGAAACTCCAGATGGTATCCGAAGAGATCGCTGCCTCTCTCGAGGAACAGAGCGCTGCCGCTCTCCTCCGTGTCCCTCGCGCCACTCGCGATGTCGTTCGTCTGCGTGACGACGCCGTTTCTCTTCGCACTTCTGTCTCTTCCATCCTCCAAAAGCTCAAAAAGGTCAGGTCCTCTCAAGGCTCCCAATTTTTGTTTAGATCTAAAGAAAAATTAAAAATCATGATTAATTAACACAGTCCGATTTAAATGTTGATACATTTAGGCAGAGGGAACATCGGCGGAATCTATAGCGGCACTTGCGAAAGTTGATACTGTAAAGCAGAGAATGGAAGCTGCTTACGAGACCTTGCAGGTTAAATTTTAAAAAGATTCGTGTCTTACTTGGAGAATTTGATTATTATTATTAAGTGTTGAATTTGATTTTTGTGTTTTGTTAATTTGAATTTTGATTAAAATAGGATGCGGCGGGGTTAACTCAATTGAGTTCCACAGTGGAGGATGTGTTTGCTAGCGGTGATCTTCCTCGTGCAGCGGAAACATTGGCTAATATGAGGCATTGCTTATCTGCTGTTGGCGAGGTAATGATTTTTGCTGATCTGGGTTTTCTTTGTTCAAGTTTTTTAGGTTGTGCCTTTTGAAATTGGAAATAAAATCATTTTGTATGTTTCTAGGTCGCTGAATTTGCTAATGTGAGGAAGCAACTCGAGGTTTTAGAGGATAGGTTAGATTCAATGGTACAGCCTCGCTTAATGGATGCACTATCTAATCGCAAGGTAAGATACAAATACAGAATCTTGTTTTGGTAGCTGTAGTTGCTTTGTCTTGATTACTGAATTGCTTGGACATTTGCTTTGATGTAGGTTGATATTGCTCAAGATTTGAGGGGAATACTGATGCGAATTGGGAGATTTAAGTCTCTAGAGATGCATTATACCAAAGTTCATCTAAAGCCTTTAAGACAGCTATGGGAAGATTTTGAAACTAGGCAACGTGCTAATAAGCTTGCAAGTGAGAGAAATGAGATGGATAGGCTATCAGGCAGCAATGATTCACCGGCAATTTCATTTGCAAGTTGGTTGCCGAGTTTCTATGATGAATTGCTGCTCTATCTTGAGCAAGAATGGAAGTGGTATTACATTTTAATCTTTCCAAAATTATAGATTGTCTAGGAATACATATTTTTAAAACTAAAAAATTTCATGGTGAATGGATCATCTGTCATAGGACCATTAATGTATGAAAGAGGTGAATAAGTAATGTTAAGATCGTCTAAATTCTGTCAATTTCTGATACAGGTGTCCCAACATTAAGTAGCTTGCTTGCTTCAGAATAGTGGTGTTGAGAAAGGATCGCTAGTAACTGATATCTTTGTGTCCTGGTGAATGAATGCATGTATAGGAGACTGGAATATTTGATTCAGTATGTAAAACCAAAACTAAACAGCTACTTAGTTCCAGAATCTGATTGTTAAATTCAATTGCTGCAAAGTTAGTACTTACAGTATGAAGGCAGTTGCATAGTTTTAGGGAAACATTTGATTGTGTATTTCTTGCATTCCATTTTCTCAGGAAAGTTTCTCTTTGGATTTGTAAGTGAAATGCATTTCTTATAAAGCTGTTAAAACACTTAAAACATCTGGTTTTCTCAGGCAAATAACATGTTGAGTGGCTTTGGAACCATGGTTGTTGTCTCAAAAAGTTAGGTGCCATCATCTGTAATGATTAATCGTTGCCTTATTTCAAATGATATCAATTTGTTGTTAAAACTATTGTCTGCAGGTGTACAATTGCTTTTCCTGAGGACTATAGAACTCTTGTGCCGAAGCTACTAATTGAGACAATGGCAGCTCTGGGGGCAAGTTTTATTTCCCGTATCAATCTTGCCACTGGAGATGTTGTCCCTGAGACAAAAACACTTGCCAAAGGTTTAATCTTACATCCTTTGAGTTTGACATCTTTAATCATATTGCTTTGCATGGTTTAATGCCATCGGGCTCAAGTCCCAGAAACAACAAAAACTAGGTTATTCACATTCCATGTGCATTTCCAGGTTATTGCTACCTTGTTTGGGTTAACGTGATTGTTGATTCAGGCTTTTAAATTTCTCCATTTCATTAGGGGAAATAGTTGATTGTCTTAGAGGATGCTCTGATGTTTTGAAATTGGTAATTGAGCTATGTCCATGATCTGTTGGAATTGGGTTTAGGGGTTTTAGTGCGTGTCTATGTGTGTGGGGTGGGGAAGGGAGTGTGCTATCCCCCATGCCTTCTTATGAATCAACAAAAGAAGAAAAATAAATGGTAAATTTGATCTGGTAAGCATTGCAGAAAATTAAAAAGAGAGAGCATATGGCAACTTCATTTCATGTTATTTTGTTTTTGTTTTAATGTTATTTTGAAAATATGCTGAGGTTAAGTTTTGATTTTCAAATATTTATTGTGCATCCTTCCATTTCTATTTGTAAATGCAGGTATATTGGATATTTTATCTGGAGATATGCCCAAGGGCATCAAGATCCAGGCTAAGCATCTTGAGGCTTTGATTGAATTGCACAACATGACAGCCACCTTTGCAAGGAATGTTCAGCACTTATTTTCAGAATCTGATCTCCGAGTTTTAATGGATACGCTGAAGGCAGTCTACCTTCCTTATGAATCTTTTAAACAGAGGTAACCATCAACTAAACTAGATGCTCCATTTTGGTTGATTGATTTCTTAGTCTAATTTTTTGCTTATAGTATAGCTTTATTGGGTTCATGGCACGAGGACCTTTTCTTGCTCAGTAAGTCAACATGTTTAGTTTGCTGAATAATGAGGTCTTCTGTTTCTCCTAAAAGTCAGCTGACAATTCTCATAGTAGTGAAGAGTGGGTTTGACCATTTTACAGACAAGAAAGTGTGGTCAACAAACATAGGAATGTTAAAAAAAACTGGCTCATCTGTTTTCCTTCTATCTCATAATTTTTTTCCTCTCTTGCCTTCACAATCACAACCACCTCTCATTCTCTTAATCTCTTTCCCTTCTCTCTATTCTCCACTTTCACATAAATTATAGTTGTTCATTTTAAAGTTTGATATGATGAAGTGACCGTGTAATTTACAATTCTTATCTTTTCTGTTTGGTAACCAAAAGACTATGAGAACACAAATGAAAATTTCAAGAATCCAGATTGAACTTTTATTTTCTTAGTCAAATCATAAACCCAAAAGCACTTTTTAGTTTCTTCCTGCTGGTCTGTCCTGGTATATATTGTACCCTAACTGTTTGATAAAATGTTTGACTGTGATTTTTGTTTTGTCTTTATATGGAAATTATGATAGTTTTTATGTTGTTTCTAATATATGTATTTTAGAGGTCTTATCTAGTTCCAACAGTTGCAATCCAATAATTTTTTTAGGATCGTCGAATAATAAGAGAACTAATATGCCCAACTCACGGATATCTGTAATATCTACAAAAAATTTATCCCAACCCGATATATCCAGCCTGCTCCTGCTCGGGTCCAAATTTTGTTTGAACGGGTCAGGTTTATATTTTGTAAAATATTAGAAGGTGAATTGAATTCAATCATGGATCAAAACTTGACCCACTATATCCATGAACATCCCTCAAACATTCGTTTTCGTGACTGGAAGGGGAATATAGGTTCAGCGTCACTTAATTCTGTAAAGATGTTGTGAGCTCACTTACCCTAATCAATTTACATGATTGTGATAGAAGAGAGTGCCATCGTGTAAACTTAGCAAGTCTAATAGAATTACATAATTGTCAAGTTAATCTGTTCAGTACTTTCAGTTTCAGCTCATGATAAATTTGGTTTTAAGGTGATTTGTGTTTTAGTTGGGTTGCTGATAAGGTTTCAGTTATTTTGATGCCAATTATGACCACTAACAATTCAGTTATTGTGATAAATTACTGGGGATTTTGTTGTTATCTATTTTAATATGCTCAATTAACTGCTGACCTCTGTTTTCTTCTCTTTCTTGGTTTTTAAATGTGGCATAGACCATTGTCTTCCATTAGTTGACTAATGATTGGATGTATTGCAGGTATGGACAGATGGAGCGTGCCATCCTCTCTTCTGAGATTGCAGGGGCTGATCTAAGGGGAGCTGTTACTCGTGGTGTGGGAGCCCAGGGCATCGAATTGAGTGAAACAGTTCGGAGAATGGAAGAGTCTACTCCCCATGTCATTGTTCTTCTTGAAGCAGCTGTAGAAAGGTGCATCAGCTTTACTGGTGGTTCCGAAGCAGATGAACTAGTTCTTGCACTTGATGATATAATGTTACAGTACATTTCTTTGCTTCAAGAAACGCTCAAATCCTTAAGAGCTGTGAGTGGAGTAGATAACATAGGTGATCCAAAGAAAGACACAAGTTTGGAGAAAAAAGAAGGGAGTCAAAATGCACGCAAAGTTGACATGGTCTCGAATGAAGAGGAATGGTCCATTGTTCAAGGGGCCTTACAGATACTCACAGTTGCAGATTGTCTAACAAGCAGGTCTTCTGTCTTTGAAGCTTCCTTGAGATCCACTCTAGCTAGAATAAGCACAAGTTTGTCTTTTTCGGTATTTGGATCAAGTTTGGACCAAAAACAGTCTCACATGACCATTATTGATGGAAATGGTGAACCATCCTTGGGACAAAGAGCTGCCTTGGATGTGGCAGTTGTACGACTTGTTGATGCTCCTGAGAAGGCTCGGAAACTATTTAACCTTTTAGATCAGGTACATAAAATATAGGACCTGTTTCCTCCTCACTTGGGAAAATGACAGGGTTCATGCTGCTGTGGCCTTGAAATAAATTTCTGCAGTGATTTTCTTGGTTTTCTAGACTATCAATTTGCCATCCAGTAATACTTTCTGTTTACTTTAAACACATGTTTCCTTGCCATTTCATTTTTTCTTAAACTCTGTAATAGTGACATTCTCGTGCTGTATTGCAGTCCAAAGATCCCCGCTTTCATGCACTTCCACTTGCATCGCAGAGAGTTTCAGCATTTGCTGATGCAGTGAATGAACTTGTTTATGATGTCCTCATATCTAAAGTACGACAGCGCCTCAGTGATGTATCTCGTTTGCCAATTTGGTCCGCAGTTGATGAACATAGTTCTTTCCGTCTCCCAACCTTCAGTGCATACCCTCAGTCATATGTAACCAGTGTTGGCGAATATCTCCTTACCTTACCCCAGCAGTTGGAGCCACTTGCTGATGGCATATCTAATAATGATGCCAACAATGAAGAAGCACAGTTTTTTGCAACTGAATGGATGTTCAAGGTAACCACCTTATATCATAAGGATAAAGCCACCGCCTTTTGTTTTCATATTTTCTGAGTGCTTGAATTGCGATTAACAAGGAACAGGAGTCAATTTTGACCCAACTAAGATATGCATGTGCCAATTTGGAAACTGAGAAGGCCTGATGACCAGCTGACCAAGTTTATTCTCCTTTTGGTTTGGTAAAGGTTACCTGATCTTAAATTCCTGAAGATTTACCGTGGTCATTTTCTTAGTTTTAGAAGTACAGGGACTTGAAATAAATTTCTTTGGTAACATAGATTACCTCATCCCAATGATGCCATTGGTCTAGTTTTCAAGGTCTCGAGGATGAGTTGGGGTTAGAGTGTTCAATTTGGAATCTACTTGCCAGAAGACATGAAAAACAACGAAAGAAAAAAAGGAAAGAATTTGTCAGCAAAATAGTAAAGGTCTTTAATATGATTAGCTTATGGCTAAACTGAAAAATAAAAAATGGTTGTTACCTGGAAAAAGCTTGCAAAACGCACTTGTTCTTTATTACTGTACTTGGAAGTCCTTCAGAAGCTTAGTTCTTAGTCGACTACCGTTCTCTTAGCAGGATTTTAATTTCTGATGTCATGCAAATTTATATAACCAGTTTGATGGGGTACATTGTTGTTGCCATATTACAGGTTGCGGAAGGTGCCACTGCTCTTTATATGGAGCAGCTGCGGGGTATTCAGTATATAACAGATCGTGGCGCACAACAACTATCTGTCGATATTGAATACCTGAGTAATGTACTTTCTGCTTTATCGATGCCAATTCCTCCAATCCTTGCAACATTCCACACTTGCCTCTCGACCCCAAGAGACCAGCTGAAGCAACTTGTGAAATCAGATTCAGGGAACCAGCTAGATCTTTCAACGGCAAATCTCGTGTGTAAAATCCGCCGTGTCAGTTTAGATTAGAATCTCCCTCGCTGGAAATTTTGATGTTGAAATAAACACTAGTTCAACTAAATCATACCATCTCAGAAGATTCGGTTGTTGCCCCTGCCTTTTTATACGCATTGTTGCATGTATGTTGCCTTCACTCTGCAAGTGTATTCTTTACGATTCTTTCATGAAGGTTCTTCTCTGTAATACATGATTATATCACGGTTAGCAAAAAAGCTGCAAATTTTTATCTTTTATATATATATATATATATATATATATATATATTGTTAGTAGTTTAAGAATCTAAACCAATTAATGCCGTGAAAAAGAAAAGAAAAGCATAGCGATTTTTATCTCACCCTAAGCTGTGCAATTTGAATTCATTGTGAATTTGACGAATATATAAATATACTTCTTCTCCAGATTAATTATTTTTTGAACAATAATTTTCTTATATTTACATAAGATTATATGAATATATATCTCACAATTTTGAATAAATTTTAAGTACTTATCTTTTTTTCCTTTCTGGCGTTGAAGATTTATCTTGATTAAGATAATATTTTATTTTATTTTTATAATTCAAACTCTTGGAATTAAGTTACTAGTTGTCCACAATTATTAAATTCATAACAATTCTGTTTTTAACTCCTTTTTTTTTTTAATTATTTTGCGTTTTTTTTCTAGTCCATATTTACCGCTAGTTTTCGTTGTAATTTTTAAAATTTATGTGATGCCACATAATGTGTAGGTAATCTGTTAGTTGATTTTATGACATGGAAGGAAAATATTAATTGACTTTAAGAGGTAGCATAGAATAAAAAAAACAATAAAAAATATCTTTTAAGTACTTGGTATTAAGGTTAAATATGTTTTTTTTTAATTAAAATTTAATATTTTTGTTTTAAATTAATTATTTTTGAATTTTTTGATATATTAATATAAAAAATAATTTTAAAAAATAAAAAAATATATTATTTTAATATATTTTAAAAAAATACTTTAAAAAATAATAATATTTACCGCAATTCTAAACATAACAAACAGAAACAAAAGGGAGAGAATAATTTCCTTAAACCAGAACAGGAATATACTATACTTGTCCCCGATCTGAAGTAAGGCATCAAAGCTCAAAGGCACCCCCACTCCATCGTCTCCCAAACATATATCATAACAACATTCCCATCAAAATTCAAAACCAAACCCTAAAAATTAAAATTCAACTTCAATCCTCAGAAAAACCCTAAAAAAATTTATAAACCATTCAACGTAATCTCTTTTATTTTGCTTTAAAAGAAAATAAAGACCTGTTAATTAGCCCAATTCCCACCATCAGCAGCTCATGGACCTTCAACGCGCTATGCTAGATGAACTCATGGGTGCAGGTAATTAAAACCTAATTTCTTATTCGAAATCTGCCAGATTTACAAAGCTGTGATTATTTGATTGATTGTACGGCGCTGTTAATTTGTTTAAAAATCTGGGTTTGTTTGTTATGTCAAAGATCGTAATTTGACGGAGGAAGAGAGAAAAGATTACAAGGAAATAACATGGGATTCAAAGGAGGTTTGTGCCTATTACATGGCTCGGTTTTGTCCTCATGACCTCTTTGTCAACACCAAGAGTGATCTTGGTAAGTTATTTTTAGCTTTATTTGATCAATTTTGATTGGGTTCTGTTAATTCCAGCTTGTATTAAACTCTTGGTATATCCGTGTCTGAGTTGTCTTTTGGTGATATTTTGATATCTTTCTCTAATTGGTTTTTGTTCTTGTTGTTTTTGCTGCCAGGACCATGTGATAGAGTTCATGATCCAAAGTTGAAAGAAAGGTAGGTCTGGAAATTTTATTTTGATTGCCAATGCTATGAAATTGCTGCGTTCTATTTCTGGTGTGTTACTGACTACAAGCTCCCTGTGGGCCTAGTGCCTGAAATCAGAATGAGGGTGGTTTTTGAATGATTGTTGATTTATTGCAGGAACTTGTCCAATGTTATGTTTCTTCTTAATTGTTGAGCTTTGTGTCATGTCATTTGATTCAATATGCTTGTTAAACTAGCTACTTCCTGATATTGATGTGTTAGTTATTAACATGCTTGTTTATATGAGACTAACTGCTTCATATGTGCAACAAAAGATGTATCTTGTGTTTGCAGAACACTGTTGGTGTGCTGTCTTTTCTACTTGATGTAACTGAACTAAACTGTTCAGCAGGTCCTTGTAAGAAGAGGAGCATAATTTTTCCAGTTCAAATTAGTCTGCAGTGTCAGTGATTTTTACATAAAGCCTTTTGGTTTTATTTTGTTTTGATGCTTGTTCTCGCAGTGCATGATAGATCCAACTTAGGTGTTCTATCAAAGTTTGGTTGGTCTTCCTCACCAGAATTTACATATACTCTCTGCATATGTACTCAAACATGGTGTAATGGATTTTTTTTAATTATTTTCTGACTTTAGCTTTGAGAAGTCCCCAAGTCATGATGCATATCTTGCCAAATTTGAAGCTGAACTTGCTCTGAGATGTGAGAAATTGGTAGGTCTCTTACTTCTACTTGTTTGGTTGCTTGTTATCTGTGACATGTAATTTTACATGTTTCCATGTGATCCTTTTCTTCCATAGGTTATGGAATTGGATAGAAGAGTTAGGCGTGGACGAGAACGCCTAGCTCAAGGGGATGAACCAGTAGCACCTCCTCCGCTGTCAGCTGACAAGTCTGAACGGTTATCCGTGGTGGAAGAGAAAATAAAAAACCTACTGGTGCAAGTGGAAGCCCTTGGTGAAGTTGGGAAGGTGGATGAAGCTCAAGCTCTTATGAAAAAGGTGCTATGACTTTATTTATTTCCTATAGTTCCGTAGCAGATGTGAAAATAACAAAGAGACAAAAAAATGCATTCGTGCTTTTAAGTTGCAGTTCCTTCTTGAAAGTGTGATATTGTGTTACTCTTACATTTTTTTCCCTCTGAAATATGACATTTGGTGACTCTTCTAACAGGTGGATGAACTCAATGCTGAGAAAGCACTGATTCAATCCCAGAATGATAAAGTATTGGTGGTTCCACAGGAGAAAAAGATGGCTTTGTGTGAGATTTGTGGTTCTTTTCTAGTTGCGAATGATGCTGCAGAGAGAACTCAGTCTCATGTCACGGGGAAGCAGCACATTGGATACGGGATGGTCCGGGATTATATCACCGAGTACAAGGTGAGTTGCACTTTGTATTAATCCAGCATGCATCATGTTTGTTTCTTTTTAGTCTACTGAGAATGTGGAATACAAATTGCAGGAAGCTAAGGAGAAGGCAAGGGAAGAGGAAAGACTAGCAAGGGAAAAAGAAGCCGGAGAACGGAAGAAACCAAGGGAGAAGGAATATGAGAGTAGTAGTAGGAGGAGTGATTCAGGTGATAGGGATCGGTATAGAGAAAGGGAGCGGGACCGGGACCGAGATCGTGAAAGGTCAAGGGAGTGGAATGGTAGGGGCAGTCGAGGTGATTGGAGGGCTAGGAATGGAAGAGATGGTGGGAAGGATAGGCACCGTTATCGGAGCAGGTCACGTTCCCCTGTTAGGCATGATCGCAGGAGGTCACCTAGAAGTCCAGTTCGCCCATATTAGAGGATTATGTTGATATATATCTGAGTTTAAAATCATGAGGTAGACATTTTTAATCTCAAAGTTTCATAAACATGTGCTTTTGGAGTCTCACGTCAATTGTCATCATGAGTGAATTTTTTCTTTGCTATCTCACAGCTTTATTGAGAGTTTTCCTCTCTTTCATCAAATATTTTTAGAGGAGGAAAGGTTGGAGGTAGGTATTACTTAATGCTGTCGTGACTACTTTATGGTTGAACTATATTTTTTTTATGCATTTGTCTCTGTAGCATTGCTTCAGAGTCTAGTATTTGTCTTCTATCTTTCTTCATTGATGTTCTCATGTACTTAAGAGGACAGATTCAAAATATGTGCTTGAGTGACACTGCGGCTGATACTGATGATGGTTTAGTGTCTCAATCTCGAGGTAACAAATAAATCTTATTTTCTAACAACTCGCGTCGATAGGTTGACCTATCCTTATCGTAGACTTTTTTTTTTCCAGAAACCCAAAGTTGGACTATTTTTGCTTGCAACCATTGCTTGTTAACTAGACAGGGAAAGAAATTTGGGAATCGCAATCCCCGGTGCTATTAACCATGTCCCATTTCAAGTCAGCTTGCATTTCATTGTTAGCTCATTGATGATCTAGTAAGTAGGAAAGCTCAAATCCCCACTTATTTTGCCTTTGCCATTGTCATATGAAACTCAAAGTGACTGGGTGGTGTGAGCGCTTTGCAAATAAATAGGCAGTCTTTGAGGCCAGCTAGATTGTGTTTTTGGGTGGGTGGATGACCAGGAAACCTTAACTATTCAGTTTCATGGGATAGCAGGTTTTCGTTTTACAGAGTAGTGGGTGCCTTTGGAGTAAAAATTTCAAAAGCCAGGATCGGCCAAGTATAGGTAACTGCCCTTTACATAGTATTTTTTAGAGCTCAGATGTCTCTTAAAAACTCAATTGTTTGAACAGTATTTTTTATGCTTGCTTGAAAATCTACTTCAGTGGACTGGAATCGGATGCACTTTAACTTGAAATGGTGTGGTACCTCGAGGTAACTTAAATCTATATGATATATCAAATAGCATATTTCTGTTCCAGCCTGCAGGAAAGACATGTAATCGGTTGAACTTGGATGGCAGAGTTGCCGGGGGTAAGTAAGGACCTGATGTGATTTGGGGATGTTTTGTGCATGGGAATGGGATATTAAAATCTGGCTGGTGCCATCTTATTGAAATTGAACAATGTCAGATTGGAAAATTTGTAATGACAATTTGCGGTTGGAAAGTTTTGCGACCTTGCATTGCTTGAACTAAACTAATGTTGTAATTCTAGCATATGGATTTTGTTTCATTTGCCAAGCGTCATATCATTTCGAAAGCTTATGATCAATACATTCCCTTGTACAACTTTCTGCTTGAGCTTGTCCGTGATTTGGTGGGGGTTTTTTTATTTTTTTAAAATTGAAAAGTGTAGGACGTAAGTTATTTATCATTTGTCACGTGTAAGCAGCTTCATCTTTTGTTAAAATTCCTTTTGCGTGATGGAAGGTCGTAATAAGCTGTTGCCAATGGCTGCATGCTTTAGCCCTTGCTGGCGCAGCGCTATTGATTTGTCTTTTGATGAGATTTGTGACAGCCGTGCAGAACTGTAACAGTTGGACTTGAATGTAAGAAACAAAATTTTATTTACACCTATTACTAGTCTGAAGGGAATTCAGACAGTGATTTCTTCAGCTTCAGCCAAAATTGTCTATGGAATTGCCGATTAATCTGCTCAAATAATTGCCAGCTCCGTTATAATAGATGATTCTGCGAGTTTGCACGTCTTTCTGCTGAGTATAAGCAACTCGGTGCCATACAAATAAGTTTGTCATGAAAAACTGTGTTAGTTACTCGACTCTGTTTGCTAGGAAAGTTTATTTTAGCTCGTGGTACAGAGGGCTTTTATCCATATCCTCTGTTTTTCCATTTCTTCCCTCGAGGGAGATGTGACGATTACATTAGGGTTCTACCTCGCTCTTCACCACAAAGTCCGGTATGACCGAGTTAAATCATCACCATTATTGTAATTATGCAACATGCAACAGTCAACAGAAGCTTTCATTGTACACAAGACAGGGCCTACAACTAGATAGCATACAAGAACATTAGTAACACAAGAAAACTAACAAGGTAACGGGGAGAAAAACAAGTCCAACCGCTTGTACACCTTACAGTATTTATCCATAAACGAATTTATATGTGGCTCTCGTTTTTAGTTTTTCATAGCTGCCAAACTCTGCCAAGAAAGCAAATGAATAACTTTTCATCAAATTCATCACTAACACCAACAGCAGCCATTAGAGTACTTCAACCATGAATGACACAGTGGACAGGCTGGTCATCTTTCTAGCAAAGAGAGATGGAATAGATAAGCTTGTCAAGACTTTCCAGTACGTGTCCAAGCTTGTTCGCTGGCAGGTAGAAGCCACCCATCCAGACGTTGCACGGAGATTCCAGCAATGGGAAGTTGCTTCTGGCCTTGGCAGGAAAGCCTTTAGAACCGGCAGGTTTCTCACCGGCTTCAATGCTCTTAGAAGAGGCCCTGGCTCAACCCCAACGTTTAAGATCCTAGCTGTTCTTGCTAATGCAGGAGAAATGGTCTATTTCTTTTTTGACCATTTTCTTTGGCTATCAAGAATTGGAACTCTGGACGCAAAGTTGGCCGGAAGGATGAGCTTCATTTCAGCATTTGGTGAGTCTTTTGGCTATATATTTTTCATCATAGCTGATTTTATTATAATAAAAGAAGGACTAAAAGAAGAGAGAAGGCTCTTAACTTCTTCAAAAGAAGATACTTCAAAGGATGCGACAGTGAGCCTAAGGAAGATCAGAGCAGACAGAGTGATGAGGTTGATGGCCGTCGCGGCTAACGTTGCGGATTTCATTATTGCTCTCGCAGATATTGAGCCCAACCCATTTTGCAACCATGCTGTTACTCTTGGTGTTAGCGGGTTGGTCTCCGCATGGGCTGGTTGGTATAGAAACTGGCCCTCGTAAGAGAAATTTCTCAAGTCACCGCTCAAATACCTATCTCCACCAACACTTGAACATGGAAAAAGAAAAGAAAGAAAAAAAAATTTCCATTCATGTTGTAGTAGCAATGTAAACTATACTCTTTTATGAGAAGATTTCTTGCATCTAAGTGCTCCATCTTATCATCTTATTGGTTTATAGCTTTACGATGAAACTTTCTCAAGTCGCAGTTCAGTTCAAATTCACAGCAGCCAAGTCTTCAAAACGGAAAAGTTTTCCTTTATGTTGTCGATCTGGAAATTGTACCCTCCTGTTATCATTTTGGAGTAACATGGTTTATGTCATTAGAGTTTGAGCCTTAGGTAAGTTGAATTGAATCAAATTTGGTAAAATTGCCATGTAAAACAGAGAGCGATCAGGTTCAGTGAAAAAGAACAGGGAGAGATAGACCTGCATTGCCACTAAAAAGGGCAAAACTAAAAAAAAAAAACCTCAATTCCTTCTTATTTTAGCTGCTCTTGGCTTGCTTTTACCATCTTTATTTCTTATTTCAAGTTGGCGAAAGCAAACATGATTAGTTAAGGGATTGTTTGGTGTCATTTTTGTTTTCAAAACACATTGAAATAAGTCAAGAAAACTTTTTATTTTTATTTTCAATAAATGAGAAATGACACTGGTTTTCAAGACTTTTGAAAACCATAGGGAGTGATTTTTTAAAGCTTTCAAAACTTATTTTTCACATTAGTAACCTATGATTTTAGTGCCCGTTCTAGAATGTAAGTTAGATTTTTTTTCAAAGTGGTTTTTTCACTTAAAAATACATTAAAATAATTTTTTTATATAATTTTTAAAAATTTATTTTTAATATAAACGCATCAAAATAATCAAAAAAATTTAAAAAAATTAATTTAAAACTAAAAAAATTTAAAAAATATAGTTGGATCACAATCTTTAATAGTTAGATGATGATTCAATTATTAACCTAATTAGTAATTATCACCGGAGTTTGGGATGCTAGGATGGCTTGGGATCGAGTCTTTGGCACTCACGGAATGAGCCAAGATTGAATCTAGGATCTTTGAGGTTCATGCAGGGACTGGATCCAGAGACTTAAAGCTCATCATAACCAGGTTGGAAGAGTTTCGAGTTCAAGTTGGGAATGGATTTTATTTTCTTTTTGGCATTGCTATTTAACAATGTTTTTTATTTTTTTTCAGTTTCAAATTAATTGTTTTATATTTTTGAATTATTTTGATATGATGATGTAAAAAAAATTATAAAAAATTATTTTAATATATTTTTAAATAAAAAATA
>Ga0307515_10011357_pt1 | contig 16905 bp, 7 predicted proteins | sample 17_EM_MG_FD_194513 | JGI IMG/M metagenome (GOLD analysis project Ga0307515, IMG submission 194513) | Populus trichocarpa ectomycorrhiza microbial communities from riparian zone in the Pacific Northwest, United States - 17_EM | ecosystem: Host-associated > Plants > Roots > Unclassified | place... | reverse complement strand
AAAATAAATTTTAAAGAATAAAAAAATATATTATTTTAATGCATTTCCAAGTGAAAAGTACTTTGAAAAACAACCATTACTGTAATAATAAACAATATCATTTAGTTTTTTTATAGGGCAGACAATCTTTTTTTTTTTAAAAAAAAATAATGATGCATCATCTACTCTGTCTAGATTTCGACAACTAGCAATCACCGAAAAGCTAAGGCAAGGGTGTTTTGCACATAAAAAAACAATTTTCAATTATTTTTGAACTAAAAACACCTCAAAAACCCAAATAAATGCATTTACACTTTCAACTAACCCATAAAAGGTCCACAAACAATAAATCAACCCTGAACTCAAAAAAACACTTCTAGAACTCATATTTGATTTTTCAGGCAATTTCAAGGTAAAAGAACATCTTAGTAGAACTCTTATCATTAAATAGAACTCATAGACATCAAGATCAACTATTTTGGTAGAAAGAATGGTTGTCAATCGATATTTTCTCTCTACCACCAAAAATTGATGAATTTCTCTCTCCTACCTCAAATTAGGGATAAAAACATAAGAGAAATGAAATTTTGGATCAAAAGTGAACTTTGATAAAATTCAAAGGATGAAAAATGGGTATGTTGCAAACTAAGAGGATTAAAGTAAATTTTTTTTGTCATTTTTAAAATGGCTACCTATTTTCTCCATATTTTTTTTATCATCCTCTATCTTTCAACTATATTATTCCTCAACAAAATAGAATCAATTCGCCTTCAATTTGTCTCTAAAAGGATGCGATTGATGAGAAAAAAAATTTAATAACCAAAAAAAATAAATTCATTACGGGAGTTCACAATGAATTGTGAGGAGATTCCAGTGGTGTGGGGAAAATTTTTTCCCTACACCTTTTAATGTTTACTAGATCATTGGCTTGTGTAGTGCTGCAGGTTGAATTGATTTTTTTTAAAAGTAAAAAAAATTTGTTCAAGCATTGCTAACGTGTTTTCTACTAAAAAAATTAATCATAAACTCAAAATATGATGCATATTAAAATACATCTTTTTTAAATATTGATATGGTGATATACTGGACGATATTGTTTAAACAAATATTGAGACTCTGACATTTTGGATCAACTTGAGTCAAGAGACCTTGATAACCCTATAGAAATCAAGTAAAAAAAACTTTAAAGGCCAATTCCTAATAAACCCAATATTCAAGTTGACCTAGGCTAACTTGTTAAACTCGTGATCTGGATCATGAAGCCGAGATATTTTCATAATAATCAAATAAAAAAAATTACGAATCTCCATTTTCAACAGATCCAATATTGAAAGATGAAATCAAGAAAAAAAAACAACTAAATCCATGAGATTGTGATAACTCCACAAAAAGAAAAATTACAAAATTACAAAATTAAATTCCTAAATAATCCAATATTGAAAGATGAAATAAAAAAAAAGATTGAGTTGTTAGAGGGTGAAATTGAAAAAAAAATATTAAATTAAATCAGGAAGAAAAATAATAACCATGTCGACTTAGGTTAACTTGTCAAACCCGCGATTCAGGTCATAAATCGGGATAAACCCATGGAAAACAAATTAAAAATAAATAAATTACAAAGCCCAATTAAAAAAATATTCAATTAAAAAAAGAACCCAAGAAAAACAAATATAGTCCCCGGGTCCTAAGCCCATGACCCTAGTCATGAGATTGAAAAAATCTCATAGAAAACAAATTGGAAAAAACTACAAAGCTTAATTTCCAACTAATCCAATATTAGAGGATAAAATAAAAAACAAATCAATTAGAAAAGGCAACAAAAAAATCCGACATGAGTTAACCTGAATTAACCTATTAAACTCGTGACCTGAATCATTAGATCATGATAAAATTCATAAAAAACAAATAAAATAAATTATGAAGTATCACTTTCAAATGATTTAATATTGAATGTTGAAAAAAAAATTAAATCTACAAGGCCAGTATATAATTCAAAAAAAAATTATAAAGCACAACAATTTAATATTAGAAGATAAAATAAAAAAAACTAACTAGAAAAGAAATTGAGTTATTGAATGATTAAATTAAAAAAATAAAAATAAATAATTTAAATAAATAATATATTATAGATGTGAATACAGTGATTCACCGCAATTATAATATAATTATAATATAGGAAGTCTAGGCACATGTTTGCACAGATTGATTTGATTGGACTCCGCGGACAAGATTATTCACCAGTTTTTTTGGTGCAAATGTCGAGATCTCCACCTCATAAAAGCTTAGAAGGTGGCGAATTTCTCCTCGTCAACCATTTGATTGAGAGCTGTATATGGCATTGGTCCTAATCACACTACAGTTTAAAAGACAAACACCGAAATTGAGAGCACAGCTGGTTTTGGAGAGAAACAAGGGCTTCATGTGCTGCCTGCACCTTACTCTCTAAGAACTAAAAACCAAATAATCCATCTCCAAAAAGGGAAAAAAAACTATGAAACTAAAGGATGAAGAATTGATGAAGTAATTAAACCCGACATTCATGCACGCACGTACACTTATGGCTTGCATTATATTGTATAAAAAGAGTGCAGGCCTCCTAACAAAACCAGCAGCAAGAGCACATTCTGTTTTTATGATTTTCTGATTAAGCAATCTTCTGTGCATGACTTGCTAATAAATAATTAGCGATCTAGATCAGAAGATAATAGTTTTAAACGGAAGTTGCACGAGTGGCGCTGCTGCAGCCCTGCAGGCTCACTTATAAAAAGAGGAACTCAAGATCTTCGTTATGCTAATTATAAATATGTATGATATTGCTGGCCAGCCAATTCCAGGAGCTTATTGCATCGATCGCCCCATAAGATGCCTGTGTGATGGATAATGCTGTCCTGGTTCGGTGTGTGGCTCGTGGCTGATGTTGTAGCATGGAAAGCTACGAAATTTCGTATGCCACTGTCAGTGCAGAAGCTATTGTTGTGTGCCAGGTTAGAATCCTATGAATTTGAATCATTTTTTATATCTTCATGCTGCTAATTTCTCCAGCTGTAGAGAGCTCTATATGTGAGGTACAGAAGGGTTGACTAACATGTTTTCTTTTTAATTTCTGTCTATGAGTTGTAACTTGGGAGTCTCAATGGGATTCTCAAAAGAAATCTCGTAATGCAGGACGAATTAGGCCTTGATCAATGATTATATATATATATATTAGGCCTTAGAAATTAACAAAGTTTTGGCTTTTATACGAATGGATGTGGTATCTGACTAGATCGACGGTACTCGTTTCCTTCCGAACCAGATTTTTTTTTTAATATATAAAAACAATGTTTAAATATTGTTAGTGTGTTTAAAAAAAGGAAAAAAATCCAAGTTAATTCAATAATAGAAAAACCTATGACAATAAATAAATCGAGTATTAAAAGAAAAGTGATAACCACAAGGAAAAGAATGACCTGATGTTAAAGATAAAAAGATAAATAAAATAATAAAATAAAGCATTTTGAATTGATCTCAGCTAACATGTGAAATTCGCAACTCTTGTTATAAGGCTAAGCTAAACTCATAAAAAGTAAGTTGGAAAAAACCAACGATGATCAATCTCCAACAATTCAAATATAAAAGGTTGAAATAAAAAATAAAATCAGTCAACAAAAAAAAACCCAGAAAAATTAAACAATTGCAAACCCGAGTAAGGCCACCAAACCTCGCAAGTCAAATCATGTGAACAAAATAATCTAATAGAAGGTAAAACAACAAAAACAACAAAGCTTAATATAGAAAATAATCCAAATTTAAACGATGAAATCGAAAATAGATATAAAAAGCCTAAAAAAATACTCGAGTTAACCGACCAAACCAGTTGCCAAGGTCTTAAGATTGTGATAACCTGATTGAAATGAAAACAAAGAAAATCATAAAGCTCATTTTTCAAAATAAATAATGTTGAAGGATGAAATCAAAAAATAATAAGTGAAAAAAAAGCCCCTGGAAGGAGGCGCTGCCTCACATGGAAGGGCATATCATCTATTTTTGTTTTTAAAAAATATTTTATATTTATTAAAATACTAAATTATTCTTTAGTCAAATCCACTATAAAAAAACCCAGGATAAAGAAACGAAAGCGCTCCTGGAAGCCAGTTAAATTATTTTTTTGCTTTTAAAGGTAATCTGGTCATTTGACATTGCTTTGGAAATAAGAAACAATCAAGTAAACCCCGTCAAATATCTTAAACCTTAGTTAATTTTCTAAACTCACAACATGTGAAATCCTAGACCCGGGCTCAACAAAAAAACTCTATTTCTAATAAATTTAATGTTGAAGGATGGAATCAAGAAAAAAATATAAATCTAAAAAATATATAAAAGTATAGAAATCAAAAGAATGAGGATCAAATTTAATAAAAAGAAAAATATTGAAGGAGGATGAAATCGTGAAAAAAAAACAATCTTAAAAATTATCTTAAATTAAAAATAGCAATCAAAAGAATGGAGACCAAATTTGATGGATGAAAAACAAATTGAAGGAGGTTGAAATAAAAAAAATCTAATTTTCTAAATTATTTTAAATAAAACAAATACTAATAAAAATAACATGAACCAAATTTAAAGGAAAAAACTAACTGAAGAGCTGCCTAGAAAATTTAAAGGGCCAGCGTAGTTATCGAGAAGGAGATAGAAAGAAAAAAAAAGACCACCAATGTCAAACCAAAGGTGATGAAGCCATATGCGCTGTCTAAGGATGGAGGGTTGCCGAGAAGATTTTGTCGCCACCTTGCAAGCCACCATCTAGCCACCCAAATTCACCGCATGCGTCGCTAGAATATTACAAGATCTTCTACGTATCTTTTTTTTATTTAAATAATATTTTATATTTATTAAAAGATTTAATTGCTTCTCTTTCTAATCAATTATAACAAAAAAAACCAAAATAAAAATACAAAAATTCCCCTGTCAATTTATATTTTTTAACTTTAAGCATAATTTCATCGATTCAGTGTTCATAAAAAAAATAAAAAAACCCCTTGGTGAAAGCTATATATAAAAAATGTGTGGAGACAAACTTGCTCCCAGTCAATTTAATAATGTCTCAAGGAATCTCTTAGAAAAAACAGGATCACCCTAGAAAACAAGCTTCGTTAGATTTCTTGAGAAGAGAAAAGGCATGATTACAATGTTACAACCCGTACTATTTTTGTTTCTTAGTCTTCGGTGAATCACTGATCTCTCTGTTTTTTTTGTGGTGGCGATGATTTCACCTTGATTTAATAAGAAGGAGCTGATTTGGTCAATCATTTTAACATAATTGAGGTGAAAAGGCTTGCATTGCATCTACTGCATCTACCATTATCGGAAGGAACAAAATGAAAATTATTTACCATCATGCTCCAGTGATAAAAACTTGAAACCAAGAGGTTTGTTTTTTCTGTGATCTCAGGTTCGAGCCCTGTGATTACTCATATGATGGCCACTGGAGGCTTACATGGTCGTTAACTTCAGGGCTCGTAGGATTAGTCGAGGTGCGCACAAGCTGACCGAACACCCAAGTTAAACTAAAAAATAAAAAATGAAAATAATTAGCAAGAAGATGTACATAAGATAGATCGTAGTAGTTCATAGGCTTTTTATTAAATATTTATCAATGCAGTGTGAGAGCATCAGCACCTATCCTGTTCGATCATTTGGGCCAATTTTAAGCCCCAGCAGGCTCATGACGGCCCTCACGTTTTCATTCTCCCATCAAGAATACAAAAGACAGTTCGCAAGAAATTATTTAGTTTTTTCATCTTTTTTTTTTTTTAGGGCATAACAATTTTTGATGTCATGCCTGTTATCGTGGAGAAAGAAGCAAGATTTGTTTAGCGGTATGCAAGGATTTTTTAAAAATATAGTTGTGATTGTTTTTTAAAATGTTTTTCACGCTGAAATACATTAAAATAATGTTTTTTTTTAAAAAATTTAGTTTTGAAATCAACGCATCAAAACGATCCAAAACATAAAAAAAAAAAATTAATTTTTAACAAAAAAAAATTAAACTTTTTAGAAACACAGATTCACTCACGTTTTTAAATGGAGCTTTATATTATGTTTTTCATTGAGGTAGTAAAAGAGAGAAGATATTGTTGTATAACTGGAACAATATCATTGAATGTTCTCACAAGATTGGGTGATTTGGAGCAAATTAATTACCTGTGACAAGAAGATCAGTTACGCCCTTATGACCTGACATGTCTAAATGGTCAGCCATGGAAAAAACTTTTAGGTGAGGTATGAAACTGGACATTCACAATACTTACTATCGGTGGCAGTTATCGGAGAAAAAACTAGACCTCTTTGAAGGTCATAATAATGCATTGTGGTGTGTGCCATCACATTAGTTCTATGAGAATTTGCACTGAATTGAGATTCGGTACATGGTTTCTTGTTGGGCGAAGGCCTAAAACTTAGTGGATAGGGTAGTCCTCTTGAGACAGGGACTGTCCGGCAGCAGAAAGGGCTGTCCGTTCAGCTACACACACACACACACCAAGTTCTTGAAGTCAAAAAACACTACACGAAAAATGTACAGCATGGTCGCAAATCTCTAAGAGCAAGTCAGAAAGTCCAAAGGAAAACTCTTTGGCCAAAAAATAAAATAAGAAGAAGTTCCAACACATTTTGTGATTAAGTTACGAGTCTAGTGCATTTGCGTTGTATCTTCCCATTCACATTTCCTTCTGGTTCCAAAACTTCCGAGAATGTTGTCCCATTTCCATTGCAGATGCTGCTGAAATTTACTGTCCTAATTTGAATTGGACTTGATTTCTCTTCTTGAGTAGAGTTCCGTTTAGCAGAATTTGATGTGTCTGCTTAGGAGTATCTAATTAGAAGCCGGGAAAGAAAAACGATCACGACTCAGGTTTCTAGTTCCATCCTTAGAGCTACCTGATCCATGTCTCCTTGAGTATCAGACACACTGGTCTATTATGCATCTGCATATCCATCACGAAGTGATGGTAAAACTTGCGTTGTCCCGCCCGCATAGTCTCCATCTTCCAATTTTATCTCCTGTATCAGTTGAATAGCTTGTGTGATGTCTAACCGTTGCTCAGGATTTCTTTTGACACAAGCAGCTCCAATGCCTTGGAGCTGCTTCATCTGACAAAGTGAGTTTTTTGAGCTTGCAATTTCAGGATCAAGAAAATCAGTTTCTCTCCCATCGGAAATTGCAGATTCCACCCAATGGACTACATCAGTCCCTCCCCTGGCATTGTTGAGATATTGAGAAGGAATTTTTCCTGAAAGGATTTCAAGAATGATTATTCCTAGACAGTACACGTCGCACTTTGGTGATACGCCAAATTCCGCTGCTTCTGGGGCTTCATAACCAAACAATGCTTGAGCCAACATTGGAGGGCTAATCAGGGGACTTAATCCAAATTCTGAAAGTAATGGCTCGTTATCATTGCTGAGAAAGACATTGCTTGATTTGAGATTGCCATGAGGCAAGTTAGAGGGAGCAAGTTCTGTATGAAGATAGCCCAAACCTTTTGCAATTCCTTGAACAATCTTGAGACGAACAGACCAACTGAGTTCAGCATGTGATGGTCCTCGATCACCTGAAGAAACGTAATGTTAAGAAGATACATGAATGTTGAGAAAAACTAAACACGAGATTAACCATTGTAAAAGAAAACACGCGATAAAATGATGCCATACCGTGCAACAAATAAAGCAGACTGCCTTTGGGCACGAAATCATAGATCAACAGCTTCTCATCCGGTCGATAATGAAAAGCCAATGGTGTCAAAATATTAGGATGATGCAGTCTTCCAAGCTTTCTGATTTCTGCATTAAATTGACTTTTGGACAACGTATTCATTTCTCTCATTCTCTTGACCACCACCACAACTCCGTTAGCCATCTGCGTTTTATAAGAAGACCCCAATACTCCATTTCCAAGCACTTCTGCTGAAGCTTTCATCAAATCTGGTAGCCCAAATACGCTCTTTTCATTGTTCACAATAACTAATTCACCTACAACACCCCTGCCATTATTAGATCCTTTATGGCCTGATCCCATCTTTTTGGCAACTTCCATTTCCTTCGGTCTATTCGACAACGAAACTTGCACCTCAAGTGCTGCTGCATTACCACTACTTCTACTTTCAATCGCATCAAAATCCTTGCCCCTTCGCCACATTCTAAAGATAACCACGGCTATTATTGAAACAAGCAACACAGCCAGAGTTACTAACCCTGCGACTGTCTTCGTAACGCTGTTTCTTTTATTATCGCTGCCTTCGCTAACCATCATATTGGCATCTACCCCAACATCGGTAGGTGGTTCTGAAGATCCTTGCAATTCACACCCTTTACCGATTTTTTGTCCGCATAGACCATCATTTCCTCTAAAGGAACTAGAATTGAATCTTGCTAATTTAGGTGGGATTTCCCCATCCAGCTTATTGTTTGATACATTAAATGACATCAAGGTTGGTTGATCGATAGATGGAATAGTCCCACTAAATTGATTGTTCTCGAGATGTAATTCGCTAAGCCGAGACAACTCGGCCAATGATGATGGAATTCCTCCAGAAAAGTTGTTATCCGAAATCCAAACCTTCTTCAGCGACTTCATTTTCAAGAAGAAATCCGAGGGAATCTCACCAGAAAACTGGTTCCCTCTCAAGTATATAGCCTTTAAATAGCCTAAACGATTGAGTGCAGGAATTGTACCTGTAAAATAATTATAAGCAAAGCTTAAGCTTCTGAGTCCCTGCATATTAGCCAATGCATCAACATCAATGGTTCCTGATAGGCCCATGTTTTCGAGCTGAAGAACCGTGACAATTCCATTGAAACAAACAACTCCACGCCAATGAGTTTGTTTATTGCAAGGGACAGAGCCTGGCAGCCAAGAACTAATAGCACCAGCATTGGTAAATGATTTTTTAAGCCTGATCAAAGATTCAGATTCAGATACTGAAGATGTCAATGAAAATTGGAGGGTAAAAATGATGAAGAGAAAAAGAAAAGGATGGAAATGCCAATCCAAGGCCATTACTTAGGCAAAAGAGATTGACAAGTTTTTGCAGTGCAATTTTCTGTGTTTTTTTTTTTTGTGTGTGTGGGGATTTGTCGATTTTGCATGTTTTTCGGTTACTTGCCTTCATTTCTTCTTCTTCTTCATGTTATGTTTCTTTTGTGAGCCTTAGAATTGCGAGGGAGAAGCATGGAAAAACAGTTATAACCGTTAGGGTTGTTTTTTTCTTTATTTACTAAAGGAGAGCTCTCTTAAACTGGATTATAAAACCAAGCCAATGCATTAATTTGTATGAATTCGATATGATTAAACTATTATTTGGTTAAGGTTTTTTTTTTATAAAAAAAATAAAGAAATAATATCTTTTTCTTAAAGAGATAGAGAGAGAATTTATAAATTGAATTTATTTAATTTTAAGTTATTAAAATAAGTATTATGTACGCTACTGCTAATTTGGTCTTAATTTAATATATATATATATATATATATATATATATATATATGATCATTTCATTTCAGTTGAATCTTGACTTATCAATTGTGATTTTTTTAAATTTATATATGGTTATCTCGTTGATTTAATGTGTCTCTGGTTTAAAATATTTTTTAATTAAAAATATATTAAAATAAGTTTTTTTTAGATTTATTTATGATATTAGCATAATAAAATAAAATAAAAACCATAAAAAAAATATATTAAATTAATATTTTTTAAATAAAAAATACTTTAAAAATAAATTAAACCGCAGAGACAATCACTCTTGAGCTTTTATAATATTTAAACCGTCAAAATTAATCATTATTTAGTTGAATGTTTTCTCATGCTCACAGTACAAAATGAGGGATGCTAAACATTAAAAAAAGATATGATAAAAAAAAAAGAGTCAAAGAACATACATGAAAACTTGTATCATAATCTTAGAATAGGACCTACTTATAGGCCCCACTAATTTAACTATACAAGTATATTTTTGGACTTTTTGTTACATATTTTCTTGATATTTATCATTACTTGAATAAAACATAGGTTATAGATGGGCTGAAATACATTAAACTAAAAAAATAATTATTATATTGTTAAACAAAACTGATAAAAAATCGGAGCTTAGGATCTCATATACTAATACTAGAAAAATATGATTATTATTATATTTTTTTTTTAATTTTGATATTTTTAAATAATAAAAATCCTTGATTAAGATTCTTGAATGGTGATAAGTTGGTTTGGTTTGAGCAATCAAAACAACCGCTAATTAATGATTCATAAAATTCATTCATGCATAAAATTAAATATATGAATCATAAAATTCATTCATGCATAAAATTAAATTATTAGATGTTATTTTAATATATAATTTATATTATCCTTTAAGATATTTTTTTAAATGAAAGTTTTCTGAGTTTGAAATTTGCATGGATCCATACTATGTACCTCGTGTTTAATTTCTATCAAGTAAAATAAAAGTAATGAGATTTGAATACGTGATCGCTTGGTCAATAAAACTTTAATATCATATCAAATAATTTTTTTAACCTAAAAATTTAAACTATTAAATGAAATCTCAAGATATAATTTATATTATCTTTTAATATATCTTTTTAAGTGAAGGTTCTCTTGACTATATAGGTCCATGCTACATATCTTATGTTTAATTTATATCAAATAGAATAGAAATAGTGAAATTTAAACTTGTTATTGTTCGATTAAAATTTTTTGATATTATATTAAAAAAAAATTAATTTAAAATTTAATATTATTAAATATAATTTATATTATTTCTTAACACTAGAAAAACATAATCGGTACATAATCGGTCTTGCATGCACCTCCCCCGATCCAGTGCAGATACATGGAGGCACTGTTGCCTTGTATCACTAGCTGATAGCGAGGATGGAATGGCGCTATGGTGTGCACGTTGATGCATTATAACCATGTAATGTTGCCAATTGTAGAAGCGTGGCATGCGGCGGGCTTGACTTGGTAGGCTTGAATTGATCGGAAGAAACTCCAGCGTCGCGTGCGGGGGAGTGTGATGGTTTTCATGCGTGTTCTTGGACGTGTTAACGCGCATTGTTGTGTAAATGAAAGTTATTGATAACTTCTAAACAAATCATCGTTGATAAGAAGTTAATTATATGATCATAAATATGATATTGACAATATCTCGTTTAGCTTTATGTTGGATGAAAAAGGGTTCTCGAGACCTTGACCTTAAGAACAATGATGCTTAGCACCATAGAGAGTTGGAAATTGCCCATTAATATTGGCTGAAAGATGAGCATATTACTTACAAAAAAAAATATTGAGTAGTATGCAAGACGATGTTCTAGTCAAATATCCCCATTACTAGACTACTCATGATATGTGAGAAGGTTTTAATTAAAGTATGATTTTGTTAAGAAATCAATTCAATTCAAAAATTTAAACTTTTAGATAAGGTCTCAGGATATGATTTACATTATTCTCTAATTCAAAAGCAATTTTAAAGGAAACTTAAGGCCTAATTGTACTCCCATTATGCCCAAAAATAGAGAAAAAAATACAAATTCAAAGTCAAATTAAATGATTATTGGATGAATTTGCATAAAAATTAAGTCCAATGACATAATTAAATTTTTAATAGGCCAATTTGATTTAATTATAGGCCAAATTAAATTTTAATTATGTTTAAGAATTAATTTGGGTCCAATTGAAGGATTTAATTAAGTGCAAGGACTTAATTATACTTTAAATTGGTCAAATTAATTTTATTTGGGGCTTAATTGGTGAAAAATTAAGTTTTGGAGCCTAATTTGGGCTTAATTGAGGAGATTGGAATTTTAAGAGACCAAATTTAATTTTTACCAAGTTAATTGATTGAAATTAGGGGTCAAATTGGAAGAAAATTAACGTTTTGGGGTCAATTAAGGGCTAAATTAAAGAAATTCTCAGCCAAGGACTAATCTGTAAAAGGCACCAAACTATAAGGGCTAAATTGACAAAAACCGGGGGTGAAATTGAAAACATTGAAAGTTTAATGGTCAATTAGGGGTTAAATTGCATAAATCCGAAACCAAGGACCATATTGCAAAAGGCGCGTAAATATGGAGCTGAAGTTGAAGTTCCACAGGGGCCTAATTGCATTAAATCAAAAGTTTAGGGTCAATTAGAGGTTCAATTGAAATCAATTGAAAGCTGGAGGACTAAATTGAAAATCAGTTAAACTCCCTAATTCAATCCAAAACAGCTCTTTTTTGTATTAAAAAAAGAGAGAGAGGACCAGATGGTACGTCGTCTGGTTACTGTTCATTGTCTTTTTCTTTTACCCAAAAAAACTGCCTAAGTGCCTACTTTGCATGTGCATTTAATGCTTCATTTCTCCATCAAATTTGACAAATCTTGCACGCAAATGATCCCCTGCAATTCCTCTACAGCTCCATGTGAACATTTCAGTTGGAATGGCAACTATACGACGCCGGCTCTGGCCTAAACATGCCAAATTAGGCAGCCTTTTTCTGCAAATTTGACAATGCACCATGCCTACTTTGAGCCAACGGTTGGGATCCTTCCCAACAGAATCAAGGGCTGAAAGTTTTCTCCAGTGTAGACAAGATTGCCCTCTTCCATCGTCTATAAATAGAGGTGGATTTCATGATCTGAGGGAGGAGAAAAGCGGGTCCAAAGTCGGCCAAAAACCAGCTTCTTTGCCTCGTTTCTGCAGTTTTCTCTCCCTCTCTCTCCCCACCGTTCCAGCCACCAATCAGAGCCACTACCAGCTTCTCCACCACAGGAAGCCAACACAACCCCCAACTGACCACCAAGCTTCCATCGCGGCTCTCTCTCTTCTCCTTCCAGCCTTTCTCTCTCCTTCTTCTAGCCTTTCTCTCTCCTCTGCAACTTTTTCTTCTTCCTCCCACAGCCGACTCCGGCCACCATCACCTCAGTCGAAGCCTCCTGAGCCACCGGCCCGACATCCTCAACACGTCCGAGACCCCTAAGCCAAGCAACTTTCTCCTCACTGTGTTGCCTCCTCCTTCTTCGTCGAGGCCGCTGCATGCAGAATTCATTTTTGCATGCAGCGGCAGAATAATAAACATGGCTTTGGGTCGGGCCAGTTCTGGCCAGCCCAAATGGCTGGGCTGGATCCGGCCCGGCCCCATTTAAAAAAAAACCCAAAAAAATTCAAAAAAATCCTTTTAAAAAAAATTATGATTTTCTCAAATACTTTTCTACCCATTTTGCATAATATCGGATCGGGTTGTATATTTACACTATAAAATACAATCCGATATTAAAATACTCGGTTTTCTTCGAAATATTTCAAAAAATAATTAAAAAAAATTCAAAACATTTTCAAAAAGAAAAAAATATTTTGTTGCATACGGCCAAATTCTAAAATTGTTTCATGCATATTTTTCATAAAAAAACAAAAAATGCATCTTTTTCATGTTTAAAAAAAAAATCAAAAATGGATATCGTAACTAGTTTATGATTATCCATTAGGATTTGCCCAACATGTCAAAAATCTTTTTTCAATCCTCTTTTAGGATCCAGATGTAGATTTTAATATTTGTAGGGTGTAAAATTACACGATAAAGTACACCCTCAAGTATTAAAGATATAAGAGTAAATAAATGCGACGCTAAAATTCAGAGTTTAAAATGACTAGAATTTAACGCAATAAAATAAAGACTTAATTATCACTAGAAATGACAAGGAGATTATTGTCATCAAGGAGATTATTGTCATCATTGAGTTGTAGTTGTCCTAAAATATTTTTTAAAATAAAGAACAAAAATGGAGCAAGCTTTATGCGTGAAGTCAAGATCTCTTAAGGACTATTCTGAAGGTTTAACCAAAAAACTCTCCGAACTCTGGTAGCTTTGGAGCCATCTCTGATGAAGCCAACTTTGACCTGTCATTTGATTTTGATGAGGCCATTGAAGCCAAGTCTTTTGCTGGAAAATCAACAATGGGGACTTGAGAGTGTGTGTACTTTTTTGTTTAAGGGAAAGTTTGAGGTCGTTGAAATCCTAACAAGGACTTTTGGGACTGTTGCCGCCCAGAAGCCTAAAGGAGAAAATTCTAAATAAGACATTTGCGATCATATATAATTATAGGTATAATTAAAGGTATGAACTAGTTTGGTGTCCCGCTACCGTGAGCGGGATCAATTTTTTTTTTTTGTGTTAAAAAAGGATTTTAAGTGATGATATCATTTTAGAAAAATAAGAGAAATCTAAAAATCAGGTTAGACCTCTATTAATTTGATGATGCAATAAAAAAAATTAGGCTCAACAACAACAAATAAAAAAGATGTTGGGCCGGGACAAGTTGGGTTAGCATGCGAGATCCGTTATCTGGCACATGAAATCAGGATAATTCCATAAAAAAAATGAAATTATAAAAAATCAATTATAAAAAATGACCGTAAAAAAATATCTAAGCCAACCTAGTCAAATCTTTCAAATTGACGATTCGAAAAGTTAATAAAATCATGATCAACAAAATGTCGAGGAATGAAATCAAAAAAGAAAGTTCTAATAAAAAGGGATTCAAAATAAAATAAATAACAATCAAAAGAATAAAAATCAAATCTGATATAAAATAAAATGAATTAAAATATTGAGGGATGAAATTTAAAAAAATCAATTAAGAGAATGATATAAAATATTGAGGGATGCAATTGAAAATATAATTTAATTAAAAAATGATTAAAAAATTAACAATCAAAAGATCGGGGCCAAATCTGAAAGGTGAAAAAAAGCCAAATGATGATTAAATTGAAAGAAAACTCCAATTCTTTAGGTTATTTAAAAGAAAAAAATAGCAATAAAAAAATTTTGAAGCGTTGCTTTGAAAACATGCAGAGAAAGGCTCTGAAACTGGGGAGAAGAGATGAAAGAAAGGAAACAAAAAAAAAAACAATCGCCAATGCAAAACCTGATTTTTTTTTTTGCCATAAATGCCGCTCAAGAATGGAGGCTACTCAATGAACATTAAGAGTGTGTTTGGTATTGCGGTAGCTGTTGTGGTTGTGATTTGAAAAATATTGTTTTATAAAAAGTACTTTTAGTTGAGGTTGGTTTGAAAAAATAGGTGTTTGGTTAAAACTGTGGTTGAAATTGAGGTTGAAGAAAAAGTAGTTTAATGTGTTTGGTTAAGAGTACTTTTGAAATTGAGGTTATAAAATATTGATGGTTTTTAATTTAAATATTGTGGATTTAACTATTGTTATTACATCCTGAAATAAATCATACTTTACATATAAAAAAAAAAATTATTGTTTCATTAAACTATCTACAATTTCATTACGTACAAAATTCATCCGACATGAATTATAAAATTAGGTAAAATATTATCAGGAATAAAATTGAGATTATAGTATAAGTAAATTTAATTCACCTTAAACTAATTTTTAAAAAAAAACAAAAAAAAAATTGTTGTTCACGTTCAGTGCGAGTGAAATTAATTAACTGCACGGATTAATTAAAAAAAAAAAAAAAAAACTGTTCAGTGAACAGTGGAGCCATGCATCCACTGTTCACTGAACAGTGAAGCATGGTCTTTGTCTCGTAACGTGCAAGAAGCAGCGCCTAGCTGCTTCCTTTTTTCCTGCGTTTCAAACGCAGTAATTCATGGGCCCCATGTACAGTAATAAGCATTTGTCTCTTAACCAAACAGCTTGTCAAATTTGGCCGCAGGAAACGTGGACGCCACCACGTAGACAAACGGGTTCTAAAACACCTTCATGGAAGTTGAAGTTTGATCGTCAAACGATGTCGTATGTACCGTCCAAAAAACACGGGTTTATCGGCACATGTTCGCGTCAAGTTCATGAACAAATAACTTTTTTAAATTAAATAATATTTTATATATACTAAATTACCCCACCAAACTTGATGATTATTAAAAATTAAATTAAACAAAAAAAAACCTTAATACACGACAACGACAATTCTAATTTAATAACATCGTGGTCATTTTAATGTGCACCTAAAAAAAAAAAGTCAAAAAGGCATCCCCAATACCAATTGTGTTATGTTTTTATAAGCAAAATTATCATGTGAATGTCCTAATAGACAGAAACAATGAGTCAGGACCCCTTTTAATTTCTTTTAATTAATGCGTATGGAATCATTATTTGAAACTGCAAGGTGTCCCCTGTCATCGTCAACAGGCACAGCGAGAAATGTCCACTGAGTAGCTTTGTAATTAAGTTTTGTTTTTCTTTCTTGACCCGGTCACACAGCCAAATTAATTAAAAAATAAATAAAATTACTGATCAGGTATGTTAGATTTTTGCATTAATTTATTAGCGAGGAGCTTTAGAATCTATTAGGAGTATAATTATGGTTATTTTTTAAAGTATTTTTTTATTTAGAAATATATTAAAATAATATTTTTTATTTTTTAAAAATAATTTTTGACATCAGCATGTTAAAATAATTTAAAAATACCAAAAATATATTAATTTAAAGTAAATAAAAAAATTAAATATTTTTCAAAAACATTTTTAAAATAACTAAATGTGTAAAAGACCTCGCAACCTGTAAAACTTGACCAAGAACCCATCTAGAAACTTTAGTGTTTGAAAGGGTCAAATTAAAAAAAAAATTTAGAAAAAACTAAAATTAAAAAGAAAATTATTTTTAAAATTTAAAACTTAATTTATTGAAGGAAAGGGGTTGGAGATTTTTTTCCTTCCATGACCCTACCCCTACCAGCCCTCCTAATTCCGCCACTAACTTGACCTAATACAATTTGGATGCAGGTGATGGTTATGAGCTACCCATTGTCATCTCTAATAAAGGATTTTAAAAATAATTTTTGGGTATTTTGTAGCTTTAAAAAAATAGAAAACATTTATTTTTAACAAAATAATTTTCATTTTCGACTAAAAAAAATACATTTTCTATACTTTTTT
>Ga0307515_10011356_pt1 | contig 16905 bp, 6 predicted proteins | sample 17_EM_MG_FD_194513 | JGI IMG/M metagenome (GOLD analysis project Ga0307515, IMG submission 194513) | Populus trichocarpa ectomycorrhiza microbial communities from riparian zone in the Pacific Northwest, United States - 17_EM | ecosystem: Host-associated > Plants > Roots > Unclassified | place... | reverse complement strand
CAGGAACCGATCGAGCCGGTCGTGCGCGTCGAAGGCCAGGGTCCACGACAGCAGGTAGGGGTCGCCCTCGGCCTGGAGCAGGTGGTGGAACAGGATGCCCTGCTGGAGCGGGACGAGGGGATAGATGTCCTGGACGTTGGCGGCGCCGCCGGGGATGGTGCGGACGATGCGATCGATCTGATCGCTGTCGAGCACGACCAGCGGCAGCATGTCAGGGGTGATCGCGGTGCAGCCGGCGGGGATGCGATCGGGCGGCACTTCGACCTCGCGCAGGCCGTCGTGGCCGGCGCGGCGCACCGCCTGGGCGAGGTCGCACAGCGTGGGCTGTGCGAACAGCGTGCGGATGTCGGCGTGCAGCTGGTGGTCGCGCATCCGCTCCAGGAGCTGGATGAGGAGCAGCGAGTGGCCACCGAGCTCGAAGAAGTGGTCGCGGCGGCCGACGCGGTCGACGTGGAGGAGCTCGGCCCAGATCGCGGCGAGGGTCTGTTCGATCTCGTCCTCGGGTGCCTCGTAGGCGCGCTGCGCCAGGACATCACCGGCAGGCGACGGCAGCGCCTTGCGATCGAGCTTGCCGTTGGCGGTCAGCGGCAGGGCGGGCAGGACGACGTAGGCGGCCGGGACCATGTACTCCGGCAGCTTGCGCAGCAGGTGCATGCGCAGCTGCCCCGGCAGCGCGGCCAGCCGCTTGTTGCGCAGCGGATCATTGGCATGGTGAGACAGGTCGTCATGCAGCACGGTTGTCTGGGTGAGAGCACACCAGTCGACTGCGACCTCTGCACGGTGCTTCGCGATCACCGCGTGGTATGCGCCATCCTCGTCACCAGGAAACCAGCTGAGCTCCAGCGCATGGCCGCGCTGTGTGCACCACTGGGCCAGTTCGAAGCAGGTCATTCCATGCGGCTCGTCGGCAGTGGTTCGCTCCCGCAGCATCGCGACGCAGAGATCGGGGTGGGTGTCCAGCTGGCGCAGCGCGGCCGCGTACGAGGCCACCCGCGGGTTGGCGATCGCGATGAGCGCGATGACCGGGACTGGCGACGCCTCGACGAGCTGCTCGATGCGCGTGGCGTCCAGCGGCTGGTGGTGTACATCGACCTTGTCCGGCGTCGCCGACGGCTGAACCACCGCGCTCTCGCCGCCGATCGTCAGCACCACGTCGTAGCGGAAGGCGGACATCTCGGTCTGGTGCTGGTCTTGCCGGGGCAGGACGTGCACGCGCGCGATCTGCGGATAGTGCTGCTGCAGCGCGAAGAACCAGGCCGGATCGATCGCCAGCTCCTGCTCGGAGCGAACCCGATATGCCACCCGCGAGCTCAGCTGTGCCAGGGGCACGTCGTCGGCTGCCTGGTGCAGCTGGACCGAGAGATGGAATGCTTCGAGCAGCTTGTAGTTGCGCACGTCACCGATGAAGATGTGCCCGTGTTCGGCCATCGTGCCGAGCGCGCCCTCGATGACCTGCTTCAGGTACTGCAGGCTGGGGAAATACTGTACGACCGAGTTCAGCACGATCGTGTCGTACTCGTGCTGTGGAATCTCGCTGAAATCCACCGCCTGAGCGTGTACCAGCGCGGTGGTGTCCGTCAGTCGCACGTCGCGCGCCACGCGCCGCTGCAGCTGCGCGACCGCCTGTCCGGACAGATCGGTACCGATGTAGCGCTCGCAGCGCGGGGCCACATGGAAGAGGATCATGCCGGTGCCGCTGCCGATCTCCAGCACGCGCCGGGGCGACAGCGCGGTGACGCGCTCGACGGTGTGGTGCAACCAGTCCTGCATCTCGGGATCACCGAGCGGCTCGCGCGTGTAGCTGCTGATCCAGCCGGCGCGAGCGTCCTCCGATTCATCGCTGGCTCGCGATGCGTCGAAAGCGCCGCTCGACACCGCAGACCATGCGGTCACCTGCTCGCTCACCAGGCTCTTGCCGCCGTCCTCCGGAACGACGTTCTGTGGTGTCACGTACGCGACCAGGCGCTTGTCGCCGACCCGGTCCTCGCGCGCGATCACCACCGCGGCTTGCACGCCCGGATGACACAGCAGCTGCGATTCGATCTCTCCGAGCTCGATGCGCAGGCCCCGGATCTTGACCTGGAAGTCGTTGCGGCCCAGGAACTCGAGCTTGCGATCGGGGCGGCACCTGGCGAGATCCCCCGTCCGATACATCCGACTACCGGGCGTCGCGGCAAATGGATTGTCCACGAAACGCTCTGCGGTCAACTCCGGACGGTTCAGATAGCCACGCGCGACACCGGCACCGCCGATGTACATCTCGCCGATGTCGCCGTTGGCGATCGGTCGGCGAGCCTCATCGAGCAGGAAGATCTCGGTATTCGCGATCGGCAACCCGATGGGCGGGTTGCCATCATCGTCGGCGCTGCACGGATGCCAGCTCGCCCAGACCGTGGTCTCGGTAGGCCCGTACGCATTGATGAAGCGGCGGCCGCGCGCCCAGCGCTTTACCAGAACCTCGGAGCAGGCCTCGCCCGCAACCACGAGCGTATGGAGCGCGGGCAAGCTCGCGCCGTCGTCCAGCGATGCCAGGACTGCCGGCGTGAGCGTCACATGAGTGATGTGGCCATCGGCGAGCATGCGGGTCAGCGCTGCACCCGCGGGTACCATGTCCGGCACCGGCACTTGCAGTGACGCGCCGTTGCACAGCGCCATCACCAGCTCGAACACCGAGGCATCGAAGCTGAAGGATGCGCATTGTGCAACGCGGCTCCCGGGCGCAACTGGGAACGCCAGCACCTGCGCCGCTGCGAGGTTGCATACCCCGCGATGCTCGACCATCACGCCCTTGGGCTGCCCGGTCGATCCAGACGTGTAGATCACATACGCCAGGTGGCCTGGTTCCAGACCGATCGTCGCACGCGGTGGATTCGTGGCCGGCTGCCGAGTCCACGATGCTGCATCGGTGATCAGATCGATGATTGGAATCGGCGTCACCATCGATGTGCGCAGGTGCGTGCGCACGCCCAGTGGCACCGGCTCGTGCGTGAGCAAGACTACCGGCGCGCTGTCTTGCACCATGTGAGCGAGTCGCTCGGCAGGATATGCTGGATCCAGTGGGACATAGCAACCTCCCGCCTTCCATGTAGCGAGCGCAGCCAATACCATGTCCACGCCGCGTTGAACGCAGATGGCTACTCGGAGATCGGGTGCCACGCCGAGGCTGCGGAGGTGGTGTGCCAACCGGTTCGTTTGCTCATTCAGCTCGCGGTAACTGACGCCATGGTCTCCGCACTGGACCGCCAAGGCCTCGGGGGCGCGCGCCACCTGTCGTTCGAACAGTTCGTGGACGCACGATTCCTGCGCATAGGGATGCGTATTACCGTTGGGCTCCACCTGCATGGGGCAGGCCTTTGCTTTGTTCATTGAAATATCCAATGAAGTATTGGTGTTCATGCTACTGGCAAATGGACACTACGGGACCGGATTGGGCTGCCTGTCTTGCGAAGATGATTCGTCCAATCCGGATGTGTCGAAGACGTTGTGCTATCGTCGTGCCGTCAATTGCCGATCCGGGAGTGCGCCCATGCGCAGGATGCACCCGTCGACTACACAAGATTTTTCCCGAACTGACGCCGTGCTTGTCCATGTTACAAGGTCTTTGTCCGCCAGGAGGCCGGCAGCGCGACCGACAGCCGATATGCTCCCGCTGCTCGTCGAGAGCTCCCACGGCAATCGCATGGCGCCGGCCGAATGTACCATTCGTCAATGCGCGTGCAAGGCGCTCGATGGGACTTCTCATCCATGGCAGCGATGACGTGTGGCAACCGCTCCGCGGCGACGCGGCTGGAACGCCAGCATCGCGCTCCGGGTCGCGAGCGTCGCCGCCCTGCGTAGGGTGCGACACATGGAGAGCGCAGACGAGTCCTCTCATTGGTGTCATTCAACCCGACAATCTCGCGTACGACATCACCATCATGTTTTGTCGTTGATCTTGCGGAAGTGGGATGGACAGAGCGGCGATGACACTCCCGCGTGACCGGGAGCGAAGCGAGGCGCCATCGGTGTGGAGCCGTCGCCCATGCGCCCGAGCGAGGGCGCACGCCGTTGTGGCTGGATGGGACTCTGACATAGCCGGGTGATTGGAGTGCTGCCGCGATTCGCTACAGCGGAATCGACATAGATTGCTGCCCGTCGCGGGGAGGGGTTGTCGAGCGACGATGTGCAAGCTAGAGGTTTGTGCTGACCACGAACACGCCCCCCGCCCCCCCTCCCCCCGAACGACGGTGAATCGCTTCATGGCGACATCGAGGACAGTCACTGGATCTCGATGTCATCCGCTTCGCGCAATGGTCGGCCGACTCGCAATCGCGCAGTGGCGCCGAGCAACCGAACCGCGATGTGCCAGGCCGAACGTTAAACGGCGGACGAGGACAATATGACACGCTGGATGTATCCACCCGGGATCGAGCGACGGCACTGGCAAGCTCGGTTCGAACCTGTCGTCGAGGAGGCTCGGCCAGACGGGAGTGGTGAGGCATGGCCGCACGTGGCATTGCGAACCGGAACGCGGCTCGGCGAATGCACCCGGAGGTCTGCATTGATGATGCGCGCACGATGGAGATTGGTCGTGGCGATCGCAGTGCCACGCGTCTGCGACGCCGTACCAGGCCAGGGCCGGCTGAGCGAGCTCGCGGGGCCAAGCCAGGTCGTGGGAGATCCGGCCAGAACCCGGACAACGACGAGGTCAGGAGTCGACGTCGGTAGATCCAGCCGGCTTCGCACGCGCCTGGCGATAGGCGAGCGGTGGCTCGCCGATGACGTCGCGAAACGCCGACGCGAAGTGAGACATCGACGCGTAGCCGACCTTGCGCGCAACCGCCTCGAGCTTGAGGTCGGTGTCCGCGAGCAAGGTCGCGGCCGCGTGGGCGCGCACGTGGCGCACCTCGTTGCGGAACGACGTGCCGGCGGTCGACAGCTCGCGCTGGAGCGACCGCTCGGATCTCCCGAGCGCGCGGCTGACGCTGCGCAGCGTCGCGCCGAGCGGCTCCCGGGCGACGTGCGCGCGCACCTCGTGCAGCGCCTGGCTCGACGCGACCGCCTGGTCGAGGATCGGCGCCATCTCGGCGCACGCGCGGTCGGCGTCGCCGCGGCCGAGCCAGCGCAGACCCTCGACGAGGGAGCCGAACAGCTGCCAGTCGAAGCGCAGCTGCAGGAAGGTCGGCAGCCCGGCCACCATCGGACCGCTGATGTCGTCGCGCGGTGTCACGACGAACTGCTTCCGCACGCGGTCCCCGTAGTCGGTCCGGCTCCTCACATAGCCGACGATCTGCCGGTATCCGACGCGGTCGACCGATCGCAGGCGGCTGGCGTCGACGATGGCGTCGTGCTGGTCGGCCAGCGCCCGGCTGTACTCCCAGAGCTCGACCAGCTCGGCCGCTTCGCGGGCGTCGAGGCTCCCCCAGAAGGTCGTGCCGGCGAGCGTGGGGGAGGCGCACCAGATCACGAACGCGCGGCGGACGATGTAGCGGTCGGTCGGGTCGGAGACGAAGCGTCGGATCGACGGTTCGGCGCGCATCCAGGACGGCCATTCAAGCACGGCCGATCGGGGAGACGCCAGTGTCGCGGGTCAGGGGCAGCTGCCGGTGTCGTGGTTTCCCGACTGCGTGTGGAACAGGGCGTGCGTGGCAGCGAACAACGCCTCGATCTTGCACACGTCGAGGGCCTGGTTGTCGGTGAACGCCGCGCTGCCCAGCTCGGTGAGCGCCGGAAACGACAGCTCGCCGAGCTGGTCGTTGTCGGAGACGACGAGCTGGGTCACGTCGTGGAGCACCGGGAAGCTCACGCTGGGTAGCGAGGTGTTCGCGACGTGGACGGTGCGGGAGTGACGGAGCGCATCGAAGCGCGGCGGCTCGACGACGCCGGGCCCGAGCCTCAGGACGCCTACCACCGTCTCCAGGTTGTGCAGATCGATGGCGTCGAACCCGGTGTCGTCGAACAGGGACACGGTGCCCGCGGAGGTCAGCGAGGGCATGTCGACCCGCTTGAGCGCATTTTCCCCGAAGATCAGGGACAACGCGATCGAACGCACGCGATCGAGCCCGGCGATCGACGCGAGCTTGGGGTTGTCCTGGATGGAGATCTGCACGAAGCGGTCGCCACGCATCGCCATGGAGACGAGCTCGGGGTTGGCGGTGATGTCCAGGTTCGTCAGCTCTCCCGCGACCACCCGCGTGAGCCTCCGGTTCGACACCAGGCCGAGCGCCGTCGTGCCCATCTCCTCGAGCGAAAGCTCCTCGATGCCGGCCGTGCCGGCCATCATCAGGCTCGCGATCGCAGGCCTGGGTGTGGGCAGCTCGAGCGTCTCGAGCGGCGCAGCGATCGTGAGCGCGGTCGCCTGCGTCAGCGATGGAAATCCGAGGCGCGTGATGTGGTCTCCGTCGACCACGCAGGACTCCAGCGTCGACACGGCGATCGAGAGCTCCGTGAGCCCGGGGTTGGACGAGATGCGAAGGTCGCGCGCCCGTGCCCCCGAGACCGCCAGCGTGCGGAGGTTCGCGTTGGAGGCGATCGTCGCACTCGCGCCGCCGTCGCCCATCTCGAGGGTGAGCTTGGCCAGGCCATTGTTGCTGACCTCGAGCACCGTCGCCGACGACAGCACGACCACGAGCTCGGCGAGCGCAGCGTTGTCCCCGATCACGACGCGGCCTCCCGTGACTGCCGGAAACGCCAGGACGGCGAGCGTGTCATTCGCCTCGACCGTGAGCTCGTTGACCGCCATGGCGGTCCCCAGGTCGAGGCTGGTCAGCAACGGATTGCCGCGGATCTCGACGTGCGCGGCCCGGAGCTGGTCGGCGAGTCGGACCTGCGTCAGCGCCCGATCGTCGATGATCGAGATGCCGTTCGCGAAGCGCAGGTGGGACAGATCGAGCTTGCCGAGCGCGGGGGCAGACCGGATCTGGACGTCGCCGCCCACCTGCAACAGCAATCCGAGCTCGACCCGGGCGAGCGAGGGGGTGCCGGACAGGTCCAGCGCGGTCCCCACGCGGGTGAGCGCCGGGAGCGAGACCCGCTCGAGCTTCGGGGCGTCGTGGATCAGGAGCAGCTGGGCCACGTCCTCGAGGGCAGGGAGGCGGATCTCGGTCAGCTCCGCGTTGTCATGGATCGCGAGCATGCCGCCGACCCGCTGGAGGCGCGGAAGCGACAGCGACGCGAGCCGCGACGTGCGGACGATCTCCACGGCGCCCACGAATTCCAGGTCGGGCAACACCACCTGGATCGGGACGTCTCCGGAGATCGTCAGGGTTCCGGTGATGACCTTGATGTGCGCGAGCGCCGCCACGCCGGCCGCGCTGTAGACAAACGCGTTCGCCACGACCGCGTCGCTGCACTCGGTGCGCGTGGCCGTGATCTCGCTCGTGTCGAGCACGCCGTTGCCATCCTCGTCCTGCCCGGTGTGGATCGCGACACCACCCTGGAGGCAGCCGGCGACCCGATCGAGCCGCTCGACGGCGATGAGGACCTGCCCGCGGCACAGGTAGTCGACGGTGATGACCTCGTCCTGGGTGAGGATGCCGTCGTGGTTGCGGTCGAGGCCAGAGCGCACCGCCGTCCCACCGCGCGGACAGCGGGAACCCGGCGGCTCGGCATCGAGCCGGACCAGCGCGCCGGGGTCGGATGGCGCGTCGGCGCAGACGTCGCGCGTGACCGTGACCTCGCTCGCGTCGAGCACGCCATTGCCGTCGAGGTCGAGCCCGCTCAGCACCCGCGTCCCACCGTGCGGGCAGGCGTCCGAGGGAGCCGGTTCCGTGCCGGCGAGCACCCGGTGATCGGCGGAGCCCTGGCGGTCGTCACAGCCGGACGCGACGAGGAGCAAGACGAGGAGCAAGACGGCGAGCGCGAGGCGAGAGCTGGGCATCGAGCCCAGGTAGGTAGCACTCGCCGCGCGCCGGAATCCGCCGTTCGCAGCCCGGAACGCGTCAATCGCGCTCGTCACGGTCCGCGATGGCAGCCGATCACGGCGCGCGAAGCTTCGGGAACGATGCCACGAACTCCCGCATGACCGCCCGCACGGTGGGCGCGTCCTCGATGCGACTGACGTTGCCGCTGTGATCTGTGACGGTGAGGCGCTGGCAGCCACCGGGCGCGCATCGCCGCGCCATCGCCTCGGGACCGGGGCAGACCGCGAACAGCGCCTGTTCGATGCGGTCCTTCGAACCGCCGGACAGGGTGGTCGTCTCGTCGGTGACGCGCGGCTGGCTCGCCTCCTGGCCCGTCGGGAACGGATCGGAGTCGTGGACATGCAGCACGCCCGACGCGAAGTCGTATTCGAACTTGCGGAAGAAGTCGCGACGACCGGCCTGCGACGTCGCCACGAGCGATGCAGCGTCGACCCAGGGCGGGCACCTCCGCGCCGGACCCGCGCCCCGTGGCGACGGCGCCGAGGTCTCGCCCGGCGTGGATGGCGGGCCGTTCGAGGCTGCCGGAGAGGATGCGGCGGGACTGCCCGAGGTCTCGCGGGAGCAGGCGCATGCGGCGGAGACCATGCCCAGAACTAGCACGGCCGTCGCGATGGGGCGCCACGCCGGCAGGCCGTCGCGCGGATCCCGACGAGTGACGGCGCGACGAGACCCCGGCGCCGTCACGGTGTCGTCCCCGCCGTCGGGGCGGTCGTCGCGAGCCACCGCCGCAGCTCGACGGTGCGAACCAGGAACGCCTGGCACGCCTCGAGCTCGTCACCACTCGCCACGGCATCCGCGAGCGCCGCGAGCCACGCCCCGGTGACCGGGTAACCCTCCGCCGGAAACGCCAGCCGTCGTCGCAAGTCGTCGCGGGCGGCCGGCGACAGCACCCCGGCGGCCGCGCGATCGCGCACCATGCCGAGCGCCGTCACCGCGAGCCCCAGCACGTCCTCGGGCGCGGCTTCTCGGCTCGACTGATACGCCAGCGCCAGCGCACAGATCGTGTCGAGCGGCGGTGCGTCGGCGGAGCGGTGCGCGAGGCCACCGCGGAAGGCATCCCCGGGCGATAGCCCGAGAAGATCGCCCCGGCTCAGATCAGCATCCCAACGCATGGCCTCACCTCGCACCTGGAACCTCGGAGTTCATGACCTGGGTCCATCCCGCGTAGTTACCAGTTCCGTTTCGCATCGTCTCGTCCGTCGTCCACGATGTCGTGCCGGTCCACGGGTCGTGGATCTGGTACTCGAAGCCCGCCCGTCCGTCGGAGCGCGCCCGGCGCCCCATCGCGAGTACGTAGTGCGCGTCGGGGTGGTCATGGTCGCCGACCAGGCCGGGCCCGACGCGACCGCCGTCCAGGTTGTCGTCGAGCACCTTGATGACCTCCTGGGGTGACACGTCCCCGCCGGTCCTCTGCGGCGTGAAGCCGAGGCCGGTGTGGCCGCTCTGCGCCGACAGCGTGTCGTCGACCCAGCGGCCGCCGCCGCTGGTGTCGTTTCTCGGGGTCAAATCGCCGGGACCGCCCTCGCGCGCGCCGGTGTACGGGGTCGTGTGCAGCGCTCGCTGGTCGGCCGCGAGGTTCGGATTCAGGTGCGTCGGGTCGCCGTCATCGACCTGCCCCATGAGCGGGTTGTTCTGGTGCATGTGCAACGCCCACACCGGATCGTAGGTCCCGCGCATCGCCTCGACGGTGGTCGAGCCGCAGGTCGTGTCGAACTGCTGCTGAACTCCGCCGCCCACCATGCCCGGATCGGTGAGCGTGGTCTGCGATAGCAGCCAGTCGTGGTCCTTGGATTTGATCTGGGAGCCGAGCCACTCGATGTCGGACACCGGGCTGCCCGACACGAGCGCCTTGAGCAGGACCGCGCGCTGCTCGTCGGTCGTGGCCGCTGCCATCGCCTTGGCGAACCGGGCGTGGTCCTCCGGGGACATCCGGTCGAGCGCGGCGTTCGCGCGGTCGAGCGTGAACGGACCGATCAGGCCGTCGTCGATGCCTGCCATCGCGGTCATCGACTCGGCGATCGCGGCCTCGTCGTGGACCCGGTTGACCGAGGTCGTTGCGCGATCGGTCAGCGACTTGACCGCCTGGTCCGCGGCATGGGTCGCCGCCGCGCGCGCGTGCTGGCCCTCGGCGACCATCCGGGTGCGCGCTTGCTGAGCGCGCTGGTTGATCGACTGGGTCGCCGCCTCGCGGGTGTGCTGCAGGTCGGCGTGGGCCCGGGCCGCGATCGAGGCGACGTGGACCTCGGCGTTGCGGGCGCGCAGCTGCATGGTGGTGATCGCGACCGCGGCGTGCAGGCGGATCTGCCGGCACGCGAGCTCGGCGGTGGTGTGCATCTGGGTCTCGGCCGCCGCGGCGCGGTGGTCCATCGCGCGGACCGTGTCGTCGACCTGCTTCGCCAGGTGGCTCAGGTCGGCGTTGCTCGCGGTCTCGAGCTCGCGGATCATCGTGTCGCGACCGGTCTCGATATCCTGGCGCGCCTGGTCGAGCTGCTGCTGGAGCGTGGTGCGCGCCTGGTCCTGCGTGGTCTGGATCTGCTGCAGTGCGGTGTCGCGCGTCTGGTTGATGGTGATGACGGCGGCCACCTGCTCGACGTCGATCTGCGCGATCGCGACGAGCTGGGTGATCGCGAGGCTGATCGCGGCCATGGCGCGGGTCATCTCGATGCTGGCCACCGCGCTGTCGGCCTCGGTCTGGATGCGCTGGTTGCTCGCGACGGCGTCGGTCTTGATCTGCTCGGCGGTCGTCCGGCCATCGGTCTCGAGCTTGGTGGCGTCGGCGTCTGCGCGTGACCTGATCCCTGCCGCCGAGGTGGCCGCGTTGGCGCGCGTCGTCGCGATGTCGGCTGCCGCCTTCGAGCGGGCGTAGGCCGCGGCCTGGGCGGCGCCTTGCTGGTACGATGCCGCGTCCGCCGGATCCTTCGCGCCCGCCACGCGAGCGCGTCCGGCCGCGAGCGCGTTTTGCGCCTCGGCTTCGCCCTCGGTGTGGCGCCTCGCGCACTCGGTCTCGGTGCGGGTGTGGAGCGCCGCGATCGCCTGGGTGGCCGCGTCGCGCACGCGCTTGGCCTGCGCGGTCGCGGTGGTCGTGACCCGCGCGGCCTGCTGGTTCGCGGTCGCCGTCGTGCTGCGCTGCTGACTGGCCGCCTCGGTGCGCACCGCGGCGGTCTGGGTCACCGCCGCGCTCCGCACCGCCTCGAGGTTGGTGTGATGGTCGGTGTTGACCTGCGTCCGTGCGGCCGCGGCGGCGGTGTTGACCGCCTGGTCCTGCTGCACGGCGGCGTGCTGGACTTCGGTGCGCCGCGTCTCGGCCTCGTGGTCGATGCGCTCCTGCTCCTTGGACCGGGTGTCCTCGAGCTGCTTGAGATCGGCGGTCGCCGCCTTGGTCACCTGGGTCCGGAGCTGCTGGCGGGTGACGTGGATCTCCGTGGTCCGGCGCTGCGCGCTGTGGTGGGTCTGCTGCTTCGCGCCGGTCACCGCGTGCTGCGTCGCGACGTGGGCATGGACCCGTGCGGTCTGGATGTGGTGCTCGGCCGTGACGCCGTGGCGTTCGATGTGGGTCTGCTCGTGGCGCGCCGACTGCTGTACGTGACGCGTCCCGGCCTGCGCCGCGTGATCGACCGACGTCGACTGGTGCGCGACGACCTGCTGCACGTGGTGAGCCTGGTGTGCGGCCGCCGTGGTCACGTGGTCGGCCCGTTGCTTGAGCTCGCCGTCGAGCGCGTGGTCGATCGCCGCCACCTGCGTGTGCAGCGCCTGGCCGGCAGGCGAGGGCCCGGCCGCAGCGGGCTGCGCCGGCGCGCCCGGCTTTCCGAGCGCGGGTTGCTGGCGCTGGACGTCCTGGGACCACTGCGAGATCCGACCATCGACCTGCGCGCCGAGCGCGTCGAGTCGCGCCGGCGCTGCGGTCGGTGTCGCAGCCGCGTTCGGCGTCGGGGCGGTGCTCGCCGGCGGAGCGGCGAGCACGGCCGGCGCACCGCCGGGGGTGCCTGGCTGCGGCGCGATCGCGCCGGGCATGGCCGGATCCGCCGAGGTGTTCGCCGGGAGCACCGCCGGTGCGACCGGCGTGACGGCCGCGCTGTCGGGTCGCTGCGGAGCGACCATCGGCTGCACCGGGGCGGCGCGGAGCGCGCCGGCAGGCCGATGCGGTGCGGCAGGCGTCGTCCGCACGTGCGCGTGAGCTGGATGCGCGATCGGCGCGGGCTCGCTCGCTGCCGCTCCGGGCGCGTTGCTCGCCGGCGCCGCCGGAGCGTGCGCGCTGTGCGCGGTCCCCGGCGGCTGCGCCGCGCGGAATGCCGCGTCCTGCGCAGCCGTCGCCCTCGCGTCGAGCGAGGCGACGTGGGCGCTGGCGATCGCGACCGGCTGCGCACGGCCGGCGCCGCCGATCTCGACCTCGCGATGCCTCGCCGATCCGCCCTCGCTCGCGAGGTGTGCGTGGGCCTGGCCGGTGTGCTGCTCGCCCGCGTGCGAGCTTGCCTGCGCGGCGCCGTGCGCCTTGGCCGCGCCCGACGCTCCGCCGCCCGCGAGCCTGGCGGTGCCATGGTCCGAGTGCGCGCCGAGTCGCTCGCGTTGCGAGCTCGCGCCGGCCGCGATGGCGTGGGTTCGCTCGCTCGCGGCGCCGCGCGCCTGCGCCGTCCGCGCGGCGGTGTGCGCGTGGTGGTTCGCCCCCGCGGTCGCCGTCGAGCTCGCGCCATCGATCGATCTGGCCGAGCTCGCCATCGCGCCGGCGCTGCTGCGCGCGATCGCATCGAGCGCGCCCCGCGCGGTTTCGGTCTCGCCATGGCTTGCCGGCAGCTGCGCGTTGCCGATCGCCGAGGCAGCGCGGTGATCGATGTGCTCGGTCGCGCTGGCTCGCGTGTGGGCCGCGCCGTGGTCCGTGCTCGAAACCACGTGCGCGAGCTCCGGCTCCGAGGCGCGCAGCGCCGGCGGAGAGCTGTGGATCTCCGTGGCGTGAGCGAGCGCATGCGCGAGGTGGTACATCGGCTGCGGCGTGTCACGGCCGCCGGACGCCGCATCGAACGCGCCGCGCAGCTTGGGTTCGAGCACCGAGGCGTGATCTCCCGACGGCGGCGCATGCCCGGGCTGGCCCATCGGGGCCTGCGCACCTGCGTGTGCAACCGGATGCGCGACGGGCGGAGCGGTGGGCGAGTGCGCGTCCGTGGCCGCTCCTGGCGAGACCGGAGTGACCGCACTCGTGGTTGCGGCGGTCGGGGTCGCGGTGGTCGTGGTCGCCCCGGTCGGGGTCGCGGCGGTCGTGGTCGCGGCGGTCGGTGCCGCGGCGGTCGTGGCCGCGATGGCACGCGGCGTCGCTGCGCCCGGTGCTGCGTGGCTCGCCGGGGCAGTCGCCCGGTCATGCTGCTTCGTCGACGCGTGGATCGCCTCGCCATGCGCCGCCGGTGCAGGCGAGCCCCCAGGCAACTGGCTCGTCGGTCGGGGCTCGCCCTCCGTCGGTCCGGTCGCCCCCTGGATCGCCGGTGCCGCGCTACCTGGCGATACGGGCGAGACCGCGGCGTCGTCCGCAGCATCGGCCGGACGCTGGCCGGCCTGACCCGGCTGCGGATTCGCCTCGTGCGGCGAGGCCGGCGTGGTCTGCGCCGGATCCGCTCCGGCTGGCTTGGTCGAGCTGGACACCGGCGAGGCGATCGTCCCATGCGCCCCTGGTGTCGAACCTGGCCCGACCTCGGTCGACCCCGGGGCCTGCACCGACCGCGGCTCGCCTGCCGCCTCGCCGGAAGCGTACGCCGCCACCGCTTCGGCGTTCAGCGAGGTGGCTGGTTTCGCGCCGGCCGGGCCGAGCTCCCGCCCATGCATGCCCGGTGGCGCGGCATCGGCGGCTGGGCGAGCCCTGCTGCCGGGGTCGCGGCCTGACAGGTGGTCGCCGTCCGTGCCGGCGTCGTGCGCCGCGGTGGGAGCGGTGCGGTTCGCCTCTCCGTCGATCGTCGCTTCGGCGATCGGCTCGACCTCGGCACTCCCGACGTCCACCCGCTTGTCGTCGAGGGCTGTCGCATCAAGCTCGCTGCCGGTTCCGTGAGCCCGACGCCTGGCGCCGTTCCCGCCGGCATGGAGGTTCGGGGCGACGGCCGGGGGTTCCATCGAAACCGCAGCGCCGTTGGGGACCGCGTCCGGATCCGTCGCCGCGACCCTGGACGTGCTCCCGACCTTGGCGTTTCCCGTCGCCCGGTTCCTCGACTCTGCCTCCGGCACCGGCGCCACCAGGTCATCGACCAGCGTGCGCTTGCCTGGACCAGGCGAGCGCAGGTCCATGCCGGGACCCCGGTTGTCGTCTTTACGAGACTTGAGTTCGTAATTCGGCACCGATGTCCCCGGCAGTTGAGTGTTTCTTCTACGGAGCTTGCTCACGGATGTTCCCAGCCATCCGAGCATTCATTGCCGGCTGATCGGCGCGGTCTCGCCGGCGCGGGCTGTGACCGGGCCAGAAGCCGGACCGCCCGGCGTGTGATCCGTGCGCTGTATTACGAGCGCCGGGACTCGAGTTCGGGTTCGGTGTCTTCTCGCGCTACCACCGCAGCTCGACGTCGTCGATGTACTCGTTGACGCCGGCCGGCGGACCTTCGAAGTACACGATCAGCCCGGACAGCTGGATTGGCCGCGGCGTCACAGGCTGACCTGGACGCGAGCCAGATTGTTCGAGCGGTCGGCTTCGTGATAGGTGCCGTTGGGGTTGACCTCGGCCTCGAGCCAGTAGGTGCCCGAGGCGAGGCTGGCGACGTCGAGGATGTTCTCCGAGTTGCCGATCGAGTAGAACTCGGCGAAGCCGGGCGCGAGCCCGGTGTGGAGCGCGCCGAACGGATTGCCGGCCGAGCCGTTCGGCCAGCAGTTCAGCGGCGCCTGCTGCGCGAAGCTTCCGCCGTACACGGAGTCGAACGGTCCCCCCGTCCCCTCGAGGCAGATGTCCTTGAAGCTGCTGATCACCGCCGGACACGCGCTCGCCGTCGCCTCGGTGTTGCAGCTGCCCGACGCGATCGGCCCGCGCAGGGTGATCCGCGCCAGGTGGGACACATGCCAGCCTTCGCCGGGCGGCGCGAGCATCAGGCCGCCGCTGATCGCGAAGTTCACGGCCGGGCCCGAGCTCTGGGTGATGACCTGCGTGATGGTCGACGGCGAGCCGGTGTGCGATCTGAGCTCGAACGGCCCGGGGCTGACGTTCGCGATGTTGAGTCCGAACACCAGACACTTGTTGCTCGGGCAGAACAAGCGACCCGGGAAGACCACGCCGATCTGATGCGCCGCGATCGATCGAACGTCGACGATGAGGTCGGGCCACAGCGGGTGGGCCGCGGTCGGGTACAGGCGGAAGTCCTCGATCGCGGCCAGCCCGCTCTGGACGTTCCACGTGCTCGGGACCGGATACGGTCCGCCAGAGTACGGTACATTGGTCTGCACCTGATCGTCACTATACTGGTGATTGCGGTAGACCCGCGATGTCGCGTGGCCGGGAGCGCTCACCGTGACGCGGATCCAGCCCGGTCCGACGAACGTGTTCGTGGTGTCGCCGGGGTTCCTGGGCGCGTACGGGTCGAGCCAGTAGTTGAAGATCGTCGCAGACGGCACGGGCGCGCCGCTTGTGACGTGCTGGGTGGTCCCGGTGAACGCGACGGGAGTCGTCGAGAACCCCTCGGTGGTCGACGTGTCGACATGGTCGAAGTGCAGGGTGGCACCCGCGATCGACGCGCCCGAGGTCGCGTCCGTGACCTGCCCCAGGGTGCACGCTGCGCTCCCGAGCATCATCGCCATCCACGCACAATACATTGCAGCGCGCACCGGTTTGCCCATCACACGATCTCCTTGAATATCTATCGATATATCCGAATCCATCGTATCAGAAGTGATGTGTTCGTCAATCGCAATGCCGGGCGGCAGCCGGCGGATCGTTCGGTATTGCGGTGCCCGCGCTTGGCATGATTTGCCGGTGCCGCGCCGAACCGCGCCGAACCGCTGCGCCGGGACCACCCGTGACCGCCGCGGACCACCGCGGACCACCCTTGACGCGGCGGTCGACGCCCAGCGCTCTGCGCTTGCCGATGAGGCCGCCCGCGTTGCTCGTCTGCGCGTGAACCGCTGACCAGACGGTCGGGCCATCAACCAGATCGCTTCGCCGCTGCGTGATGTCGACCGCCGGTCCGCGGGTAGGAACGGTCACCGGTCTTCTTGGTTGTCCGGGCACTGGCCGGATCTCGGACGACCTCCGACGAGCCTGAAACTACTTGGTGATCTACTGGTTCCGATATATTACCTGTTTCGAGGCGTATCCAGGCGTTTCACCGCGCGACGGAAAAGTAGGGACAGAAGTAGGGACGAGATCGAGGTCGGGACGCGGTAGGGACTGCGATTGGGGTGGCGGACCTCGACGATGTCTACGGCGGGCTACTGCTGGCTCGACAATACCGCCCCTCGCGACGTCGCGAGGCTTTCGTCGGGCCGTACTGATCGTCGCGACGGACGCCCCCTGGGGTCCATGCTTGGCAAGGCCGGCGATTGCCCCCATGTCTCAGCCGACCGGACTCGCACCGAGGACGGTGCCGGCGTCGCGTCGCCGGCACCCGCGCTGTCGAACGGCCCACCGCCGCGAGCGCGACCGAGCCGACGAGCTGGGTCCACGCCCTACTGTGCTGGGTCTGCTGCGGCCTGGCAGGGTGGCTCCGGGCGTGGCCATCGTCCGGTCGGTGTCACCCGTCCACGCTCACCAGCGTGAGCTCGCGACAGGACAACCCCGTACTGTCGCTCGCGCCGTCGACCAGGCACACCTTGATGCGGAGCGACTGGTCCTTCTTGACGTCGGTGCCATCGGCTTGCTTGAACGGATCCCAGATCACGGGATCACCGGCCAGCCCATTTCCATTGTATCCGCCCACGTCGTGATTGACCGATGAGCCATCGATCCATGCCCACGCCTTGACGCCATGTTTGTCCGAGCAGAAGTCGTGGATCACGATGTAATCGTCGTTGTCACCGCCGCCCGGAGCCCCGGGACCGAAATCGACGAAGTCGG
>Ga0307515_10011355_pt1 | contig 16907 bp, 7 predicted proteins | sample 17_EM_MG_FD_194513 | JGI IMG/M metagenome (GOLD analysis project Ga0307515, IMG submission 194513) | Populus trichocarpa ectomycorrhiza microbial communities from riparian zone in the Pacific Northwest, United States - 17_EM | ecosystem: Host-associated > Plants > Roots > Unclassified | place... | reverse complement strand
CTCTCTCCCGTGGATGTAGGCGGTTTTGCCGAACCACGTAAAATATTGTGTCAGTGTGCTTAACCCTCCGTTGAGCAACTATCAGTACACCCCCGGTCCGCGCATGGGGTGCCGGAATTCCCCAACAGGTAAACGAGGGAAAAGGCCTCAGGAATGAGAACCAAGGAGTTGTCCTACCTCTCCAACGTGAAAAAGGATACAGGCCTGGAAATACCTGTGGAGTGAGATGAGGCAATGAGCAATTGTATTGACTCCTCAACTGTTCGAGGGAATTGTCAACCGGAAGCAGCTTTTGTATAACTCTGCTTCCGCACTCCGATCACATCAATGTAGCGAAAGCCCGATGTGTCGTAAAACGATTTTAGAGTTAGAAATTAGGGCAACAAGACATTGTCTTGTCCCAATGACAATTTTAAGTGGATCACACGAAGCAACTTCCAGATTATTTTGAGCTTCCTTTACCCTTCCATGACTGCGGTTGTTTAGCAAGGACTGTGTGTTCTACTTCTTTTGGCATGGAGCTAGTCAGGAACTAATTAATCCCAGCTCCTGAAAGCTTAGTAAAATTCAAGGATTTTCTATATGAATTACGAAGAGTCTGAATATATTTTTCAGATTTACAATTCCAAACATGTCATTAATGTAACCTGCAAGCTGCAGAGCAACTAGCTTCTTGCATGACGTGTCCTAATGGCTTTCGCAGGAAGGGAAGTACCTATCTGGACAGGACCGTAAAAAATGGATGGGAAGTAGACTCCTGGCTCAATCGTTACAACCTACCAAAGGAAAAATCAATTAAGGTTATTTATTTTTATTAAAGCAGTTTCGTTTTATTTTTAAAAACTTTTCTTTAATATCAACTTAATTTTATCGAATAAATATATCATTAAACTCAGTTCATATCAGGTTTAGTGCAGGTTTTCTCAACTTAATCCACTCTACTTTCTTCAGAATTTACCAATCAAGGCATGTAATGAGATTTCTATTTCTTTTTACTAATAAAGAACACTTCAACAATACATCATATAAAAAAAACACAAGAAGGAAATCATTTCATTGATTCAGACTACGCCCAAAAGTCAAAACACTTCATGTTCACGATCGGTTGCTTGCGTGAGTGAAGAAAGGAGAGAAAACACAAGTCTGAAGCTTCTTTCCATGTGCAGAAATAGACGAGCTACCAACCCAAATAGTTGCATGCTTGGATTATCCCCAGGAGCCTTTGTAGTTTTGCACATCTAGATGGTTGTTTTGATGGTGCTGCTTGGGTGGTGAAGGCGTGAAGCTCCGACTTCAAAATGATGCTCGATCAGTGGTTCTCAGCTAACTCTTAACATCCTTTACTGTTAATATTTACAATAACATCTTAGTTCTGAAGCAACTCAAAAAGGGTAGAAACAGTACTGACACTGATTGATTACAACACTTGCTTCGATGGACGATCGTAGCTGGTGTTAGAATTATCATGGACACATATCCATCCTACTCGGCCTGTCCGACCGACTGGTCGATTCAATAATTTGTCAATCTAGATTAGGTTTTATTTTGAATATTTTAAATATTAATTCAGTTAAAATTTAGATGACTAGATAATTGATTCACGATCTATAAGTTAACTCTAATAATTTTTTTTTAATTTTCAAAACAGTGTTGATTTAGAATTAACATGAAATGATTTGATGACCCACGAGTTGATTTAATAACCTAATAAACCAAGCTTTAAACTGGATCAAATCTCGAGCAGGTATGATAATTATAGCTGGAAAATGAAAATGTTTCTCTATAAATAAGCTTAGTTTGCTACCACATGCAACTATATATAACAAATACACACCCTAACATTCCAACACGGGAAGCAGATGATTAATCTACGTAATTCCCACAATAATTAAATGCCTGGATGGTTTAATTTCTCTGCTAATAATAGAATTTGAGGCCATCTGACGAGGTTATAAAAACTTCATACTAAATATACTAAATTAGGTTTTTCATGGAATGTGATTTTGTGCCAGTGTAGTGATTGAGCTTGACTTGGTTAATTGAATGATGAATTGGCCAATTCTTCGAGTGAATGGGCTTGTCACTTCACTGGTCTCATTGGTTGATGAGGTGATTTTCACAAGTTTTTTATAAAATAAGTCTTTTATTGGAGTAAAAAAAATTCTTTGATACTCAATTCAATAAATATATATATAAAAAAGTATGTTAACATAGAGAGTGAGCAGTGCAGTAGGTGAGCAGGAGCAGGACTGTAGGAGTAGCATTGTGGCCTTGCTTTACTTTAGAATCTTGGTGCGAGCATTTGTTTGTGTTGTGTTGTTACTCATGAACCTGTTCATTTATCTTGTGAGCCGAGCAGAAGAATTTATAAACCTGATTATGTTAGCTTATTTTATGAAGAGTAGTGTTGTAGATATCTCATGATGAATGAAGTTATAAGTACCTTATGTCAAGTAGAGAGGTCGGTGCTTGGTTGTGATGCCTTGTTATATCATTGATGGAGAAATTAATCGCTCATGAGTGATTAACAAGAGAGGTGGGTGTCCTTTAGAAGATTTGGCAAGAGATTGTAGTTGGCAGAGAAATATGGTGTTGTATTGACAGTTTGTAAGCTAGTCGAGTAGAGTGTGACTTCGTACTAAATTTTATCAGAGGTCACAATTCTGTATTGTGATCCATATCTGAAAATTTGTGTGATACTGAATCTAGACCTAAATATTTTTCAAGATCAGATTAAAAAAAATATTTTTTTAGAGGTGTCATACCATCAGGATAGGCCCAATGAAAGGTCATGTTTGGTCTAAACAACATGGAGGTGCAAGGTCTTTTAGGCTGCTTGGCCCAGACAATTTTTTTTAAATAAAAAATGTGTGCACTATCATACTTGTTTGTTTCAAGTATAAGACTGTAAATCTCTTCCTGAGAAATGCATATACAAACCATCAGCTTTGTTGTTTGGCTCATTTGGCTGAAGTAAAGATATAAGAACCATGATGCTTTAGAATTCCAAACACAAGCTGAAAGTTTTTATTCCAAAAAATCTAAATTTAGGATTTGTTGGTTCTCAGTTTTCATTCTGAAGAACTTGCGTGCTCGTTGTCTGGTCTTCTATGAGGCAGACGAGTGACTGTTCTCCTCCTTGTTTTTTATTAAGTATTTCAGTCTGTACGGTGTACAAATCTTAAATTCTCAGTTGAGGGGCTTCAATGGACTTCGAAAATATTTGTAGTAAAAAGATAAATCGTGGAATTATATTGTATTAGCAAGTGATTGAAGAAAAATGGTGTAATGAGTAATAAGCAAATACGGATCAGGTAACATAGCTGAGAAGCCATCTTAAAGTAACAGTATTGGTTAACAAAGGATTTTTAATCGCATTACAGAAAGCGTTGAAGGAAGCCTTTGATTTCATCAATGTATGGAGTCCGAGTAGGAATGATGTGACCACAATCATGCTCAATAATAACTGAGCAACCATCTTCAAATAAGGAAGCAAGTTCTCTGCTTGTTTTGTTTGCCATCTGCCTGTCCTTGCCTGGAACACATCCGAATATATGGAGAGAGGGGCAGTTAATCGATCCACTCTCAATCTCCACAAATGGAAGAGCGAACCCAGAACACAAAATTGCAAATCTGAAATCAATGTCACCTTTTAGCCTCCCTTTTTGTGCACAAAGTAAAGCAGCCATCGCTGCTCCTTGTGAAAATCCCAGGATCCCGTCAAATGGCCCATCCCGAGAGAATACTGTCTTTAAATACGATAATGATACATCAAACCCTTCAGTTTGCTGCAGGTACTGGAAGGGATCAAATGGACTATCTGCCTTTTTCCAATCAGTTGCACTGCTTCCTTTGGAATCAGGTGCTATCAACCATGCAAACTTTCCCCTGCAAGTTTCTGTTGGGGGGAGAATTTGTTGTGATGAAAATGATGATTCATCACTGCACTCTAGTTCCGAGACACATGGCTGGTATATGAAAGGCAACTCATGAGGTGCATCAACAAAGACAAGCTCAGCAATGTTTTTAAGTTTCTTGGCTAATGATGCAGTTCTTCCTTTAAAACCAGATGCATTCTGCCGAAACCCATGCAAGCACAAGATTCTTAGCTTTCTTGGAGGCCTAGCACCTGTTTTAATGGATGAACAATTGCATTAAGACTGAGAAGTTCTTGGAAGAAAACAAAATGAAAGATTTAACAGGGATAAAAAAGGACAGATGTTCACTATTAGCCAAGATAAATACACCACTGTACTACATGTTATCTTGGTAAACATGGAACCAAAACGATCCAAGTGATAAGGAGACAGACCTTACCCTGTTCCCCATGAAGTTGAGGCGAGAGGATAGTATCTGAGGAAATGGTTTTGAGCTCAACTTGAGGCAATATATCTTGCTTGTCACCATTTTCAGCAACATTTGATTCAATTACCTTTCCATGTTTTTGGCACAGCTCGCAAGCATAAACAGCTTCCTCCTTCTGCCCACCCACAAAAATTAACAAATAAGACCCAACAAAATACAGAAACCTACAAGTCGAATGGAAGCTGAACAAGCAGTTCATCAAAACACATACAAATTAGGCAATGATTGTTTTTAGAAGGGAAAATGAAAATCTGAAAAGCTATTATTTTAAGTTTCGCTTTTGATAAAAATTGAGAAGCATTGGTTAAGGTTCTTAGAATATTCACTGGACAAGATGGAGCTAGCTAAAGTATGAGAGGCATGCTTAAATGGTCAGAAATATTAGCTTTCAATGGTAGAAGGACTCTAGTCATCAAAACTTACCCGGCAGCTATCACAGACCAATACTAGCATTCTACAATATGAGCATCTACATCGTGAAGAGTAATCATCAAAGGATAAGCCACAGAGAAGGCAGGTTCCCAAGATATTTGTATCTGAGCTCCCAACAGAAATCCTACAGCCACAATACAAAATTACTGGGCAAAATCAACACTTCTTTTTCTTTGTTTGTTTTCTTTTATTGAACACCAGAAAGTTCAATAAAAGCATGATGTTATGCAATCACCAAAGGATAAGGTAAAAACTTTAAAATCAATAGGGTCGTAGCTACTCTGAGCAATCATACCTGTGATCAAAAACAAAATTCTTTCCTTTGAAAAAACCACCATCTGGAAATTGTTCTAAATAACGCTGTATTCCACCAAACAACTGCAACAAAGCCAGCATTGCAAAATATATCAGTATAGCGATCAACAATCAGGACCTAACTTCCTCAGGATCTTATGGTCAAGGTAAGCATAACACTAGCTTCTGCTGGATCCCGAGCTTACCTGAAATACATTCTCAAATCCAGCACCTTTTGACCTAATATAGGCCGAAGCCATCTCACACCTGATTCCTCCAGTACAATACCTACACAGCACCCGAACAAAACATATTAAGATTAGAGTGGGAAAATGGGCGTTTGAAGCCATAACTGCACCAGCTTTCAACCATGATAACATGATTTTCCAAATCAGATGGAAAACAGAAAGTGAAGTTCACGTCAACACCAATAAAAAGTCAATTTTGGAACAAGCACTTACATCAGGACATTCTTTCCTCGCAATTGTTCAGAATTATCATCTATCCAGGATGGCAGATCACTATACTGTCTGATTCCAGGATCCAAAGTGTCCACATTTGGCATGTCAAACTTCCCAATTCTCGTCTCATACAGATTCCTTGCATCTAATAAAACAAGACCTTTATCATCAGCTAGACTTTCTTTATCTACAAGCTTCCCTGAGAAACATAAACAGAATCACCCAACACATAGTTAACCATTACCAGTCATTCCCTCGCATAACAAAACAACAAAACCAAATTTAGAGAACAAAATACTGCAAAGAAGAATAAACATGGCCTTAAAACAAAAGCAAACGAAAAAGTAAAGCATGTAATAAAATTTCAAAAAGAAAATCACAACTCACCAGCACTTTGAAGAGCAGAATGGAACTCCACAGCGGACAAATGCCTACCAGCATTTGAAACATCCGGTGCTTTAACAAGAGGATAAGGGCTAAAAGTAACCAATTCCTAGGCACACCAAAACGCATCAAAATGTTAGACCAAGCAAGCAAACGCAAACGCAAATCAAAAGAGAACTTATACTATACCAAATAGCTCAAAACAATGATACTAATAGAAACCAAAGTTTGATAGAACAAAGATTCATCATACCTTGACAATGCGAATGGAAAGAGAAGTGAAGCCACATTCATGAGCAACCTTGTCATTCAATGGAAAATGACAAGAAGCAAGCTTGAAATCAGTCCCTTCAAATAAACTTATAGCTTTCACAGCTTCAATATGCTTCTCCAATGAAGACAACTTGCCACCAACCTAAACCAATGAAGAAAACAAAAGAAACCCAATATTCTAATAAGCAAAAAGTTCCAAACTTTCCAATTTTTGGACTCAAATAACTAAACCCAAAATCCCAAACAGCAAAAGGTTTCAAACTTTTCAATGAGATTGTGATATGATTGAAGAAAACAAAGAAAACCCAAAATTTTAATAACCAAAATGATTCAAACTTTTGAGATTTAAACTGCAAAAATTTGGGGTTATTGAGTTGGGCGCATTACAGTGACATTGACTCCATGGAGAGAGAGGCGCACACGGCCAAGGAGGGAGAGGGAAGTGCAGTTGGAATTGTAGAAGGAGAGGAGGGAGTTGAGATCAGGGATTTCTGTGTATTTGTAGTAAAGCAGGACACCATATTGCTCTTGCTCTTTGCCTTTGCCTTGCTGATTCTCGTTGCTGTCTGCCATGGTTGAGCTACGCAGGACAGAGCTACTACACTTTAGTACTTTACAAAGGCCTCTAAACTTAAAGCCCTAGTCTTGATTGTAAAAAATGAACCTTCTAATCTTTATTTATTATTTTCAGATGATAAGATCTTTCTGGCCCATTTAATATTTGCGTCTAGCCCTTCTTTATAATGTCTAATGATGGAGATTAGATCCTCTCCTGAATTTTGTTGTTTCAATCAAAGGGCTTTTGATTTGTACGTGGTTATTAAAACTTGCTCGGCCAGATTAATCCGATAATTCATATACTTGAAATCGAACTCAGATTAGGTTTTTATTTTGAATTGATTTAAAAATTGAGTTGATAATTTTTTTTTAATTTTTTTTTATATAAATAACAAAACAACTTCATTTTATGATTGATCTAACAAAATCCACAACTCAAACCATGACGGTTGTGCCTCAACGCTTTCCACTTAACAACCCTTTACGCCTCATAAGAGGGGATTGATAAACATGAGTAACAGCTACATGGAAATCATTTCAATCTACTGCCTCCAAGCTGCAGCAGTTTTTTTCACATTGCATTCATTGCAGCAGGCTCAAACATCTCATCCATTCGAGATGTAAGTTGAAAAGATGATGCACAATCCATAACAGCTACATTTTCAGTGGCTACATCAGATAAATTTGCTCTAGCTACATCAGAAACCAGCCAATTCGGAACAAGTCTGATGCTCTCAATATATAAGAATTCATCATATATCATCAGCACAAGTCTAATTCCATATCAATACAATCACGAAGATCACTTTTCCATCAATTTTACATGCAATTTTACAATTCAACTCGCAAATTCCAAGGTGGAGTCCTAAAGTTTTAACATTTTTTGACAATTTCCATCGATTACTGAAACCCTGTGTGCCAGACCAAAAATTCTGAGCCTTGGCAGCAACGAACATATAGTGTTGAAAATTTCAAAGCAAGTGAAAAAATCTACAAAAAGCTAGAGAGTGCGTTCACCCAAACTTGAAGCCACCTTGAGGAACGCTAGGCTGGTTAGTTCCAAAAGCAAAACCTTGCTGATTTCCATCCCCACCATCATTGGACAATTGGTTCTCCATCTTCTTCCTCAGCCCAGTATCTCTCCAAAATTTTCACTGCTTTCTCATATATCTCATTGTTGTCGTGGGTTTGCAGGATGTCGATCTTTCTCAAGACTGCTCTCTTGACTCAATTCTGCAACAGCTTGCTCAACTCACAGCTCCATTTCGATTTCGTTATATGGGTAGTGGCGTCTCAGGGTCCTGACCAGAAGTAAGGCCACCTCAGAATTTCCAGGTACTTCCTATCAGGACCTTGCTCTGCTGAAGCGTGGTTATGATAGTCTTCACAGCAACGAAGTTAAATGTGGTTTCCTGTATTGTGCTTTCTTCCCGGAATTAGATTATTGGTTGGCCATGGGAGGGATTTTTGGGTGAATATGGAGATGTATGAGGGGCTCGAATTGAAGGTTACAACATCAATGACAGTCTTACTCAATAATGCTTACTGGAAGATGAAGGCAGAGATGAGAAAATGCATGACATGATTCGTGAAATGGCTCTGTGGATAGCTTGCGGGAAGAAGAAGCCAGAGTATTTGGTCGAGGCCAGGACTCAGTTAGTTAAATTATGCACCAGATCTTCATATATTATTGTTAAAAAAAAATATTTGAAATACTTGTTTTTTATCTTCAATTGTTCACATTTCTTTTTTTCTTTTCTTTTCATACGTAAAATCCAATGGGTTTTCTTTTTTATGACATTAGGTGTCAACCTGCAGAGTCTAACAATTGGATGTATTTTGAAAAAAATTTATATTTTCTGAAAATTAAGTTTCTGAAAATTTTTTATATTTTTTTTGTTTAAAATAAAATTCTTTTATATTTTTAGATTTTTTTAATGTGTTTATCTCAAAAATAATTTTTTAAAAATAAAAAAACTTTATTTTAATGCATTTCTAAGCAAAAAAACACTTTGAACCGTCACCGCTATCACAATCTCAAATAAAGCCTTAGTTGTTAGCAATTTTTTATGACTAGATGTTGTATGTTATTATTGACATCAACACATTAAAACAAACCATGTTTTCAAAAAATTTAAATATTTTTTTGTTTAAAATGAAAATTTTTTTATGTTTTTTGATTAAGGAGGTTTTGCGAAGAACATTTTGTTGGATAATTTTATGGTGAAGGATTTTTTTTTATATATAAAGGGTTTAATTGATTTTTTGATAAGTGAGACTTGTATAATTACAAATTAAATATTTTATGTATCTTTTTGTAGTTATTATGTTTTTAATTTTTAAAGATTTTGACTCGTAAATAACCCATCATCTTTCACTCTATATATATATATATATATATATATATATATATAGAAATATTTATGTTGATATTTGTAAGTAGGTAAGGCTTTTTAATTAATAAAAAGTTCCAAGTTTTTTAATTAATATATATAGTATATTATTAAAACTAAATTGAATTCCACTTTAAATAATTTGATTTGGAGTAATTTTTTTATTATTATCTAATTTAGTATTGATCAAAACCACCAGTTTCTTATAAGGTTAATATTTTGGTCGTTCTAATTACAAACTCTACTCTAATTGGATTTTAATAAATCAACTCATCAAATTAAACCGGATATGACAAACTTGGTTTATTGTAATTTTAGTTTTTTTCTTTCTCTCATGGTAAACCAAGACACATCATATTATTGGCCTATAAAATTATGAAATTACTCGACTTTAGTTTCTTGCTATATATTTCTATTTCTGTGTAATTTGGAATTGATTTCTAAACAATATTTCATAAAATATTTTTTTTTGTTTGTTTATCATTTTAATATGTCGATGATAAAAATAATTTTTAAATAATAATAAAATAATTTTAATTTATTTTTAAATAAAAAATACTTTAAAAAATAATCATCATCGCCATTCTGAAACCTTAATATTATGAAATAAAAACTGAATGTGAAAGGGAGAATTTGGTTGCTTTGTCACTAATAAATGAACAAAGAAAAAACAGAGAGAGATTTGAAAGGCCAGCTTATCGTTTAGCAAATTCTTGGCTTTAATTAATGTGGGTTGCCAATAAATGTCGACATAATTTTATAGCTCCCCTTAATCAGTAAGCAACTGCTCGTTGATGTCATGATGCGGATATTTCAAATTTTCAATCATTTAATAAGTTTGAAAAAAATATCAACCACGTCAGCTAATCCTTAATAAGTGAGAAGGCATTTGATTTCCATAAAATATTATACTTATAAAATGTTTTTTCATAAGATATATTATTACAAAACAAATTTTGTGATATTTAAAAAGTAATAATATAAAATTAAAATATCTATGCAATAAAAAATAATAATTGAGACGACGATGACAAGCATAATAACAGTAATAATAAGATTAATAATGAATGCTGAAAAACATTATAAATTGAATTTTTTTAATAAAAAAATTGTCATTATTAGATTTTAATTCATAATTTGTATTTAACACATTTTTTATAATCACGATACACGTGGTATATAGATTGAGACTTCCCTTATTTACATGAAATGTTGCGTTTCAAACTACAATTTAAATGAAATTTTTGATTAAAAACATTTAATATACAGCGAGATATCATACTCCAACTACCAGTCCCAAACTAATATTTAGATATCTACTCTTTTTCCTAATATTCAAATCTCAGTCACCATAAGATGCACCGAATCTCTATCATCCCATTTCATAATCAAATATTTCTCTAATTGTCTTGTAGTATCTGTCAAGAAAGCCAGATCAGATTTTCCCGCCACTCTACTGAGAAGCTGTCAGCCATTGAAATGAAGAAATTTGTTCTCTTCTTATGGATCAAAATTCAAATCTCGTTCCCTTCTATGCTTCCAAATATTTCCCTCCGACGCAAAATTTCAAATCGATACGAGCGTTTTTGTCTCTTGCCCATCCACACAATAGTAATTTTGTTTCATTATCAGTGGAAAATTACTCAATTTCATTAGTCAAAAGGATTTAGTAAATCCCATTGGGCCTACAGGGTGGAAAAATCCTATGAATCCTCAATCACAGCCGAAAACCCTTTTTTCTTTTTCTTTTTTTCCAAAGGTGATTCACTTTTTGGCAGATTGTTCTTTCAATTAGGCCCTGCTAAAACGTTTCCTTACTTTATTTGTAACCCCCTTTCTTTTACTTTATTTTCATTTTCATCCTTGTATTTTTCCAGGTTGATTCCGTTTATTTCGCTCTATCGTCTCAATCATGCATGTGGGGGACAATTAAGGGTAGACGAGTGTTAGGTCTGTTTGCTTCCATCTATCTTTTGATATTTTCAGATCAATTAATTTATATATGTTTATATTAAGTTAAAATCCCCATTCTTGTTAATATTATCCAAATTTAAAATATGCAAGTGAGAATATATACTAATAGTATTTCAATATAATTATTGAAAATTAATTATGTTATAAATATCGTGACTTGACTTGGATGATTAATGTTTTTTATGTTGTTAATATGAGTGTTAGTCTAATATCATGTTTGTCTATACGGCAAATATTATATTTAAACTATGGTTTAAAATTAAAGGTATTATTTTAATTACTTTTCATTTGAATTGTAATTTGAAACTCGATAAACAAATAATTTCTTAATCAAAGATGGTAAAAATAATATTTTATTTGATTAAAACTGAAAAAAATCAAAACTAAAAAAGGCAATATATTTTTTTGATTTTTGTAAACAAACCAATATAGATAGAAATGATTGTTAAAAAATTCGATCAAAAAGAGAATTAACCATATAGAACCAAAAAATAAATAAATACTCATCAATACACTAATTCAAAATTAAACAAGTTTTCAACAAACTCAATAAGAATGAAAATTAATCCCAGTATAAGAGAGCCCTAAATTGGGAAAATCATGAAAGATTTTCTAAGAATTGTGAAAAAACATGAAGTGTTTATCTATGAACTTCTCACATAGACTAAGGTCAAATTAAATATTTTTGGGTCCTACCAAAAACCTATCTCAAATAAACAAGAACACATCATTACAACCATAAAAACCCTACAACCTCCTAGCATCATACACGCAAAAACTCACTCTCTCCCTTCTCTTTAAAGAAAACAAACCTCTCTGCTCTAGACTTGGAGAGAGAGAGGACAGTGGTAATGGCGGGGAGGTGGTCGACGTCAACATTCCGACAATGGCTAGGTCTTGACGTAGCTTACTCCACTTCTTCTATCTGGGCATCTTCCATCTCCGTCCTCCGGTGGCCGTCACAGTTAAGAACAACGACGAACCCATCAAGGTGGTGGGCCCCACCGAGGTTGATGAGGTGGCCGGAGCTGGACTTCTCGATCTTGGACGATGTGGTTTGGAGCTTGGTCACTGCTTTTGAGTCGGTAGCTCTTGTCTCCATGTTGGCTTTCTTTTTTCTCTTCTGTGGCTGCACCGTCTAGGAAAGAAAGAAAGGAAGGAAGTTCTGTCTAGTCTTGAAGAAGTTTCTACAATGTTCCTGGTGGTATGTTGCCGGAGAATGACGTCATCCGGGGAGGAGTTTGGTGGTCGAGTTAACAATTCTGTGGTTGTTGGCCTGGCTAAGCACGTGAGTCACGTGCACTTTGGGGTTGATATTTTTTTTCACTCTTTTTTATTTTATTTTAATTGATTATGGGTTAGCCAATAGGGGGGTGGCCACGTTAGTGGGTTAAGGGTGATGTTGTTGAAGAATGAAGAGCTTAACTTTTTAGTCTCTGGTAAAAAGGAAGCTTTTTGTTTTGACCCTTTTTGTTTTTGTTGTTGGCATTGTTATTTTGTGCCTTCTTTTGTTCATGAGATCTTTCTTGAGTTGGTAATGTTAATGGTTAAATGGAGCATTAAATTATTTCAATTTTGGGCACTTGATTTATCAAAAATAAAATAAAAATTGGGTGCTTTAATAGTTATATTTAAATATTTTTCGTTTAGAAAAGAGTAAATTTATTGACTTTTAAATGTTTTTTTAACAAGAATGTTAAAATCATAAAAAAAATCTAATTTATAGTTTGCTCCAACTATAAATTTGGAAATATTTGGTTAATTAACTTACTAAGTTTTGCATAAATTCTTTTTAAAACTTGAAAAAACTATAATTTATAGTTTTTTAAAATTTATTTTTTAAATTATAACTATAAAACTATTACAACATGCTAATTTTTTTTTTATTAATATGAGTGTTCGAACTAATTTGTATGTACCTCGATTACTCTTACAAGCCTTGAAATTTAGCTATAAATTATAACACTATATTTCTCATTGCATTCTAAGTTTAGCTAGAATTAGGCCTAGAATGGACTGAAAATGGTGAGACAGTGACCTAAAAGAAACAAAGAAATTAAGTGGATTACAGAATCTAGACAGCTTTGGGTAAAAAAAAGAAGGAAAGAAAAGAAAAGAATGCTGCTCATATATCTTTATTATAAAAACAGACACCTTTAAGACATTCCATATATGCTCATCATATCCATTGAGCTTCTTCTGCTTTCCTAAACTTTATTCCGACGGATCATACACTTTGATCATTTGTCAATTTAAAGATGGAATCAACCTATCTATGGATTGCAAATTGTCTGCCATTTCCATCTACTTAGATTCTCTTCTTTGCCCACAACTCATCTGCTTATTAAAACTAATCTGGCCTAATAGATAAACTCGGTAATCCATCAATCGAGAGCACAATTCAGGCCAGATTTTATTTTAAATCCAGGTGAAATCTAAGATTTTTTTATTTAAAACAATGTTGTTTTATTTACTTTTTATTTTTTAATATATTGTTCAAAATAAAATAGTTTTATTTTAAAAAATAACCAAAAATTAACTCGCGTTCATATTAGCTTTTTATTACCATCAGAACTCAAACCAGTTCTGATAACTATATTTTATAAAGGGAAGTTGTTCTACAGATCTCGACCCCAACAATCATGTTTCAAGAAAGACCCCAACCACCTCAACGTGGAAGCTCACATATTTGACAGAGTATTTATATCCTTGTCAATGTCCATCTACTCCCATGGCCACTAACCCATGTTTGTTGGCTAAATCTCCAGCAGGTAGGTGCCATGATGCAACTGTGGTCTTAATTGATCATGCATGGCACTCGTCATCGGGCTGTTGAATCCATTGGTTTGCCTCGATCTATGCTAATCTGCGCTCTATCTAACAATTCAATCATGGTTTTGTTAGATAAAAGTCATGATCAGAACTAGAAATGCCCTGTTTTCCTCTGTTTTTCGCAAAATCTTGCGATTTTTTGTATTGGTTAGAAACAGACAAATCTAGACATAAGACTATATCTTCATATGTGCTTTTGCGGTTGAAAGAGTCTTCTTGTAAATGAAATATAAATTTTATTATGTTTTTTTTTATTAAAAAAAACCTTGCTTAGCCGGTCAAGTCATCACCAGTTACGAGTCTGTGAGCTAAACTGATGAGCAGATTTCTCTCCCTGGAAAGTTAGGGCGTGTTAAATTTTCTATCACGCCTCATATTTAACAAAATTACTACAGTTTTTCAGATGGCTAGAACAAAATAAAAAACAAAAAAGAAGAAGCTGTTGATCTCATGATTTGCATCACAAAAAAAGAAAAGAAAAAACCTCATCCACGTTCATCTGCCAGAGAGATCCGGGAAACTTCCAGGCCAATAAAAGTATTTTACTATACGCTATCATCATATTCACAAGTTGGATGATAGAAATGACACAATATTCTTCTCTGTTTTTTTTTTTTTTTTTTTAAGATAAAAGTATTCTGTTGAGATATAATCATAATCAGCACATGTTTAGTAGTGGTAAGCACACGGCTATGTAATGATAATCCAATGTTTTCATGATAACTAGTAGTTTAAGGATGATAGTGTAGGAATTTGTTTTAATAAAACATGTTCAATTGATACATTTGGGGCTAAATTTAAAATGAAATTCATTCACTTTTAGAGTTAAAATTTTGCTGGAAATTATTGATAAAAAATGTTTATTAACATAGAACATTAAAATGATTAAAGTAATTAAATTATGAATAAATAAAAAATTAATCTAAAAAACCCCTTAGTTTAAATGTTTTTATGAAACCCAAAATCCTCTATCCTACACGCATGCTCAACTTTACTTGGGCATAGCCCCAAACTCGCTAACCTATTATAGATTTAGATTTGAGTTTATTATAAAATAAATCTTTGACCTATAAAGAATAATTTTTTGTCAGCCCATAAAAAAAGTTTGATCAATTTCTTCAGTAACCTGAACAATTTTTAGACATTTTTTCTTAGCTTAAAAACATCAAAATCACCACTATTTGTTAACATGAAGGTCCTTGTTATTTTCCATACAATATGGACATGTTAGTTTTCCATGTGTGCTCTAACCAGAAACCATTTCATACATAGAAAAATCATTGATTCTCCACAAGAAAGTGCCTTTATCTGAAAATTTTGTTTTCTCAATACATTATATATCAATGCCCTGGATGACAACAACTAGTTCAACTCATTAATCAGTGGACAAAGCCAAACATCTATATTCCGACACAGATTATTAGGACCGAATATGAATATAGAAAAAAATATGAACTCCGGCCTCATATACATCCCCAATGGAAAATTATAAACCATGAGTATCACCAACCAATAAAAATAAAAAGCAGCAAATGATTCGAATGAATTGAATTCATCTGTACATAACCCAAGAAGCACGTTCATTGATTCCATTGAAAACTAAAAATGCACCCTATTAAAATGTTTTCAGGATTCACCATCAGAATGATGCACTATCACTTCATCCACTGCATTATGTGAATGATACCATGTCACGTGCTCAACAATTTTTGGTGACATAAATAACCCTTGCAGTCTAGGTGTGATTAAGAAGTATCTAAGTTTTCTATGTGCGACAAAAGTCCTTCCCTACCAATTCTGAATTTATATATGAGCATGCCCACATGTTTTGCACTTAATCAACTCTGCATTTTTTAAGGTAATACAATATGTAAAAGTTTGGACACATGTCAATTTTATGGTATCCTAGGCCGATGAGTTTGTCAATTTCTCTAAATCCCAAACTATCGTCAAAGTCTTTCAAAAGATAAAAAAACCTGGTCTTGTTTGCATTATGTTCTTCATTTATGATTGAACATTAACTAGCATAACCCTGATTCATTTTCATCGTATCTATAACCAAAGTCCTATAAGGATTACTATTGCTATATATAATTTCATGCATGTTGCTAGAACTAGAAGTTGACCCAATCATCCTTTCTATAATGGTCTCATGAGGAACATATGATTCTTTGTGTGTAAACCAACACAAATATCTCTTCACGAATCCTTTTTGTAGAAGATGCATCGTTACAATATCTGAATCAAGAAACTTTTTATTTTTACATCTCGTACATAGACATCTAATATTGCTTTCATTAATATTTCTCGGATTAAATAGTGCACAATTAATAAAACCCTAAACCCTATTACAACAATCCATTCTACGCAGCCCTTTAGGTGAATCTTGATACATCCATAAATGATCATCCATTACTTATGTCAAACCTATATAGAATATTGATGACAACATGTATTAATTAATTATGTAAACTAAATAAACAACAAAATATTGGTTTAACTCAAACTTATTTTTAATATTTCCTTGAATTTGATGAATTTATTTTTTCTTTCCAGAATACATATAACAGCCAGTTGAAGAAGAGATACAAGGATGATCCTTCGACCCGTCCAAATCTTGATCTGGATTTGTGGTTATAGGCAGGATTGTTTGGTAGACCCGATATAAATTGGGTGTATGAACTCTTTAACACTACGACCGATAACTTGTAGACGACCCATAGTGTTTTGATCGTTGGATGCTCACATTCAATTCTGACCACTCAAACTCTCAAGCTCGTTGTGATGTTATACCAACGAATACATGCTCAAATAACTCATCTTAATAAAAAAATGTGAATGATTCATTGCTAATTATAAAGAACTTCATTGATTGGTAATGAAGATGATATCATAAATGGGTGGTACATGCACACCTTTTAATTGGCCCCACGATCCCGAT
>Ga0307515_10011354_pt1 | contig 16907 bp, 10 predicted proteins | sample 17_EM_MG_FD_194513 | JGI IMG/M metagenome (GOLD analysis project Ga0307515, IMG submission 194513) | Populus trichocarpa ectomycorrhiza microbial communities from riparian zone in the Pacific Northwest, United States - 17_EM | ecosystem: Host-associated > Plants > Roots > Unclassified | place... | reverse complement strand
TCTTCCCCCCCGCTGCTGTGTGAGCAACCTATGAAGTTCGCTGCTTTTCACTTCCATCAGATAAGCTTTCTGCTGGGCTGTGTCTATTGTTACGCTTTACTGCCTATTTTTCAGTTTGGTAGCTGTTGGTTTTGTAGGTCAGTAGCGCTTGATTTTACTTTTAACCTTTCACTTCATTAGCCATATGCTTACTGGCTTGTTTTGTAAACTCTTATTTCCTGAAAAATAATATAACACAAAATCATGCAAAGATGGCTCGGTCAAACAAGCATATTACAAGTCTCTGTTCATTGTCATCTATGGAGTCGAAGTTCAACAAATGAAGGAATTGGGAAGGCATTTTGAATCAACAACCAACTCAAACACACAGGACAGCCTTCTTATCTTAAGAATTTAGCTACAAGCTTATGAACTAGCTAGTGGAAACTAACTCGTTAGTTTTACATCCACTGACGAGTGACAAAACTGCATGAGAAAGAGAGAGAGCACTAGCCGTCAAGGATTCTGACCAAGGAGTGATGGTCTATAGTAAACGCGGGTTTGGGCAATCTCGATGCGATCTCTTGGGTCGTTCATTGTTTCATCCCTTAATGCTTGAAGAATGGCCGGCACTGTAAACTCCCTGAACGTTCAAGCACATGAAAAGTATCAGAATGCACTTCTAGGCATTATGACATACACGGATCCAGACAAATGGTGAGCATCAAAGAATTGCAATTCCAAGGCCAGTGTGAAGATGAATAGTGACCAAGTACACAACAACGCCCAGCATACCTTGTTATAAGTATTCCATATAGCATCTTCAATATGGGGCATAGCTCAACTGGAGCTACAGGTGTGTTTTCTTCAGGATGCAGGACGCTTAAGGCAGACTGACTTAGCAGCTCGTAAAATGCTTTCACTGCAGAAACACCCTGCAAAGGAAAAGGGTGGGCTTAGTATCTGATCAAAAGAAAAAATGAGAACTACAAAAAACAAGCGGATCTGATCGTGCAAGGTTGAAACAAATAATAGACTACCAAAAGGTCACAAAATCAACCATGGACAACATTGCTGATGTAGTGGAATGGCTAACAAAAGCAATAAACATATCAAGAAAACCAGTTGTTTATGCACTTGGGCATAACTTAATGATGACTTGGTATTTTCTATGATTACAAGCACTGAAGCCACTCCCAAAAAGTTTTTTTGAAGGTTAATGAGTATGGAATTGTTTAAAACTGAAGATATGTTTTTAACTCCAAGTTGTAGTGGGTCAACAGTCCCTAAGTGGTCTAGGGAGGTACCACTATTCCTCAGAGATTTTCCCAGTCCCTCTCCTTCTAATAACCACAAATTTGCATGTGCAAGTTAAGAAGCACCAGTTATAACTCTCATATTATGTCTTGGGTGACTTATTACACGCATGGGTTTCAATCAAATTGCCGGTTCCGAAATTTTCACCTCCAGGAGCATGGTATCCAGTACATAAAATAAATATATGGATCTTTAAAAAGGTGATAAAAAATAATGGAAAGATTAAGATTTCTCAAGAAAACATCCTGACACAAAACTTCAAATATGATTCAAGTCCAATAGGCTTGAGCATCTTTATGAACCATGCCTAAGAGTTTCAAAGATTGATACCTGAATCATTCCTTTGCCCTTGATGCTGTCCCCCATTTCAAGACTCAGCTCTCCTTTGGCCAACTTTTGACCATACCATGCATTACGACCTTTCAGTAAGGTTACATAAGTGTCAGCTAACAAGGGGCCAGCAAGTTTTTCAGGTTTTTCTGCCAACATATGTGTAATAAATATCATCTCTGATGTACAGTGTGCAAAGTACACTGATTTACTGGTTGCACTCTCATTGGTTAGAGCTGCTACCATTCCTGTAGAATCACGATCAAGAGTCAAAATTTTCAGACTGAAGACTCAAATTACCAATTCTTACAAATGGCGTTTCCTTTTATATTGAACGAAATAACAGCTGGAAGATAGAAAAATATAGCATATTACATTGCCCAAAATTCAGTATAGCAAATTACATCGCCCAAAATTCAGTCTCCCCACTACAACAGACTCCATGATTCATCTACCAAACCAGAAGCATCCTTTGTTCTACTAATGTAAGACATCAGAGAGGAAGTAGGTGATATAAACAAACTGTTCCTCTAGAGTAGCACAAATGGTGGATGCAAACACTATTCCTGGCTTCATAATTACAATGATAAAGCAGTCCCATTCTTAAGTTAATTTTCTATGACAACAGCCATTAACACATTAAAAATGTCTAAATTCATTGGTGGTTTACATTCATGTAATATGGAACCTTCAAAATGTGTGAGGCACTGTATCGTAAAGCTTACATTAAATACTTTCTGGTATGATAACTTATGCGTCAACAGTGAGAATAATATCGTTGGCTAGAGTCATAATATTGAAATTTGGAGCACATAGAAATCAAAGCTTACCAGCTCCAATAGCATAGACATTCTTTAGACCACCCATGACTTCATGAGTAAAGAGATCACCATTATCCCACACTATAAAGTTTGGCTGCCTCAAAAATTTTGCCAATGGTTTCCTCCACTTTTCTGCTCCACAAATCCGAGCATTGGCATATTCCTTATTGTAAATCTCTGAGGCAATATTTGGTCCTCCAAGATAGAGAATGTTTTCCATTGGAACTCCAGCTGCAGAGGACACAGTCATCAACTATGATGTGAATAAGGTTGCTACTAGCTAAAGAACAATCACACCATTGCTAGAAAATGGGGTGAACAAAAAACAGAGAGAGAGAGAATCTTACTTGCACGGTTGATCATTTGGGTGGGGGTTATTATGCGTGGCTCGGGCTCCAACTCAGCCTCTACACCTTTTGCCAAAGAGATGATAATAGGCACTGTAATCCTCTCCTTCCAATACCTACTAATTTCCTCAAATACTTCATGGGTTTCAGTTGATGGCAATCCATTAATAACAATGTCAGCATCCCACACAGCCTCCTGTAAATTGGTCACAACCTTCAATGGGCAAAGTGGGGTGTCTATCATATTCACGCAAAATCCATCTTTCAAAAGCTCATCTGCATGTAAAATCCTATCACCTAATCTTGCCTCAACATACTTTAAATAAGCACAACGCCTAATCAATCTCCTTAACACATCTTCCCTTGAATTAATCACTTCAAATAAATGCTCAGCTGTGGACCTATCAACCGATCTACCAGGCCTTCTCCATATCCTTATTAGTACCTTATCTCTTAGATGACCATAACTATCTTGCAATAAAGCAGTAAACACACTGCCCCAAGCACCTGCCCCAATGCCAACAATCCTCAACGGATCACCTTCTGCTTTGCCTATCAGAGCCCGAAGCTCATCAAGCTTCTCTTCTAAAACCCCATTCAGGTTCTGAATTGACCCATTTGAATACACAGTGTGATTCATTTCTTCTGTATTTTCAACCATTTTCTCTTCTCCCTCAATTACAATAAGGTCAAGAATCCCAATATATCCTAAGCTTAAACCACCACAAAAGCCTACCTTGGTGATATATCCTAAGCTTCAGATACAAAATTGTGATCTTTAAACCACTGATCTTGGACAAACTAAATTCTCAAGGGATTTTGAAACAATCTATCCCTCATGCAAGTACAAAAGCTCAAATCAGCAAATCAGCTAGCAAACAGAATACCAACTATAGATTTAATCTATAAGTGGGTTTTGATAGCAAAATAAAAAATAAATCTTTCTATTGCCCGTCTAGAACATGACACAAGAAGATGCAAAATGGGTTTTGGCACCCGGTTTTTTTATAGCATAAGCACCAACTTTCAAGAAAACCCACATGAGATATAACCAAGAAATTCTAAAAAGATCCCAACTTTCACAGCAAAGTCTAGAATTTTAGCCAGCTAAGCTAAAAAAAACGATCCCAGTCAAACGTAAGCAAAGACAGGGAAATTCAAAGAAGGGACAGGGAAACAACCTTTGTGTGACGTCAGTTTTCTCCAACAAAACAACCTCTGTATTCACACAATATTGCTCCTCGTGTCTTTGGTTTTCTTAAGAGAACAGAGCAGCGAAGAAACTGTCGTAAATTTCGAAGAAGAGAAGAAAGAAAGCTGCTTTTTGACAGTTACTTGTTTGGAAGCGAGTGCCGTTGCCGCTGCTGAAATGGCACGAATGTCAAGACCAGCGTCTCTTCTCCGCTTGATTTTCAGACATCATAATTAAATAATAATCTAGTCCCTCTAGTTTGCAAAACTATATGATGGATCCTTGTAAAATCCAAAACAATTAATTAAATAATAAATTTTTGTTCCGAAATTGACTTATTTCCTCATCAAATTTTCTCATATTATATGCTTTTCCTATTCTGTTTCTTTTATATATATATATATATATATAACAGATCATAAGAATATGAAATTAACAAAAGAATTTATTTATTTATAATCTGATTGAAAAAATATATGTTTTTCAAAATTATGAGAATTAATTACTTTCATTAAAATACAAAGAAATTTTTTTTGAATAATCTTTAGAAAAAGCGCAAAAAACATTATGTATTTGTAAAATTTTAGTAATACCAGATCCCAAATGAACAAATTTTCTCGTCTTCAAAATTATTTGTTGAGTGAAGAAATCTAATAGTTTTTATGTTTAATATTGTTATAAATTCAACTAATATTTGTGGGATTGTCTATGGTTTATAGGAAAAATTCTCAGATCTTGTTTTGCAAGAGAGTTAATTATTAAAAAAAATCCTTATATTGAGAATTAAAATGATAAAAATCCTTATTTTTTTTTAAAAAAAGGTACAAATGACTCCTTATCTTTTTTAGCGAAGAAAAAAGAAAATACAAATATGCTAGGCATAATTATTAATAATTCTTATAAAAAAATTATATTTAAAAAATGTATATTTATTTTTCTCAGTTCAAAACATTCACACAAAATTCACAAGTCAGCAATTCAAGGATTTATCTTATTTGATGAATTAAATCTGTCAAATATTTAATAAATTTAAACAAAATTTTTAAAAGAATAAAATTATTTATTTTGAAAGATTATTAAATGCTATTAGTCATGGTTATACAACCTTACTTTGAATCAAATCAATTCTAGCTTTTTTAAATTTTTTGAAACGATGATATTTTGATGTTATCTTTTAAAAGTCTAAAATATTTGAAAGAAAAAATTAATTTTTTCATTAACCCTATCTTGATCAAGCTTTAAGTCAAGAAATTATGATGGATATATCCATCAAACTAGACCAGGTCTTATAGCTATACTTCCAATACAATATTTCTTTATTCAAAACAAAAATATATTAAAACTTACTATCATGATAATATCCACGGGTTCCACTTTGGGAAGAAGCTAAATGGGCCTCAATAGAAGAATCGATATAAAAGAATTGATACAAAAAAATCCCAGAATGAAATTTTAATCAATGACAAGACCAAGCAACAGTGGCCCAGTCCAAGGTGACCCAAGACAGTAACTGGGCTGCACCGACCACCTTGTCAATCTCATATTCTGGTCAGCTCCAATGAACAGTGTCTGTTTGGACAATGTTGGCTCTGCGGGATGAAAGATGGGTTGCAGAGAAAAGGGACCAATGGAATTGCATTAAGCACAACACTCTGATCACTGGTAACACCTTCTTTATGTTTGTTCTTGTTTTTTCTTTCTATGTGATCATGTTTTGCTGCCTTTTGAGCAAGAATTAATGTAATGTAGGATAGGACAAGGCAGAGAAAGAAAAAGATATGTTCTTGTAAAAGGGTTCTTGATTTGAGTTTATTTTCTTGACAAAAGATGTTGGCTTTTTAGGCATGATGTCTTTTCCTATGCTGTATGTTTGTAAAAAGTAATTTTTTTTCTGGAGATTGAGATGGTTGTTTGTGATTTATTCAGCACCATGCTGAATATGAGCTATAAATCCGGTGCTGTGGTCTGTGTAGGAGGGCGTGGTTGGTTGTTCTTGTTCTGTCCTTGTTAAACTGCTTAGCAAATGCCAATCTTTGTTATCTTGATAAAAAATGTCTTTGCTACTGAAGTTCTTCAAGACTATGTTTTGATTCGGTCGTCCCCTATGTTCAATGAATTTGGGATTCAAATTCTCAAAAAAGATCATTCTATTATGAGCAGAAGTGGTTGAATCTTGTTTTTTCAATGATTAATTGGCATTTGCTGGCTAAGCTGAGTCTTGGTTAACAGAAGAAATGAAAGGAGACAAGAAGTAGGATGCTAGGAGTGTATTGGTTTAACTTCAAAGGTAATCACATTATCTTTAGTTCATTGTAAGTGATTGGCATAGTTTTTCTGAGCAAATCTATTTTGTGAGTCTTGGTGTCACAAGAGGCTGGTGCATTGTGATTGTATTGAAGAACTTGCTTTTTAATACTGCAAGTCATGCATCCTCCCTGCTTTCATTTTATGCTTTTAGCATAATTCTACTTGATCACCAAAGATTTCTGTTCTTTGGACACGGACAAATCAGATCATGTATTGTTCATGACTGATATCTGCAAGAGAGCTCACTGTCTGTTTGGTCAGACATGAATGTACCGCGCTCTTTATTGGGTTTATTTCTCTTGCTCTGATATGCTGGCTAGAAAATTGAAGATGATTGGACAAGCTTTCCATAAATGCAACTGGGACAAGTTGAGTTCTTCACAGTGCTTGAAACTGCCATATTGAGCACACTTAGAGAAATCTGATTGGTTTTGGAATTAAACCAATGAAACTTTGGAAAATGGATGACCTTGCATTGGACTTTATTTATTAGAAGGCTTTTTTCTGGCTTTTAAAATGATTAGCTTTTCTAACATGAAAACAGTTTTTCTTAGTGTAATTTATAGAACTAAAACAAGATGTACAGTGATCTGAAAAACATTGATCCCCTAATTTGAAAGTTGTACAGTGATCTACACAAACCCAAATTTATGTTTGATTTATAGGAAAAACATTGGTTCATGTCTTACCCTGTAATTGACTGAAACGTCTAGCATTGGCTAATTTATTTTGCATTACGAAGATACAAACCTTGTAAATTTTTGTAATGTGCATATATCTAAAGTTAATTCTGTCAACATTTATATTCTCCACGCTATTATAGGAATTGTTTTGTGCTTGGTTTGCCACAAGGCACTTAAATTAATCATCAAGTAATATTTTTCATTCTCTCTCACTGCAACAAAGCTTCTAACTCTACAAGACTAGGCCTTTTGATTTTGGCTTGATCACTTTTGTAACCCTGTTCCTTTTTTAATAATACATCAGCTCTTGCCTTGTTAGAAAAAGGAAGACCATAAAGGTCCTTTTTCAACTATGTTCTTAGATGTATTTCTTCGAAACCACTTAATTAATACAAAGAAGGGGAAACATATATTAAATCGTATCTTATTCATGTAAATATATTCTTTCAGAATATCTTAGCATATTTTCTTGCTAGCATGTAAATGTGGAATGAATCAATTTCCTCTAAGGAATAAAACTTGGCAATGAAGATTCTTGAAAGCAACTTATGTTTGAGTTTGGCTGAGCAGAGGTGGCGTAAGTTTGGCATATGCTAGTCCATTCTATCTCACATCACATAATTGTGTCTATTTCTTCCATTGTTGTTCTATGTTTTAGCCTTTTAATCTGCTCCTTCAGATGTGTTTTTGCGTGTGTTTTTTTTCTCATGAAGTCTATACGTTAAAATGATGCTAGCCTACAGAAGTTTTTTTTCAATGTGTATTAACATTAATAGAAGACATTGTGAATTGTTTTCTTTATTCATATGCTTGTATTAAGTGCATATCTTTGTAACATTCTAGCAATTTAATAGCTATATCAGATGACCATCTTTTGCCCTTCCTTTTCTCATTCATTTCATATGCTTATTCTTATACAATCTTTACTTTCACATTCTTGGTAGCCATGCTAAGGTTTGTAATTATAGTTCTGTGGACTGGATTGCTGAAAGCCTGAAGAGCTTTTAATTTCCATTGTATGAACGCATCACAGAGATATGCATCTCACTTTTGAGGGGAAAAAGGAATAGGAAGAAGTTCTAGGCCAAAATAGAAAATGCAGCGGCGATAATTTTTGGGTTCACACTGTCGTTCTAATCTCCAGCATTAAATGTTATCTCAGTATATACATGTTCTGTTGGTAGCAGCCCTAAATTGATAATTCTACTGCTGGTTTTACATTTTCATATTTTTATTGTGGACAAGATGTTGTTGAACTGCAGCCCCTCTAGATACTTATTATCTAAGGGAATACACAAGTTCTACTTGTGCCATTTTTCTTATTCCACAATTGGCAAACAGAAAATTGTCTTTTTGCACTTGGTGGATACATCTAGATGTTTATGTCACCACCAAAACTGGTTTTGTGGATTTGGAAGATCTTATAGAAAATGTGGCAGGAAGTGTTAATTTGGATAGTTACTCTGTAATCTTTTGCAAGCCATGTACAACACTAAATATATGCTTTATGAATAAAAAAATTCAAGAAATTATGTTGAATGATATGCTTTTAGTTAGTAGGAGATTGTCAGGAGCCACCCTCTTACGTGGAACATGGAAGCATATACAAAGTAGTATTCCAGAGTTTAGATTTCTTTGTAAAATGAAGAAAAGAACTGGGAAACACATTACACTGTGCTAATCTTTTTTTAGAAACAATACTAGTACTCAATAGCGCCTAGGTATTGTATTTTCATAGAAAAGATTTTCCATTTTTGTAATTTTTTATGAATCTGTTTTCACTGTTTCAATAAATATTTATAAAAAACCTAGGTGCGCTTGCCATGCTATTCAGATAGCATGCATGCATTTGTGCTTACATGTGCTTAATTAGCATTTCCTTGTTAACAAGATTAATGCATCCGAAGGATTAGTCATTTAGAATTAATTTACTTTCCTAGGAACAAATGGTTTATGTGCAATTTCCAATAGAGAACTTATTGGAATAATCAATAAAATGGGAATGTAGATGTATAGTTAGTAGTATTGTACCATAGTCTTCATTGGAATTGGGACCAAACATAGCTCTCAATGTGGAAAATCAAAATAAAAACAATCCTCATGGTGGCTGCACATATTCCATTGACCACTGGCTAATGTTATCTCCTTCATGAGGCTTGTCTTTGCTACTTGATCTAGTCAAGTGTTGATTTAAATTGCTTGCAGTATGAAAGATAGTAAATGGTTTATTTGATATGTCAACTCCCATCACATGCATGCCCTATTAAATGTAGGTCCCTTATTGTGTGAATATTCTATATTGAAGGTCCTTAATGCTCAATGGAAAATTGGAGATTTACTTTATTCTGTTGCAATTGTCATTGGTAGTTTGAGTGCTTTCGAAAAACAAAAGGAGGTATTCTGGACCGATAAAATTATGGAGATGCCCATGTCTGCCTTGTAACTTTTTGCTTGAATAATTAAGTACAGTGATTACACAGAGAATGAACTGTATGAACCATTGAAAGCTATTCCCCAATAGTCTGACATATAGATATGCAAGAATCTCTTAAACAGCATGTTGCCCCCTTTTGAGTTCACTTTTCATTAGATCCTTTCACTGTGGCTGACAGTGGTTGAATGTGAAATGAAAACGGGGAATATTCATTGCACTAACCTTACCCAGTGAGAAGGCAAGCATTAGAGAATCATGGAAAATTATTTGTAGGACCATTAAAGTACAAACTTCACTCATTTTTAGAGAATTAAAGGACAGTTATATAAGGTTACAATCCCGCATCCTTGGTAAGTTATGTATTAAGGATGCTTTACCTGCATGTATAGAGAGAGACGGGTCTGTTGGAGAACAATAACTGTCAACTCTTTGCATTTCTGATGATTTTTATAATAACCATTTCCTTTTTCTTTTTCAAATTATTGTTCTGGTTAATAAAGGATCAACCATGTTTGATGTGCTCTTCTTAAAACAAATAATCTTCTGTGTGCTTGGCTGCCAATTAGTCAAGTTAGTGGCTGAATAATCATGTGGGGGATTTTGTTGAATGATATTGATTTGTGATTTTTCTCTCCAGAATGATCCCCCAAATAGAAACTTGACTTGTCTAGGTTTTTCTGTTCCTTTTTTTTGGCCACTATAGCTTGGAAGTTTGTCCTTGGATTGCAGTATTGCACCTAATAAATGATGAGATCAACATTAGAAGAAAGCCTTAAATACGGGGAACACAGGGTGAGGAAAATGGAGATGATGCATGTGCTTTATATATATACATGCTTGGTCTTGGGAGAAGTTGGATATGACCCATAGGTTCTTGCCTCTTCACAGCTGTTGCTAACTTTCTATTCTAACCCTTTTGATGTTGATGTGCAAGACATTGTATAAGCTGATGCTGCCGTAGTAAACAATGTGCGAATGGATCTAAAACTAGTACCATGCTAATATTGTTTTTATTGAATTTTGTCTGTGGCTGTAGCACAGTTTCGTGCTGCTATATGGCATCGTGTCATTGGTGTGTACTGATTGCTGTAAAAGTGGATTAAGACGTCTGAGGTATGTCCATGATAGAACATTATACCATCTACTGTTTATAGTTCAATTATTCTCTCTTATTGGTTTTCTCCATGCTTTAAATATCCGGAGCAATGGGACCTGGCACTTCTTTTGTCACACATATGTTAACTCTTTATCCAAGAAAATATATCACTGTTGTCTTTAGAATTAGATTCATTGTAGGAATAACCAACACTTAATTGCAAAATCATTACCATATACATTTCGTCTACGACTACTGTTCTCCAGTGCCTTTTACTATAAATAATAGTTAATATTGGAAATGTTTGGCTTGTTTGATGGAAAAATTTCAACTAGCTCCCGCAGCATTCTAGTTACAGTTGCTGTTTGTGAGAAGACAGGAGACCATGATAGTTATCTATTTACATGGGTTAAGGCACCTTCCTCACATGCCGTAAGGGATTTCTGCTTTTAAGATGAATAATGGCCAGTGTTATGAGAAAGATATTGCCTTTTGAAATATTCTCTGGCCAGGGGCAAGTATTGCCAGGGGGTCATAAGTAGATTTTCTTTGGGAAAAAACTTCCCATTGTGGGCCAAAGTGGGCTTTCCATTCTTCATGTGTAGTGTAGTGGGGCAGATATTGCTTCATCCCAAGGCGGGCTATTTCACAAAATTGTAGAATTCTTTTATTCTGAGTTAAGATATGTTCTAAGCCATCAGTTCCTGTGGATGAGGGCACTGCAGAGGTAAGGAAAGCCACCAAGTAGAAAATATTTTCCTCTGGAATAACAGCAGAAGTTCTGTTGTCCCATCTGAAATCAGAATTAATAAATCAATCAGTCAACAAAAAGTTGGAGAATTCACAAAATTAAACTTAATTCTTTTTTCAAACCGTTACTTTGATTTGTTAACTGGGTAGATAAGGACTGGACCGTTGCTGGTGTCTGTGAGGATATTGCCAAAGACTTCGTCAGCAAAATCGTTTATTTTGCTTTTGGGTATAAGAAGATTGAGCCATGGATGTGGAACTTCCCACAAGCCCTTGGACCGTAGTTTGACCTCAGACACATGAACTCTATCCAAGAATTCTATGTATGGAACTTCTGTTTGGAACAGTGTTGATGTGATGTATCTTAGTTGAGACAACAAATTCCCGACTTCCTGCATGATAAAAACAGATTTTGAGTAATGCCATTTTATTAACTAGTTTATGGTTTCCTAAGCAGTTTACTTACATATGACAACCAAAAGATAGTGGACCATGCGCTCACCTCATTTAGTGCATCTGCCCTGTCACGGTTGAAGTATTTGGCCAATTCTAAGCAGTATAGAGTTCTTCCATCCGAATGAAACTGGCTAGCTTGAACTGGGTCTTGGGGATTGAAAGATGACCTCCAGTTATTCAGGAGGCCAGTCCTGTTAATTATCACAAATCCTTCAATGTAGTCGAACGTGTTTTCTGCACCTATCAAACGCTCTTGGTCTGTGGCAAATGTTGTAAAATCCGAGTAGAGAACTCTAATCCATTTCACCTATTCAAAATATGAAATTGTGCTGTGAGAAATGATACTTACTACTATCGGCATAATTTCATTCTCCTGCTTTAATTTTGTAAAACTTCCGTGGATGCAATGTTTATGCTTTTACCATATCAGGTGCTGGTTCCAAGGATATTCTTGCCCGAGTTATGATGCCAAACTGACCAAGTCCTCCAAGAACACTGTGAAATAGGTCGCTATTTTGCTTCTCCGAGCAATTTAGTACTTCCCCTTTTCCTGCACTCAGTTTCAGTAATTTTACATAAGGATTTGTGCGATACACATGATTTTTTTTTTCATATTTGTGAACCCTAATGTGTTTTATTTTTGTACTTGAACATCAAATTATTGGCAATGGTCAAAGTATCTTATGTGGAACCAAGGTCTAGCACAGCATGCATAGCAAGGACGTCATAAATACTTCACTCGACCCTGGTCCCATTATGCCTAGATTGAAATTATCCATTTGTGATGCTTACTGTGTTATTGTTTTTACCTTCTTTTTTAATCTATTTTCGAAATTTTACTAATCTTACTTTAACGAACCTGTAACAACTTCCATCTGGTGGACATTACTGATCTGAGGGCCATGCCGAAATGCCTGCCCACTAACCCCAGCATTAGACAAAGTACCACCAACAGTTAAATGTAAGTAGTCTGTCCATGATTTTGGTGCTAACCCATACTCCAGGCATTCACGCAGGATATCTATCCATAACTCACCGCCAGAGGCATCCACATATGGATTGTTTCCAGTGTAGACATGCATTTTAGGGCCTTGGAGTGATTCCATGTTGATTACAACTCCTTGGTGGGCTTGTGCCTGACCCTGGAGTGAGTGGCTGTGACCTCTAGCTGCAACTGTGAGCTCTGAATTCGGACCCATCTGCCAGATATGCCTTATTGTAGTGGCAATATCAGAAACCGACTTTGGATATAGTACTGCCAAAGGGAGTAGCTGAAACCTATTGCCGAAGTCTTTGGCTGCATGGTGAACATCATCAAAGCTGAAATGACCATCAACGGATAGGGTTCTCAATGAAGAAGGGTTGCTGGAAAAACAAAGGTTAATTCTTATGGTCATGCAGCACAGGAACAAAATCATGAAGCTTCTTATGAAAAGCATATTGGTTTGTTTGAGGAAGCTCACTGGTAGATATCTTTTTTTTTTTCAGCTTGAAAGTTGAGGAGACGAAGGTGTTAAGCTGGTTTTCCTGCGCGTTTGTTAGCAAAAAGGCTAAAGGAGTGGTATGGAGGAGCCAAGGAAATGGAGGGTCGAGGGGAGAATTTAAAGGTGAAGATCTTGGATGGCTGAGTCAACCAATATTCAGTTTAAAGAATCCGTATGAAGACTGCCTACTTGTTAGGACTTGCTTTTGGTTCTCCTTTTTGTGCTCTTTTATTTATAACAGCAACCATCAAACACAGATGCCAAGTTGAAGAGAAAAGTCACAAGAAAGAAGATTTCACAAATCTTTGCACTTTTTCCCAACAGTTGCAACCACAATCTCACCTTTTCACCAAAGACAAACATGTCTCGAAATTTATCTCACTTACCATGTTAAGGAAACGTTTTCCTATATCTAGAAAAAGGAAATACCCAATGGCTTCACGGTATGCGTATCTCCACTGCCTCTGATGACAGGAATGCCCATACCTATGTCTCTCGTACATGAATTATTATAGACTATGTTTTTGTCGCTGTCGGAATGTAAGCATCGCGTATCTGCATTGAGATCAGATGAGAGCCTACGGGCCTCCCTTGGATTTATTTGAAGGGGAGGGATGATCAGGTGGGGTATTTATGGGTCCATATAACACGTGAAATGCTAATCTTTGTGTGCTTTGTGGGGTGAAGGGTTATGATTAGTCATGTTGGGACCCTTTTGAACCAGTTTGAAGAGGTAGGAAGAAGAGCAGAGTAGATGGGGAGGACAGATTGAGGGAAGCACTGAAAGACTCTTCTACTTCCTCTCCGTTGTTTATTGTTTTGAAGCCTAAGTTCCCAGCAAACGGACAAGTCCGAAGGATTCTCTTGTTTATTTGTTTGCAAGTTCAGTTAAATTACGCTAGTGCAATTATTGCCTTCACTTTTTTGCAACGAGTTGCATAACAGCACCAAGATTTGCACTTGGAGAGGGAAGCATCTTGCACTTCCCTTAGTATTGGCACTGAACTTACCATGTCAATGGTTCTGCACTGCTGAAAAGTGGAGGCCAACTAAGCACTAGTGTAAAAGGAAAAACAGCAGTCAAATTTGAGCAAGGGGCTGTTTTTTCTAGTTGGTAACTGGTTCTCATGGAAACTGAAAGGGACGAAGGAAAGGAATTCAACATCTTCAAAATTGATACATCTTGAAAATTGATCTCCGGAAACCCTCGTGTGCTTCCACAGAACAATGTGCTTTAGAAGTTACTGCTTATAGTGCATCTGGCCTTGCATTTGATCACATTCTTGATTGGGATTAACCAAATATTAGCTCATTAAATCCTGTTAACACATTACATGATGCCAATGCGGCACCTATTAACAATAATGGGTTCCATTTCACTGCACAGGAGGGGAGCTAGCTATGATCCAAATGTTGGGGGGATAAAGGAGAAAATTTTAAGAAATGGTGAGGACAAAATATCTGAATAGAAAAGGGATGAATTTGAATTGCTAAAACTAATTAATGAGGGCTAAACTGAATTTGTTTTTGTAAAGTTTTTGGGGGCCAATTGCCCCTCCATGTCGGTATGCCCTGGAGATCGCACTGCACTAGGTGTGAGGGATTGATTTGGATTAAAAAATCTAAATGAATTGATTTGTTTTTTTTTAAATAAAAATTAAATCGAACCAAATTAAAGAAATGAACCAAACTGGTTAGTATGGTTTAGTTTGAGTCGAGTTTTTTGTTAAAAAAAAAATTTAAAATCATAACCGAACCAGAAATCATCAAACAAATTTAAAAACCACATTTAATTGGGTTAATTTCATATCAGTTTTTACAGATAGTCTAGTCAATCTGATTATTTTACCCACCCTTGCATCGCAACAACTAATCAGATGATTTTTATCCAAGCAAATCCTGTTTGAATAATATTTTTCCGTCGTAGAAACATCTTCTATATATGTATATGCATCTGTATTATGGAATGGTGGGGTTTCTTTTACTGCTAGAAGTTGTTTAGGTAAAGTGAACGAAACTTAAACTTAATGGGAAGAAAATGGCACAACACAATGATACGAGGAGGAAAACAACGTGAAAGAGACTGCATTGACAAATCAACTACTGACTCGCACTTAACTCCAAGTTCCTTGAAGTGGATTTTGACAACATTTTCGAATAAAACAAGGAAGCATTGTCTCCAACTCAGTGTCCTAATTAACTTGGACTTGGGTCTTCTTTTGTGGGATTATAATATTGTAATCTCATGTTTTTGGAGTAGATATTGCACTCAAATACCTCTAATTATGGGGGCAATGGTGTGAAAGTGTAGTGTGTGAACATGTTGTGACATTGTTCTTTTCATTTGTGGTGAAAAACCTAATCTTTGATTACGTGCTTTCTAGAAGGAGACCGACCATTAATAAAGAAAACCAGGCATGATTAACAGAGCTTAATGATGATTAAATGAGACACTCCCTATAGCCATAAACACTTATCAAGGGGGCCTTCATGTCCATTGATGCTTCAATCTTGCAATGCATAAGCCTCTTTACAAGTCAAAAATTGTCTAATTCTACTCGTACATTTGTCATCTGAGGATCGAGGGGACGGCTAGAGTGGTTCCCATGCCACCTTCCATGGTCATGTCATTGTAAAATCATTAATAAAACAAATTAGTGACACTAAGCATGCCACATCATACTAACTTAACGATTTGATTGGCTAGTCATATGTCGACGACAAACCAATAATAACTCGACAAGTGAGGGGAAGGCCACTAAGTTGGATGTGGTGGGTTGATTTCCACGTTAGGGTTCAACTCAGTATGATTATGATAATCTTAATCATGCCAAATAAGACTAAAACGATTGCACTTAATTAGAGGGGTTGGTAGGGTACAAAACCAAAAATTTGATTTAAACCCTAGAGGTTATGAAATCATACTTATCATGTTACTTCTTCCCCACTTTTAATCCACTTTAATCAATGTTTCCTTGTCTCTCTTCTCATTCATACAAGGTTAAAACTGATAACTGTGTGTAATCTCTTGTTTTGTCGTTCATGGGCTCTAGCACTGTAGACCTAGCTAATCAATGTTGTCTAAGGTAGCTAGCTAGGTTAAAAGCAACAACAAAAGAAATCCATCCACGTGGTAAAAGCCAAAACTCATGAAATTTGTATTGTTTTACTATCAGTTTGTGATATTTCACTTCTACATTCATGAATGACAAGGCGACTGACGACTATCAGTTTTACTTGGAAAATTTTCAAGTGTGATATGTTGTTCATGCGCGTGTTCTAGACATTGAATTATTAACTGTCACAAATTTTTTGACTTCAAATGTATAATACTTGTGAACATTGCATGGTGCATGCATCACTTAGTACTACGTTTGAAAAAATCATACAATTAATATAGGACCTAATTAATTAAAGGTTTTTTTTTTCATTAATGATAGGTGAATCATAATGTATAGTGGAATACTAGTTTATTTTCAGTGCTAGGTTGTGGGTTAAACTAAAGTTATTCTAAAAATACAAAAAAAAAAAAACAATAATTAAGTCATATTATCATTAAACCCGATCCTGCAAATTAAATTTGAAACTTTCAACTCGAGTTTTTATTAAGTTTGGATTTTTAATTAAATCATGTGAAAATTATTTTAATGTGACTCAATTAACTTGTAAAAAATAAAAACAAAAAAATAATATAAAAAAAGTATTGATTTC
>Ga0307515_10011353_pt1 | contig 16907 bp, 7 predicted proteins | sample 17_EM_MG_FD_194513 | JGI IMG/M metagenome (GOLD analysis project Ga0307515, IMG submission 194513) | Populus trichocarpa ectomycorrhiza microbial communities from riparian zone in the Pacific Northwest, United States - 17_EM | ecosystem: Host-associated > Plants > Roots > Unclassified | place... | reverse complement strand
GCCGAGACCACGTGCCGGCCGTCCGGTGTCACCGCGCACGCGGTCACCCCGTCGGTATGGCCTGCGAGGTCACGAAGCAGCGCTGGGCTCTCCCGCGTCGCTGCGTGACGCACGCGCAGGAACTCCACGCGCTCCGGCACACCGAGCTGCGCGTCCAGCTGGCTCGCGCTCCACCCTGACCGGCGCAGCCGGTTCCACATCAGCGCCGTGGTTGCCTCCGGCTCCGCTCGCAGCCAGTGCGACTCCCGGCCGAGCGCCCTCGCCAGCTCGGCGAGCCGTCCGCCATGCACTTCGTCGCCGTTCGCACGGCACCGTGCCGCCGTTCGCGCCACGTCGGCCTCGGCGTCGTGGACGCCGAGTTCGCGACACTTCGCCTCCAGGAACGCCATGTCCGCGGCGACGCGCCAGGCGTCGGCCCACGCTCCTGCCTCGGCCCGATGCAGCAGCGCATGGTGCAGCGCGTATCGCCGAGCGGCGGCATCCGCGGGCGCCGGCCACGTGGCCAGCCGTTGTGCGAGCGCGAGGTGATGTGCCGCGAGCCGATCGATCCCGATGGCTTTGGCGACATGCGCGCGGATCGAGTCGTGGTGCAGGCGGTACTCGGACAACCCGCCGGCGCGCTGGGTCTCGATCAGCAGCTCGCGCGCGCCGCGCAGGAATGCCCGGCGCTGCGGCTCGAGGATCCAGCCGGCCACTCGGCCCAGCTCGTCCAGCGTCAGCGCGTCGCGCGCGGCGCACAGCAGACCGAGGCCGTCGACCACCGGCGGCTCGATCGCGACCCGCTCCCATGCGCCCGCAATCGACGCCGCGAGCCCACGCGGGATGTCCTCGACCCGGCGCTGCTCGCGCGGCACGGCGCTCAGGTGCCGGCGCAGCATCTCGGCGTGCTGCAGGTTGCCACCGGCGCGCTCCACCGCTTGGGCGACGAAACGCGCATCGAGCCCCAGCCTGGGCGCCTCCTGCTCCCAGAACGCGCGCACGGTCGCCGCGTTGTCGTCGGCAAAGCATGGCGCGTCGTCGAGATCGATCTGCTCCAGCACGCCGCGCGTCGCGAGCTTGTCGATGTACGGGTGGCGCGGTCGGCTGGCGCACAGGACGCTCACGCCGGGCGGCAGCGCGTATGGCAAGAACGCCGCGAGCGGATCGGCAGGCAGCGCTCCGGGAGGTGGGTCGTATTCGTCGAGGCCATCGATCAGTAGCACCAGCCGCTCGCCGTGCGGCGCCGGTGCGCGCTCGGATACGCGCAGCAACGCCGCTGCCAACCGCGCCGCCGTGGCCAGCCGCGCGTCGGCGTCCGCTTCGCGCGCGCCGGGAAACCGCGCCTCGATCTGCGCCACCAGCGAGTCGACCAGCGCCTCTGGATCATCCCAGTTCGCCCAGCCCCGACGGATGAAGTGATGCGGCACCGAACCGCCTGCCGCCTCGCGGCGTGCGAGCCAGGCTGCGAGCACTGCGCTCTTGCCCATCCCGGGCCCGCCGGCCACCACAACCAAGCGGTCGACGGTGTCTGCGATCAGCAGCTGGTCGAGCCGGGCCAGGAGACGATCGCGCCCGACGAATCCCGCGTGTCGCTGCCGCTCAAACGCGAAGCTGATCACCTGCGGTGGCAGCGGCGGCGCACCTGGTGGCGCTTCGCCCGGCTGCGACGAGCGCTGCTCCCGACCTCGGCTGTCGCCGCTCCTACCGGTGCTAGTCACGGGCCGGCCCGCTTCCCTGCAGCTTCACACCGACGAACATGATCACGCGCACCGCAGGCCCCGGTCACAAGGTACCACTTCTCACCGACGAGCTGGCGGCGGCCTGCTTCGAGCGCAACGTGCGCGGTTACCGGCGCACGTTCGAGGGCGGTGATCCGGAATCGACCGTTGAGGCCTCGTCGAGGCGCGATCGCGAGACGCCAACGCGAGGCCGCCGTGGGCGACCGCGAGCGGATGGGGTCGGCGGCAGCGACCGTGTCTAGGATTGGCCGGGTGTTGTCCGCACATACCTCGCGGGGTTCGCGCATGACGGGTGGTTGTTCGGCGGGCGCTGTCCCCGACTCCCATCCGCGCAGCAGCCCACGGCGCGCCGCCCCTGTCCGCGCTCTCCCGGCGCCACGCGCGACGGACTCTGGCGCCCGTCGGCGTCGGCGTCGGCGTCGGCGTCGGCGTCGGCGTCGGCGTCGGCGTCGGCGTCGGCGTCGGCGTCGGCGTCGGCGTCGGCGTCGGGATCGTCCGTCCGGCGGCCCGACACGCGGGCTGCCCGTGCGCGCTCAGCGAGGCGGCGCCGCTCACCGCGGCGTGCGGCACGCGTCGCAGCGCCCCGGAACTACGGCGTGGCACGCGGCGTGCTGCATTCAGGGAACATGAAGCCCGAGAAGCCCACGAAGGACGGTAATCAAGGTGAAGGCGACAAGGCCTCGGCGCGCCGCTACGGCCGGCACGTCCGCGAGTTTGTCGCAGACGGCAAGGTCGATCCCGCGGCGAAGGACGCCGAGGCATTCGTCGAGGGCCGGCCCGAGGACGCCGAGCGCGCCGAGCGCCAGGCAAGGCGCGGCCCGAAGCCCACGCGGGTGTCGATCGACGAGTTGATGGCCAAGGGCCACACCGTGATCGATCGCGTCCAGGCGTTCGTCCACCGCGTCGCCGATCGGTTCGGCCGCGGCCGCCGCTAGCCGGCTGTTCCGCCATCCACCAAGCCACCAAGCCACCAAGCAAGGAGTCAGTCATGCATATCTTGATCACGTTGCTCGTCGGTCTGATCGTCGGTGCTCTCGCCAAGCTCGTGATGCCGGGCCGGGATCCGGGCGGCATCCTCATCACCATGCTGCTCGGCGTGGCCGGCTCGTTCGTCGCGGGCGCGCTCGGCCACTCGCTGGGCTGGTACGCGCTGGGCGAGGGCCCGGGGCTGCTCGCGTCGGTGCTCGGCGCGGTGATCCTGCTCGGGATCTACCGGATGGTCGCGCATCCCCGCAGGACGTGGTGAGCGGGCAGCGTGCCCAACCCTGGAGATGACCATGGCGATGCAACCGATCCTTCAGCCACCGGACGTCGGCCACGAGCCGCATAACCCGGTGCGCGATGACACCAAGCTCGGACCCACCGAGGACCTCGATCGCGAGCCGGACGGCGTGCCGCACGCCGTGGTCGGGCTCACGGCGCTGTTCTCGGTCATGCTGGCAATGCTGGTGGTGTTCATGTTCCTCAGCGGGCACGTGATCGGCCGCGTCGCGGCGGTCGTGCTCGCGCTGATCGCGATCCCGACCCTGGTGACCACGCTCCGCTACAAGGCGGCGCGCGAGCGCGACCACGTTCACCCGTCGCGGTGAGCGGTGGGCGCGCGAACGCGCGTGGTGTGCTGTCCCGCCACACGTCTGTGCTCCGGGTTCACGCCCGGGCTGCGGAGTTTCGGGACATTGCGCGGGTATCGATCTTGCGGTGGTGCGAACGGAGATGGTGCACCAGCGAGCCCTGATCCTCGGCATCGGTCTGGCGGCCGGCTGTGCGCACGCCCCGGCGCATCGGCCCGGCGAAGACCACCTCACGGGCGTCGACTTCGAGGGCAACCAGCGGCTGAGCCGCGGTACGCTGCTCACCGGGCTGGCGCTGCACCGCGCGCTCAACCGCGGCGAGGCGCCCGATCCGTATCTGGTTCAGATCGACGCCGACCGGATCCGCGGCGAGTACCTGCGCAACGGCTACCTCGACGTCGACGTGCGGTCGCGGGTCGAGCGCAAGGGCGACGCGGCGCGCGTCATCTACACGATCGAGGAGGGCAAGCGCGCGGTCACCCGGGTCGACGTCAGCGGCCTGCCGACCGATGTACCGGCGGCCAGCGTCCGCGCCAAGCTGCCGCTCGAGGACGGCAAGCCGTTCAGCTACGAGTCCTACGACCTGGCCAAGCCGCTGCTGCTCGGCGTGGTCCAGGACGCCGGCTATGCTCATGCCAAGCTCGACTCCAGCGTGATCGCCGATCGCGCCGAGCACACCGCGGTGGTCGCGCTCGACTACACGGCGGGGCCGAAGTGCACGTTCGGCAACGTCGAGATCAGCGGCGTCACCGGCGAGCTCGCGACCGCGGTGCGCGAGCGGCTCGCGTTCGCGCCCGGGCAGGTGTACTCGACCGCGGCGCTGACCCAGACCCAGCGCAACCTCTATGGCTTCGGGCGGTTCTCGACCGTGCGGGTCCGGCCCGAGCGCACCGACGACCCCGTCGTCGGGATCCGGGTCGCCGTGGCCGAGAGCGCGCGCCACGAGGTCCAGCTCGGCGGCGGCTTCGGCCTCGAGCCCAACACCTACGAGATTCGCGGACGCGCCGGCTACTCGATCGCCGGCTGGCCGTTCCCGCTCGACACCGTGTCGCTCGACTTCCGGCCCGCGTACGCCTACCAGAGCAACGAGGGCGTGTACGAGCCGCGGATCCGCGCGCTGGCCAAGCTCGAGCGCAAGGACCTGTTCTGGACCTATACCAAGGGCGAGATCGCCGCCGGCTACAACTATCTGGCGGTCGAGGCGTTCACCAGCACCGGGCCGATCGCGCGCGTCGGATTCGAGACCCCGCTGGGGACCGACAAGCTGCACCTCCGGGCCGGCTGGCGGTTCCAGCAGGCCTGGTTCCCCAAGATCAGCGAGATCATCGATCAGCCCGAGCACCGCGATCTCAAGCTGCAGCTCGGGCTCGATCACGACGAGCGGATCGGCGGCTACGAGCAGGCGCTGATCGCCGACCTGCGCGACAACCCGCTCGAGACCCGGCTGGGCGCCTACGGCGAGCTCCGCGTCGTCGAGGGCACCCGGTTCGCCGGCGGCGCCAACGAGTACCTGCAGCTGATCGGCGACGCGCGCGGCTACGTGCCGGTGATCGCCGGCGCGGTGCTCGCGGCCCGCGCGCGCTACGGCGCGATCTGGGGCGACATCCCGCCGACCGAGCGGATGTTCTCCGGCGGCGCGGTCAGCCAGCGCGGGTTCGGCGAGCGCCTGCTATCGCCCACGATCACCGGCGACACGCACGACATGAACGGCAAGGTGACCGGCTCGCTCTCCGTGCCGTACGGCGGCGGCGGCCTGATCGAGACCAGCATCGAGGCCCGCGTGCCGATCACGACGATCCGCGAGATGCCGGTCGGCGTGGTGACGTTCCTCGACGGCGGCGACGTCACCGAGACTCCCGGCGAGCTCCGGCTGGGGAACCTGCACTGGGCGGCGGGCCTCGGCCTCCGGCTGATGACCGTCGTCGGGCCGGTGCGGCTCGACGTGGCGTACCGGCTCAACCGCACGGGGCCGATGGATCCCGACCCCAGCTCGCACTACGCATATCACCTCACGATCGGGGAGGCATTCTGATGTGGCCGAGGCCCGGTGCCAGGCCCGGTTCGCGCCGCCGGCGCTGGCTCAAGCGCCTCGTGCTCGGATCGCTCGCGTTCGGCGTGGTCGTGGCCGCGGCGGTGATGATCGCGGTGCGCACCGAGTGGGGCCGCGAGCAGCTCCGCGCCCAGGTCGAGCACCGGCTGTCCGACACCTTCGTCGGCGGCGCGACGCTCGGCGGGATCAGCGGCGATCCGTTCAGCGAGCTGGTGCTGCACGACGTGGTCATCAACGGCCCCGATCGCAAGCCGGTGATCTCGGTCAAGACGCTCACCGTCCAGCTCGGCATCCTGCCGCTGCTGTCGCACCAGGCCCGGGTGCTCGGGCTGCGCGCCGAGGACCTCGACGTCGACCTCACGCGCGACGCCAGCGGCGAGCTCGCGATCAAGCGCCTGACGAAGCCGGGGCCCAAGTCGAGCTGGAGCGTCGATCTGCCGAAGCTCGAGATCCGCCGCGGCCACGTCCGGATCGATACCGGCACCGAGCGGGTGAACCTCGACGGCCTGACGTTCGACGGCTGGGCGAAGCTGCCGCACGGCGGGCCGATCGACGCCGGTGTCGCGCTCACCGGCAGCTGGCGCGAGCGTGCCGCGGCCGGCGTGATGCTGAACGCGGTGGTGCACTCCGACGAGCGCGGCGTCGCGCTGACGATGCTGTCGGCGCGCGCCGGCGAGGTCTCGGTGATGGGCAACCGCGTGACGATCGGGAGCCCGGCGGCCGCCGGCAAGTGGCCGGTGGTCGGCGGCACGCTGGCGATCAACGCCACCGCGGCCGGCGTGGCGCGCCTGGTGCCCGGCGTGCGCCTGCCCGCCGACCTCGCGATCGCCGTCGACGCCAGGCCGGTGCCGGGCCAGCCGTGGACCGAGCTGTCGCTGACCGGGCGGATCGATGACACGCCGGTGAAGTTCTCCGGGACCGCCGACCTCGACGCCCGGCACGCGCGCGGCACGCTGTCGACCGGGACGCTCGACGTCGGGCGGCTGACCGGTGGCCGGGTCGCCGGCACCGCGCTGTTGACCAGCGCCGAGTTCGACGGCCGGCCCGGCGGCCCGGGCACGCTGCCGATCGCGACCGCGACGATCCGCGGCTGGGGCGAGGTCGCGGGCGTGCCGAGGACCGAGTTCGCGATCACCCTGAGCTCGGCGGGCGAGCAGGTGCGCGGCGTGGTCGACGCCCACAACCCCGGGCTGCGCGCCCAGCTCACTGGCGCCCTGCACATCGCCGGCGACAAGCTGGCGATCGAGGACGCGACCCTGCACGCGACCGCGGCGGACCCGGCGCGGGCCTCGGGCGGCAAGGCGCCGGTGCACGGCGCGCTGCGCATCGATCTGACGGCGCGCGGCGCGGTCCGGCCGGCGCCCAGCCTCGCGGTCCAGGGCACGATCGAGGGCAAGAACCTGCGCGTCCAGGACCTCTCGGTCTCGGCGCTCCACGTCTCGGTCGATGCGACGCAGCTGCCCAACCGGCCGTACGGCCGCGGCCACATCCAGCTCGTCGACCTGGTGCGCGGCGAGATGCAGCTCGGCGAGCTGACCGTCGACGCCACCGACCGCGCCGACGGCAAGATCGAGGTCGCGATGCGGTCGCGGCCCAAGCAGGCGCCGTGGCTGATCGATGCCGACGCGCTGGTCACCCCGCCCGCCGACCTGGGCACCGGCCGGGTCGCGATCGATCTGGTGCGCCACCGCGTGCGCGCCGGCGGCGGCTCGGACTGGACCGGCACCACCGGCCACATCGACATCGGCCCGGAGCGGATCGCGCTGCGCGACTTCGCGAGCGCCAGCGCGATCGGCAGCCTGGCGATCGCCGCGAGCTACCAGCGCGCCGGCGGGCGCCAGGGCGATCTGACCGCCAACGTCGACGCCCGGGCGGTGTCGCTCGACAAGATCGCCGGCGAGTACCACGGCAAGGTCGACGCCCACGCTGCGGTCGAGCGCCGCGGCGGCGCGTGGCAGGGCGAGGTCGCGGTCGACGGCAAGGGCCTGTCGCTCGAGCCGTCGACCCAGAAGCTCGACACCCAGGCGAGGATCGCGCTGCACGGCCGGCGGCTCACCGTCACCGCCGACGCCGCGAGCCCCGATCTGGGCAAGGCCAGGCTCGCGCTCGACGTCGATGCGCCGGCCCGGGTCGCCGAGCCGGCGGCGTGGAAGCGGCTCGGCCGCAGCGCGATCCGCACCGGCGCGCTGACCCTGCGCGGGATCGAGCTGAAGCGCGCCGCCGAGCTCGCCGGCTTGCCCGGCGAGTACGCCGGTCGGGTCAACGGCGACATCGAGATCACGCCGGCCGCGACCACCGGCAAGCTCGAGGTCAGCCACCTGGTCGCGCCCCAGCTGCGCGGCCAGCCGATCGACGCCGTGCTCGAGCTGGCGCAGCCCTCGCCGTTCGAGCTCACCCCGAAGCTGAGCGTGACCGCCGAGGGCGTCGGCAAGGCCCTGGTGCAGGCCGACCTGGTCGCGCCCGAGCGGCTGTTCGATCCGGCGGCGTGGCGGCAGCTCGGCCGCGGCGCGCTGCACGGCGCGAGTGTCCGCGTCGACGACATCGCGTTCGATCCGGCGATGCTGGCCCGGCTCGGGCTCAACAACGAGCTGCGCGGCAAGGTCGGTGTGACGATCGACATCGGCGAGGCCGGCCGCACGCTGCAGGCGGCGATCACCGTCGGCGAGCTGCGCGGCGGGCCGATCGTCCAGCCGATCGACCTCCAGCTCACCGCCGGGGCCGACGATCGCGCGACGACCTCGACGCTGACCGTCGCGACCAAGGGCGGCAAGCTGGTCGAGCTGACCGGCAAGCTCCCGCTGTCGCTGGTCCAGCTGATCCAGCTCCGCGCCGACCCCGCGGCGGTGCGGGCCACGCCGCTGTCGGCGACCGCGCAGCTGGCGTCGATCGACGCCGCGCGGCTGCTCGCCGTGTTCGGGCGCAGCGAGGTCACCGGCGGCAAGCTCGATGGCTCGGTCGTGCTCGGCGGCACGCTCGGCGCGCCCACGGTCACCGCCAAGCTGGTCGCCGCCAACCTCAAGATCCCGCCCGGGCCGCACGGCAAGCCGGTGCGCACGGTCGAGCGGCTCGCGATCACCGGCAGCTGGGACGGCGAGACCGCCAAGCTCGACATCGACGGCCGCGAGTCCGAGGGCGGGACGCTGCGGGTCATCGGCAATGGCCGCTCCGACAAGCTCGCCGACGGCACGCTGACCATCAAGGCCACCCGGTTCGACCTGGTGCCGCTGCTGGTGTTCGCGCCCGGGCCGGCGGGCGGCGCGGCCGGCCAGCTCGACGCCGACCTGCGGGTCACCGGGCTCGACCCGCGCACCATGCAGCTCGCCGGCGAGCTCCACCTGACCGACGCGCGGATCCCGACCGCGCCCACCGTCGGTACGCTGCGCAGCGCCAGGATCGATGCGGTGATCGTCGATCACGAGGTCAAGATCCTGGTCGACGGCAAGCTCGGCGCCGGCACCGCCCGGCTCGACGGCACGATCGCGCTCGACGGCGCCGCGCCCAACGGCGGCAAGGCCAAGCTCACCCTGCGCAAGATCTCGCCGATCGGATCGATCGAGCCCCAGATCACCGCCGACATCGACGCCACGCTGAGCCACGATCGCAACCGCTGGCGCGCCGACCTCGTGGTCGCGCACGGCAACGTCGTGGTCCCGAGCAGCCGCGGCGAGAAGCTCAAGCCGGTGGGCGCGCCGAGCGACATGGTGTTCGCCAACGGCCAGCGCATCACCCGGCGGCCGATGGAGCGCGAGGCGCCGGCCAACCCGATCTTCCTGGTCAAGATCGACATCCAGTCGACCCGGGTCGAGTCCGAGGAGTTCCGCGGCCACATCCGCGGCCAGCTCACGGTCCGCACCGACGGCGAGGCGATCTCGATCAACGGCGGGGTCGAGGCCGAGAACGGCGACCTCGATCTGTTCAGCCGGCGCTACTACGTCGAGCGCGCCGCGGTCCGGTTCGACGGCTCGTTCGATCCGCTGCTCGACGTCCGGATCACCCACACGTTCTCCGACGTGACCACGATCACCGAGGTCCACGGCCGGGCCAGCAAGCCCGAGCTCAACATGTCGAGCGATCCGGGGACCTACTCGCAGGGCCAGCTGCTCGGGTTCTTGCTCGGCGGCGAGCCGGGCGGCGATCCGGCCGGCGGGATGTCCAACCAGGCCGCCGTCGCCGGCGAGTCGTACGTCGCCAACCAGATCGGCGGCTACGTCAAGAAGGCGCTGCCGGTCGACATCGACGTGCTGCGCTACGAGGCCGCGACGTCGTCGTCGAGCGCCGCGATCACCGTCGGGACCTGGATCAACTCGTCGCTGTTCCTGGCCTACCGCCAGCACCTCGAGTCGCGGCCCGACGAGAACACCGGCGAGGGCGAGCTCGAGTACTGGCTGTCACGGCAGGTGGTAATACAGGGCACCGCCGGCAATCGCGGCTACGACGGCGTCGACCTGATCTGGCGCAAGCGCTACTGACCGGGCCCAGAACGCTTGCTCCGTCGCCGGAGCAGGGTCACGATCAGTCCGGGTGTCCCGGCGCTGGCTCGTCGTGTTCGCGTTCGCATCGGCATGCGGCGGGTCGCCGCGCCCGGTCGCGCTCGGGCCCGAGCACCTGGCGGCGATCCGGATCACCGGCAACCGCGCGATCGCGAACGACGCGCTCGAGCCGGCGCTCGCGCTGCACGAGGCGCTCGGCGACGGCGCGGCGATCGATCCCTACCTCCTGACGCTCGACACCGACCGGATCCGCGCCGCCTACGTCAAGCGCGGGTTCTTCGCCGTCCAGGTCGTGCCCGAGGTCCATCGCGAGGCCGGCAGCCAGGTCGTCGTGTTCCGCGTCGTCGAGGGCCGTCGCGCGGGGGTCCGGGTCCAGATCACCGGCCTGCCGCCGGAGCTGCCGGCGGCTGCGGCGCGCGGGCTGGTCGAGCTCCGCGACGGCGCCGCGTTCGACTACGACGCCTACGACGCGGCGAAGCAGCCGCTGACCCGGCTGCTCGAGGACGCCGGCTACGCCCGCGCCGAGGTCCGCGGCGCGGTCGACGCCGATCCGGTCGCCGCGGTCGCGACCGTGCGCTACGACGTCGTCCCCGGCGCGCGCTGTACGTTCGGCGAGATCCAGATGTCGAGCGTGCCGCCCGACCTGGCGGCGGCGGTCCGGGCGCGGCTCGGGTTCGCGGCCGGCGATCGCTACTCCGCCCGGGCGCTGGCCGAGGCCCAGGCCGAGATCTACCAGCTCGGTCGGTTCTCGGCGGTGCAGGTCGTCGCTGACCGCAGCGGCGATGGCGCGACCGTCGGCGTCGCGATCGAAGTGGTCGAGGCCAGCCGCCACGAGCTCCACACCGGCTTCGGCCTGGGCTACGAGCCGATCACCTACGAGGCGCGGGTCCGGATCGGCGGCGGCTGGGTCCCGGCGGCGCAGCCGCTGCTCGCGCTGTCGGCCGATGCCCGGGTCGCGCTCACCGTCTCGCACGACGGCGGCCCGACCGAGCTCGAGCCCAAGATCCGGGTGCTCGGTTCGCTGCAGCGCAGCGATCTGTGGCGGCCGCGGCTGCGCGGCGAGATCGAGGGCGGGTTCGACTACCAGACCGTCGAGGCGTTCACCTGGGTCGGCGGCCACGTCCGGGTCGGCCTCGGCTCGCCGCTCGGGCCGCGCTGGCTGCAGGCCCGCGTCGGCTGGCTGCTCGAGGAGCTGAGCTACAGCCTGGCCTCGGACGCGTCCGCGATCACCAGGGGCGCGCGCGACGCCCTCGGGCTGGTCGACGCGCAGCGCATCGGCGCCTACCAGGCATCGCTGGTCGCCGACCTGCGCGACAACCCGATCGAGCCCCACCGCGGCGGCTATGCCGCGGTCACCGTCGCCGCGGGTACGTCGTTGGCCGGCGGCACCGTCAGCTACCGGCAGATCACGCCCGAGCTGCGCGGCTACTTCTCGCTCGGCGGCGTGGTGATCGCGGCCCGCGCCCGCGCCGGCAAGATCTACGGTGAGGTGCCGGTCACCGAGCGCTACTTCTCCGGCGGCACGTCGGGGCAGCGCGGGTTCTCCGAGCGCCAGCTCGCGCCGCAGCTCGCGCTCGACGCGCCGGGCTGCGAGGACACGCCGCGGAGCCCGATGGGGAGGGCCACCAGCCTGCCGGCGATCGGCGGCGCCGGGCTGGTCGAGACCGGGATCGAGCTGCGCCGCCAGCTCGCGTCGCCCGGCGGCTTGCCGGTCGGCGCCAACCTGTTCCTCGACGGCGCCGACGTCACGTGCACCGCGGCGGGGATCAATCGGCTCCGGCTGCACTGGGCGATCGGCGCCGGGATCTGGGGCAAGATCGCCGGCCTCAAGATCCGCGGCGACGTCGGCTACCGCCTGAACCGCACGGGCGACGACGAGCTGTCCGGCGGCACCGGCGCGTTCGGCGACTTCGCCTGGCACATCGGCGTCGGGGAGACCTACTGATGCGCGGCCTCCTGCGCTGGCTGCGTCGGCTCGCGCTCACCGCGCTCGCGCTCGCCGTGCTCGGCATCGCCGCGGCGCTGATCACCGCCCACACCGCGTGGGGCCGCGAGCAGCTGCGCCGGCGGATCGAGGCCGCGTTGCAGGGCGCGTTCCCGGGCGGCGCCCAGCTCGCCGCACTCGACGGCAGCGTGCTCGGCACCCTGACCCTGCGCGGCGTCGAGCTCGACGACATGGACCACCGGCCGCTGGTCACCGCGGCGGTGCTGCACGCCCGGCTCGCGCTGTGGCCGCTCGTGGTGCGGACCGCGCGGCTCGACCAGCTGATCGGCGACGACGTCCGCGTGATCGTGCGCGATCGGCCCGCCGCGCCGCCGGCGCCGCGCGCGGTCTCCGAGCCGTCACCGTGGCAGGTCGAGCTGCCCGACGTCGTGCTCCACCACGCCACCGTCGAGATCGAGCGCGGCCGGATCGCGCTGGGCGAGCTCGAGGTCGCCGGCGCGGTCACCGTCGCGGACGGCCGGGTCGCGATGTCGGGCGCGGTCCGCGGGCGGTGGTCGCGCGCCGGCGGGGCCGTCGCCGCGCTGACCGCCAACGGCAGCGCCGTGCTCGACGGCGACGCCTGGATCCCCGGTGCGCTGGTCACGCTCGACCGCGCGGTGATCACCGTCGGCGCGCTGGTGCTCGACCCCGACCACCCGCGCGGCCGCGTCACCGTCCGGGCGCCGGCGGCGACGATCGCGGCGCTGGTCCCCGAGCTCGATGGCGCCGTGCCGGGCGACGTCGAAGCGACTGCCGAAGCGACGATCGAGCTCGCGGCGGACGGCGCCGAGACCCGGGTCACCGTGTCGGCGATCGCCGGCGACGCGCGGCTGTGGCTGGCGATCGGCGGCGAGCCCGGCCTCGGGACCGCGCACGGCGTGGTCGCGGCCGCCGCGATCGATCTCGAGCGCGTGACGCGCGGCCGGCTGCGCGGCCGGGGCAGCGCGTTCGCGGTGCTCGATCTCGGCGCCGATCACGCGCGCGGCGGGCTCGTCGCCGCCGGCGAGCTCGACCTGCCTGGCCTGCCGGTTCGCCGGGCGATCGCCGCGATGGCCGGCGACCTCGACCGTGCGACCGCGGTGGTGCTCGCCGGCGGCGACGACGGGCTCGATCTCGCCGCCGCCGCCCGGCTCCATCACCAGGCCGGCGCGATCGTCCTCGACGATGCCCGCGCCGCGGTGAGCGCACGCGGTATGACCCTGCGCGACGCCGAGGCGGGCGCGCCCCGGTGCCGGCGGATCACCGGCGAGCTCGCGGTCAGCGCGCGGGTCGCCGGCACGCTCGCGCCGCGGCCCGAGCTCACCGTCACCGGCGTCGCCGAGGGCACCCGGGTCACGGTCGAGCCCGAGACCGCCGCCGCCGATTGCGTCGCGCTCGCGCGGCCGGCGGCCGCGCTCGCACCGGGGGCGCGGCAGGTCCGGGATGCCACGCGGCTCTCGATCGCGGCGCTGCGCTCGCCGTTCGTCGTGGTCGTGAATGTCGCGCTCGGCGGCGCCCCGCAGTCGCCGTCCTCGGCGCGCACCGCCTCCGGGCGTTCGGCGAACACGCCCGCGCCATCGCCGTCGTCGCCGAGCGCGGCGTCCGGGGGCCCGGCGACCACCCCTGCGCGATCACCATCCTCGCCGGGCGTGGCGGCCGGCGGAGGCGCGGCGCTCGGGGTCTCGGTCGCCGGCGAGGTCGCGGCCACCGGCGTGACGTACGACGACGTCACCGTGGCCGCCGCGAGCGGCTCGTTCGCGCTCGGCGTGACGCCCGAGCTCCAGCTCGACGCGGTGCACGTCGCCGCCACCGCGGTCCACCGCGCCGGCCGCCCGCTCGGCGATGCCCGGATCGACGTCGCGCGCACCCGCACCGGGTTCGCCGTGGCCGCGACCGCGCGGCCCGCCGCCGACGGCCTCGCCATCACCACCGCCGCGTCGGTGTCGCCGACCCGCACGGGCTACACCGCCGCGCTCGGCACCAGCCGCGTCACCTTGCCCGACGGCACCGCGTGGACCGGCACCGGCGGCTCGGTGATCGTGTCCGATCCGGCCGCGCCGGGCCGCAGCCTCGCCGTGCGCGGCGTGTCGCTGCGCCGCGGCGACGCCGTGGTCGCGCTGGCCGCCGACTTCGCCGGGCGCACCGGCAACCTCGCGGCGCGGGTCGACGCCGAGCACGTCGACGTCGCGTCGTTCCACCGCCGGGCGCGCGGGACCGTCCGGGGCACGGTCGACCTCGCTCGCCGCGGCGGACAGTGGCAGCTCGACGGCGCGGTCACCGTCGCCGGGCTTGCCGCCAGCCCCGAGGCCACGCCGGTCGACGCCGCGGCGCACGTCGCGGTGGCGCACGGCCAGGCCGCGCTCGAGGTCCACGCGACCGGCCCGGCGCTCGGCGGCGGCGTCGACGTCGTGCTCGCCGCCGCCGCGCCGCGCGATCCGCTCGATCTCGCCGCCTGGCGCGCGCTCGATCGCGGTGCGATCCGCACCGCCGCGATCACCGCCCGCCGCGTCCCGCTGTCCGGGCTCGCCGGGCTGGCCGCGCTCGAGGCCCGCCCGCCGGCCGGCACGATCGACGGCGAGATCGATCTCGCCCCCGGCGCGCTGCGCGGCGCGCTCGCGGTCCGCGGCGTCGAGCTGCCGGCCGGCACGATCGGAGGAACCATCGTGGGCACGGGCACGATCGAGGGCGACATCGCGCTCGCGCCCCGGGACGGCGATCTGACCGCGCACGCCGCGGCGCGGCTGGCCGGCATCGCCGCCGCCGACCTGACCGCGCGGCTCGCCGTGCCGGCGCGCCCGTTCGATCCCGCGACCTGGCAGCGCCGCGGCCGCGACCTGGTGCGCGAGGTCACGGCGACCCTCGCCGACGTCGCGTTCGATCCGGCGCTGCTCGATCGGCTCGGGATCGCGCGCCGGCTCGCCGATCGCGGCGTCGCGCCGGTCTACCGCGGCCGCGCCGGCGCCCGGCTCACGCTCGGCGAGGCCGCCGCCGAGGCCCGGCTCGCGATCGATCTCGCCGATGTCACCGGCGGCGCCCTGGTCGAGCCGGTCTCGCAGCACCTCGCGGTGGAGGCCGGGCCGTCGGGAACCCACGTCCGCGCCGAGCTGTCGGCGAGCGAGCGCAGCCTGGGCGTGCTCGAGGGCGACGTGCCGATCACCGTGGACCAGTGGATCGACGAGCCCGCCGCGGTGCTGACCGCGCCGATCACCGCAGGCTGGACCCTGCCGGCGACCCCGGCGGCGCCGATCCTGGCGGTCGTCGGGCGCCGCGAGCTGGTCGCCGGCACGATCGAGGGCAGCGCGACGATCCGCGGCACCGTCGCCGCGCCGATCGTCCCCGCGCTGCGGATCGTCGCGCGCGATCTGGCGGTCGCGCCGCGCCTCGGCGGCCGGCCGGCGCCGGTGATCACCGCGCTCGAGGTCTCGGGGACCTGGGATGGCACCAGCGCGACCGCGAGCTTGCACGGCCGCGAGCGCAGCGAAGGCGACGCCGCCGGCGGCGAGCTACACGTCGTCGCGAGCGGTCGCCCCGACGCGCTCGCCGCCGCGACCGCGACCGCGCGCGTGATCCGGTTCGACATCGCGCCGATCGCGGTGTTCCTCCCGGGCGCGCTGGGCTCGGCGGCCGGCCTGTTCGACGGCGAGCTCGGGCGCGACCCGGCGGGGCGAGTCACCGGCGAGCTGAAGGTGTCCGCCGGCGCCCTGCCGCTCGCCGCGGCGATCGGGACCCTGCACGACGCCAGCGCCCGGATCACCAGCGACGGCCGGACGATCACGGCCGAGGTCCACGGCCAGCTCGGCCGCGGCACGATCGACCTCGACGCCACGGCCCCGTCCGACCTCGCGACCGCCACCGCCCGGCTGAAGCTCCGCGACGTGTCGCCGATCGCGGCGCTGCGGCCGATCATCAGCGCCGACCTCGACGCGCGGTTCCACCGCGAGGCCGATCACGTGCGCGGTACGGTGACGGTCAAGGACGGCGGCTCGATCGTCCTGCCCGAGCACGGCGGCACGCCGCTGCTCGACGCCACCGTGCCGTCCGACCTGGTGATCGCCGGCACCGCCGCACCGGCGCCGCGCGGCCCGCGGGCACCGGCGCACCCGTGGCTGGTCGCCGACGTCGCGCTCGGCGACACCCAGATCATCGCGCCCCAGCTCGCCGAGGGCCTCGGCGTGCGCGGCACGCTGCGCAGCGATCACCTCGAGATCTCGGTCGGCGACTCGATCGGCGTGCGCGGCCGGATCGACATCGCGAGCGCCGACGTCGACCTGCTCGGCCGGCGCTACGTGGTCGAACCCAGCGACCTGTTGTTCGACGGCACCACCGACGCGCGGCTCGGCATCCACATGAGCTACCGGTTCCCCGAGATGACGCTCGGCGTCGCCGTGCTCGGCCGCGTCAGCCGTCCCGAGCCGCAGTTCTCCAGCGACGCCGGCGGCTACACCAACGAGCAGCTGTTCGGGTTCTTCCTCGGTGGTGAGCCCAACACCGAGGCCGGCAGCCAGACCCGCGACCAGGCCAGCCAGGCCGTCGCCGGCGCCGGGACGCGGCTGATCTCGGGCAAGCTCGGCCGCCAGCTCACCAAGGTGCTGCCGGTCAAGGTCGACGCGCTGTCGTGCGAGCCCGCGGCGGCCGCGACCACGACGGCCAGCGGGTCGTGCACCGTCGGCAAGTGGCTATCGCGGCGGCTGTTCCTCGCCTACCGCCAGCGGCTCCAGCCGCGGGTCGACGAGAACAACGGCGACGTCCAGCTCCAGCTCCGGCTGGGCGACCGCCTGCTGCTCGAGGGCACCGGCGGCGATCGCGGCTACTACGGCGCGGATCTGTTGTGGCGCCACCGCTGGTGACCGGGGCCTCCGCCGCGTCCTGCGCCGGTCAGCGGTCCGTGGCCGTGGTGACCAGGACGTTCCACGACGCCGGAGGGAGCCGGGCCACGACGTTCTCTCCGTCGACCCGGACGTGGGGGTTGTCGCGCGGGACGACCGCATCCGGCGCGCCGCGGTGGTTGGTCGCCTGGAGGTCGCGATGCCACAGCGTCGTTGCCTGGTCGAGCCGGCGCGCGGCGCCCAGGCCGCGCAGCTCGATCCGGAGCTCCATGTCCTCGTCGAGGTGTCG
>Ga0307515_10011352_pt1 | contig 16908 bp, 5 predicted proteins | sample 17_EM_MG_FD_194513 | JGI IMG/M metagenome (GOLD analysis project Ga0307515, IMG submission 194513) | Populus trichocarpa ectomycorrhiza microbial communities from riparian zone in the Pacific Northwest, United States - 17_EM | ecosystem: Host-associated > Plants > Roots > Unclassified | place... | reverse complement strand
GACTCGAGTAGAGTATGCCTCCGCTGCTGGTTATACGATTCGCTTAATTGCCTCTATTAGAAGGAACCTATAAGTCTTTAGCTTAACTCGGGCACCTTTAAACAGCGAAGGCGGCCAGTTCCTACTTAGCGATCCGATAATTGTGGTGATACTAATATAGCTAGAGGAGAAGCCAACTCTCTTTAGTAATAAGCTGCAGTGGCTAATCTACGACATATTTAACGTTATAGTAAGCCGCTATACAATATTTTAAGAGCTCTATTTAGCGGGCTGGACAAGGAAGCGGGTAAGCTAATTAGATCCTCTAGTATAGAGCTTAGAGAATAGCTTATATAAAGAAGTGTTAGTAGGTAGCCCTTAAACATAGCGCTTATAATCGTGATATATATTTTGCAATTATATTATAGTATACCGCCAATTAACTGGTATTTATAGATAAGTTAGGTACGGATTCGAAAACAGGCATACGGAAGTTAGGCCGGGCTCCTTTTAGTATTACACTAGTTTTACGGACGCTATATAATTGGGGTGAGAGGAGGCTTAATATACTGCCTATATATACGATTAACAGTATTCTGGTAGCTTTAGTATATAAAGGCTCGATAAATAGTAAAGGCTTTAAGTTCTGGATAGCAAAACTCTTCTACTACGGTGTAATTACTTTCCTACTAAGCAATTAGTAGTAGTTATAGATAACGCTAGCTTCTATTATTTAGAAAGGATGCAGTCTCTTTTTAACGCCTTTAGCGTTAAGCTAGTATTTTTACCCCTATACTTACCTAATCTAAATCTAATTAAAGAGTTTTTTTAGAGAGCTAAAGGCCTTTATTTAGTGGGAGTGGTACTCTTAACTAGAGCACCCAGAGGCCTTTAGCTATAGCTTTAAAGCGTTCCTTCTTTAGAGTATAGATAAGGTCGGTAGTAAGAGTGAAAGTATAAGAGGCTATTTCCGATATAGTGGGTACGATTATTAAGGTTTTTGGGGTAAGAGTTGCAATTAATCTTTAGTGGCGTTCTTAACCGTATATAATATTTACAGTAGTAATAAAGATATCTTATATTTTACTAATTACAATTATCTATATCTTAAAGGGCCTAGATATAAAGCGTCTCTACTACTATAGGGGCGCCAGCAGTAATAGAGATACCCTATATTTTGCTAATTATCTATATCTTAAAAACTTTCCTTAAGCTAAGTATGACGCTTATTTGCCTACTTTTTTAAGTCCTTCTATAGCCTTCTTGCGATACCTAATTTAACACTAGCCTTAATAAGCTCCCTAATAGGATTAGCGCTATTAGATTTATGTCACGGAACTACACCGCAGGGGCCTCTATAGGAGAGCCCCGTGCTCTCGTGTACACCTCGCGTACAGCTTACGTCAGCTACGCGTAGGTATATTACCTCCTTACGCCCTCAACCCTTACGATCGATCGCGCAACGTCTTGTAGACTCCTCAAATACATACGTTTAGCTACCACTGTTCCGCGCCCCGTGACATTACATTACGCCTTTTTTTTACCACCGATACCTAGCCTACGACCAATTCTACGTCTATAATACTATAGGCGCTGCCAAAAGTAGCGTGTCTACGAGTAACCTTCGCACCACAATAGTAAGACGATATTCCTTACTAGCTACTATATTAAGCCCAAAGAGCAACCCAATACCCTAACCTAACCTACGACGCCAATTAATTTTAGAAGAATTTAATTCATTAACCCTAGCCTTAACCCCTAAGGGCAAGCCTAGCGGCTTAAAAGAGTTACAACTACGAGCACCCCTAAGTACCTAGCACTACTTTAAAGACGATAAAAGTCAACCAGCCTAGCAGAATGGGTATACCCCTATTGGTACAGGTGGTTATAGCAACAACCTTAACGAGATAGACACCGGCGACGTCTTATCCTTCATTAATTACACAGCCACGGAAAAGTAACCAGAAGGGCAGCCACCTATTAAAATTAAAATACAAGACGCCGAGATGTTTATATAAATGGTAGCACAAGAACCCGATAAATACTATCGCCTTCTATAAAACTACTACCTAAAGCTTATATAAGCCGAATTGCGTACTGCCTAAGACCATAATATTATCTAAGACTTACAAGCTAGTAAGGCACTTGCTAATAACACATATTAAGAGACTAAAGATAACCTCCGCATATTTAAGCGCGACGTCCAACGACTAAAGAAAGCTGAGATTGTACTTATTACTTAGGTTACTAAAAAGGAGGGCATAATCAAATACCTATAGTCTTAGCTTAATAAGCACATCCGTAATAACACCGAGTACCTCCCTACTACGCACTATACCACCTAAGTCTCTACGCCTCCGGCAACCTCACCCACTTAACACTTAACCGAAAGTTAGCGTCGAGTAGCTTTACCTAATAGGGACAACTCCTATAACAGCGACTAAACTTAAGCCACAATTGCGGGGTCCAATATACGATACCCTAATCCCCTAGTCTTTTAGGGAGACCGCAAGGAATACAGCTACTAGAAGATGCAAATCCGCAAGAAACTAACCTAGAGCGCCTACCTTTTTCCTAGGGAGGATGCTAAGATTGGTTACATTATCGGGCGTATAAAGGGTACCCTATTTAACAGACTCTTCGCCCAATAGGAGACAAATAGCCCCTAGAAGTGGCAGTCCCACTAGGAGGTCCTTAACAATCTTAACCTAATATATCACGACCACGACCTAGTGGCCACCAGTTAAGCCAAACTACGCGCCCTAAAGATAAGTCCCACTAAGTCATTTAACAAGTTCTATATTAAGTTCCAGGAATATACTAGAGTCCTCTCCTAAGACAACGCTAAAGACTAGGAAGACCTCCTTAAAAAGGTCACCTATCGCCTTAGTTACGCTGCCGCTAGTTATAACTACAATAACGTGCATAGTATAGTGGCAGCCCTATAGAAGATTAAACAACGGCTAAATTAGATCTCTACTACTAACCCTTACCTAAAGGCTTCTATACAGAAGCCTTCCGGGCTAACCACACCTACATATACTAGGTCACCGACGCCTACTATAAATACTAGAGCCAATATTAACCTTTCTATACCAACCTTCCTATATAAGCTTCTAGACGGAGAGCGCGAGCTACTTTAGAAGCTAGGGCGCTGCTATAGATGCCGTTAAGAAGGCTGTTATCGCGAGAACCCAAACTACCCAATGGCTAGGTTCGGTAATCGCCGCCTAATACCCAACTTTACACCTCAAACACTAAACACCTCGCTACGCACCACCACCATATAAGACGAAGACGTAGTAATAGTAGTAGAGTCGGATACAGAAGCGGAAAACGCTAAGTCCTAGCCCTAAGTCGCGGGTTAGGACGCCCTAATAATAGAGGGATTTATATATCGGCCTGCTTAATAGATAACTCAGTAAAAATAAACGGACGGAAACAAATAGTTTTACCTATAATAGGAACTACTGCCAAAAAGCAATATAAAAGCCGTTCTATAATTAATTGCGGAGCTACTAATAAATTTATAGATACCTAATTCGTGCGCACTTATAACCTACCTACCTTACCCCTTACTAAAGCCCGCGCCCTATAACTCGCTAACGGTAATTATACCGCATAGAAGATTACCTATATAGTATAACTCTACCTAGATATAAACGGGCACCAGGAAGAGCTCTAGGCCTATATTATACCACTTGCCAACTACCCTATTATCCTTAAAATAAACTAGCTCGAACAATACAACCCCGCCATTAACTAGAAAAAGAAAGAAGTAACCTTTAACTCTAAATACTATAGAGAGACTTGCCTAGAGCATAGCCTAGCCGCCTCTATTTACTCCCTAGGATATTAACCTAAGGAACCCCTTATTACCCCACCTACGACTAACTGCCACTATATAAGTGCTGCGGCCTTCTACCGTATAGCACGTAAGAAAGGCTAGACCGTTGCTATAGCTTCCTAATTACAACTATATAAGCTTAATAAAGAATAGGACCATGTCCTCTACAGTAACAGAATAGACATAGTTAACCTCCTAAAAGACGACGCCCCTATAGAACTCTATGGACTTTTACTTTTAGACTTTAAGAAGTTTATAAACCTTAAAAAAGGACTTACTAACAAGGAACTCCGTAAGCTCCTCCCTAAGAGGTACTACGACTTTATTAACATATACTCACAAAAGGGCGTAGATATACTCCCCCCACATCGACCTAATAACTATGCCATTAACATTAAATAAGGGAAAATGCTACCTTATAAGAGACCCTACCTAATATTAAAAGACAAACTCCTAGTCGTAAAAAAGTATATCGACAAGCACCTCGATAAAGGGTTCATTCGTTCCAGCATATTACCAGCAGCCGCCCCTATCCTTCTCGCCAAGAAGCCAAGGGGAGGTATTTAATTCTATATTAACTATAGAGGACTTAACGCTATTACGATTAAGAACTAATACCTAGTACCGCTTATACGCGAGACCCTTAAGCGGCTTAGTTAAGCCAAAATCTATACTAAACTTAATATTATCGCCGCCTTTAACTATCTCCGAATACGGAAAGGTGATAAATAGAAAACCGCATTTATATCGCGCTTCGGCCAATTCGAATATACTATTATGCCCTTTAGCGTATATAACGGCCCAGGCGCCTTCTAAAGCTACATTAATAACGCCTTATGGGACTACCTCGACGACTTCTGCTCTGCGTACCTAGACGACATACTTATTTATAATAACAACCCTTCTAAGCATACCGAGCACGTTTAAAAGGTCCTATAGCGCCTTAGGGAAGCAGGACTTTATATTAATTTAAAGAAGTGCGAATTCTTAGTCATAGAAGTAAAATACCTTAGACTAATTATTACTACTAAGGGTGTCCATATAGACCCCAAGAAAGTACGCATAATTGCCAAATAGTAAGCCCTTAACTACATTAAGGACGTACAAGCCTTCCTCAGTTTCGCCAACTTTTATCAGAAATTTATATATAACTTCTTAGGCGTAGTAGCACTATTTACAGTAATAATGCGAACGAAGGGCCTTTCTACAAAAGGAAGAAAAACGCACCTACGCTTTGCTTAGACGCCTAAATGCAAGAAAGCGTTCTAAGACCTTAAAAATGCCTTTACTAAAGCACCTATTCTAGCCCACTTTACACCAGGATGACAACTCTATTTCGAAACCAACTTCTTAGACCACGTTAACGTAGGTATCCTTTCCTAGATAGGCGACAACAGCCTCCTCCACCTAGTTGCATTTTACTCGTCTAAGCTTACACTATAAGAGTGTAACTATAAGATCTATAATAAGGAACTCCTTACGATTGTACAAGCGTTTAAAGAATTCTAACTAAAACTCTCCTTAGTAGAACCCAACTAGCTAACTAAAGTCCTCACAGATTATCGCAACCTTAAATACTTTATAACTATAAAGTAGCTAAACCGACGCCAAGCACGTTAGAACAAGTTCCTCTTTGGTTTTAACTTCAAAATCGCATATAGACTAGGAGTATAAGGCACTAAGCCTAATAGCCTAACACGCCGCTCGCAAGACCTTCCTTAGTTAGAAGATGACCCCTATAACTAGTTCCAACAACAGACGATCCTAAAAGCACAGAACTTAGCCCTAGGTATGCTACCTACGATAGAGCTAACTGTACCTTAGCTTTATACTACAGAACTAGAATTACCTCCTAAAATTAACGAGCTTATTACTGCAGCATATGACACCTCCGTTAACCTACTACTGTATTAACTTATTGCCGCAAAGACCGCCGGTACCTATACGCTGCCTATAAACCTTTAAAGCTTAGGCTAGATTAATATGGTAGCCTTAGAAGTAAAAGAGAATAGGCTCTACTATAGAGGCCGCCTATTTATCCCTAACTTAGAAAACCTATAACGGCAACTAATCTAAATGGCCTACGACCTCCGGTTAAGCGGCTATTTAGGAAAAGGAGGGACCTATAAGCTTTTTAGCCGATACTACTTCTGGCCTAAGATGATAGACTTAGTTAAACGCTTTATAGGTGCCTGCCACGGTTGTAAGCGCGCTAAGGCCTTCAATATAAAGTACTAAGGACTACTATACCCTCTACTAGTACCCATACGATGATGGGCAGATATCGCTATAGATTTTGTTATTAACCTACTACCCTGTAAATGACACGGCCGTACCTATAAGAATATCCTTATAATAATATGCCGACTTATAAAAGAGCGCCACTACGTCCCTACCGAAGGCGTAGCCGTCAGCGACGTTACTAACGCCTTTTTTCGCGAAGTCTACCGATTACATGGGCTACCTGACTCGATTACGTCCGACCGAGGCATATAGTTTAACTCTGACGTATGGAGACGAATCTGCTAACGTCTTAGCACCTTCGTTAAGATGTCTATATCCTTCTACTACGAAACTGCTAGGCAACCGGAAAAAGCTAATGCTAGTATAAAAGCGTACCTACGACAGGTAGTCGCTTATAGTTAGGATGACTGGGTAGATCACCTTCTACTAGGTAAATTCGCAGCGAATAACTATATCTTAACCACTATAGGACTTACCCCGTTCTTCGCGAATAAGGGTTATTACCCCCAATCCGGCATAGAGCTACTAGAACCTATTAATAAGAAACTGCCATATAGAAAACGCCTTAAGATGCTACTTACCAACTAATATACAGACCGTATGAAAAATCTACTTAACTACTATAAGGGAGAAATGGCCTAGGCTTAAGTAAAGCAGGCCTACTTTGCCGATCGTTATAGAGCGCCACCACTAGAGATACGTGTTGGCGACTAGGTATGGCTAGATGCACGCAATATCTCTACGTAGAGGCCTATAAAGTTACTCAATTATAAGAATCTCGGCCCCTATTAAATTAAACGAGTTATTAATAGGGGAGCCGTATATGAGCTAGAGCTCCCACCTACCCTAGCCACCCGCGGGATATGGCCTATATTTTACCTATAGCTACTACACCTTTATTAGCCTAACCCCTTACTAGGACAGATACAGCCTAAACCTCCACTAGTACTAATCCGAGATGAGAATGAAGACGAGAACTATAAGGAGTGGACCATTAAACGAATTATCAACTTTAAATACCGTGGTAAAGGCAGGGGACGGCGGCTCTACTATAGAGCTATCTACACAGGATTCAACATAGACCAGCCAGAATGGCAACTATAGGAAGACTTTAAAAATGCAAAGGATCTAATTAGCGATTTTCACCACGTAAACCCACAGAAACCGGGCTTAAGCAGAGATTTCGTGCCTAATCCTCTATGGGAGCCCTTATAGAGTTAAACCGTACATTGCTACGTAAGGGTAAATTGCCGTTAGATTGCCGCAGATTGCCATTACGTAATGGCAAAGTGCGATCACGTGACCGGAAAATCGTTAAGATGTCCAGGAACTTTGACCGGCGGTCAAAGTTGTCTAATTGGTTAAATTCTTAGGTGCCAAGTCTTATCACGTAACGTTATTATAAACCTTTAGCAATATTTCCTTTTCTTCTCTATACCTTACTATATATATATAGCAACCACAGCGTCGCCGGAGCTCCGCCTCTATAGGAGGGGGGGTAGTGTTACGGAACCACACCGCAGGGGCCTCCATAGGAGAGCCCCGTGCTCTCGCGTACACCTCGCGTATAGCTTACGTCAGCTACGCGTAGGTATATTACCTCCTTACGCCCTCAACCCTTACGATCGATCGCGCAACGTCTTGTAGACTCCTCGAATACATACGTTCAGCTGCCACTATTCCGCGCCCCGTGACAATTTATTATATAGAAGCTTTAGGTCCCATCTTAAATTATAAACGACTTTATACGCAGCTTTAAAATCAGCCTCCTAGTTAAGATCGCTAGCTATACTCTACCTCTAATACTTAAAGAACTCCTTAAGATCCTTTGCGCGGTTAATACCCTATAGGCGGTATATTAGTAATATAGGTAAGGATAATAAGGGTAGTCGGCTTGCTAGTATAGGAGTAATTTACTAATTTGGTATTAAGCCTATAGAGCTAACGTGAAAATAATTAACGACGCCTAGGCTATTAACTGTAGAGCTCTCGCCTAAGGCAGATTGGTATACTCCTCTACTACTTTTTCCTCTTATTGCTGCTTTTTTTTAGTAAGCCGAGTAGCAAGCTAATAAGGTAGATTCTTAATATTTATAATGCCTTGCTAAATGCCAGTTACCCACTCCCGTAAGTCCTTATTTATTAATTTAATATCTACCTAACTAAGTATATAACACTAATTAGCGTTAGGATAGTACTTTTTATAGCGCCAATACCTAGTAAGCTTAATTCGCAAGCCTATTAAATTTATAACGCTACTAGTAAGTACGCGAGGCATTATATTAAGCTCTAAGCTCTATAAGGGCGTTGAAAGCTTATTATAGAGTTAATTAATTATTAACGGGCGAGAGGCCGCTAGCTGATTTCTATCTAGAGTATATATAATTAAGAGGTCGGCGGTTAGAGCCTTAATTTCACCACGTCTATTAGTATATTAAGCCCACATAATAAGTTATATATTAATCTTCTGCCACTAATCTGCGACTTTAGAATTTATATTAAACTGTTAATGATAATCTCTAATGTTGCTTATATAAGCGTTACATAAGAACACCCTAGAAGAACCCTACGGCTTTACGCGGTGTATTAGATGGTATTAGCTAGTGTATTAACTAGTATATTAGATAGTATTAGCTAGTGTATTAGCTAATATATTAGGTAATATATTACCTAGTATATTAGGTAACGTATTACCTAGTATATTAGGTAACGTATTACCTAGTATATTAGGTAACGTATTAGAATATAAGACGAAACGTAGACGTTCCAGAACTAGGGTCTTCTAGGTATATAGAGACTCGATCCCCCGCAGATAGACATTATCAATTGCATCAAGTTCATCCACTTCACTTACTTCACTACATCGTTTACCCTGTTGTCCTCCGACCTCCGCTTACGCAAATTAATATAAACCTGACGTTATAAACGCCTGTGTGCTAAGTGTTAACCTTTACCTTAATTGGCCGGAGCTTAACGCGAATACCTTGCTCTTAATAATATAGCTCCCTCTTATAAATAGGAAAGACTTTAAGTCGCTAAAGATTATAATATTGAAGGCTTATATTAATAAGAGTTTTAGTAAATACTAGCTCCTTTAGATATCGAATTAATATATTATAATTGTAAGTAATAAACACGCCGCCACTAGCTCTTCCTATATTATTAATCTTACTCTCTATACACAGGCAAGGTAGCGGAGTTGTTTCTTCTCTATCTTTAATTATATTTTGTGGAGGAGCCCAAGGAGCTAGAGGAGCTCGAGCAGCTTAAGCAGCTTGAGCAGCTGCCCGAGAGGCTGTAGCTTAATATCGCGGTGTTGGTATATTTGACTGTGAGTAGGTAGGATCCTATGTCGAATACAGTAACTTATACGGCCTTAATTAAGCCTACTGGCTCTGCGTATAAGAAGTCTGCTAACTCTATATATAGTTAAGCCAAGCCTCCGTGTCTTCCTTATCGTCCTTATTTATAGCTTCCGGATCGTTTTCCATTTTCTTAAGCTCCTCCAATGTAAAGTCTGGTTGAACGGCGTTGTGTTTGCGTCTTGGCGACTGTTATAGGGCACCCCAGTAAGAGCTCCATAAAGGTAGAGGCGTACATAATAAGGGAGGAAGGAGGCTTCGTTAATTTTGCTGAGGGCGAGGAGATACACCCGTTAATCGAGTCGCTACGCGTTTTAAAGGAGGATTCATATTAAAGGCAAATTAACGATTTTACAACACGATTTTGGATTAATATTGAAACTTTGGTAAGCCAGGCAAATATGTAGCTTTAATTTGATTGCCCCCAGCAACCAGGCACTTGGCTTCGCTTCAATTACTATATACAGTTGGTGGCAATCAGGCGAAATTGGATGCATCCCCCCCCCTTAGGCGAAAAACAGATTCGGTACGGGTATTCAATTTCGCTAGATTACCACCAACTGTACATAGAAATCGTAGCGAACGCCTCCATTCGTGATCGCCTTCCTCCACAGTTTCGCAGTGTCGCGATCTTTGTCAAATATCATGAGGTTTTCACCCTGTACGATATTGCCAAATTTCATCGACTTCTCTGCAGAAACAGCGTTGTATTCAAGTTTTGGCGGCCATAACGGAGGCGTAGGTAGAAAAGGGGAGAAGAGGGAGCGGACGTCAGGCAACTTCTTCATTGTTTCAATTCGAATCTCCCGGCCAACCGGGGCGATTCTCCAGGACAGCCAAAAAGGCCCTTGCGTGCAGCCACAGCCGTTCGCTACAATTACCGCGTAGAGTTGGTAGCGATTGAGCGAAATTAAATGCCAGTAGCGAATCTGCGATTCGCCTAAGGGGGGAAGCTGGTCGTGCACAAGACTGTATTTAGTGTCGCCCGTTTTGTAATTAGTGGCGGCTACTACCGTGGCTCGTTTGAATCTGTAATTGAGTCGATCGTTCGGTGAGCTTCCATATGAGGCTCCAGATTTGGCTTCGCACAATGCGTGATTGACGTTGGCGAGCGATTCGAGTGAGCTCCTCTCTGCCACCAGGCCTCTATCGCGACTCCCTGATGAACTGGATCTGAGGATAAATGAATGAATATCTATCTACGACGAATATAGGCCTTTATATAGGCCTATACCTACGGAGTCATAAGTGGTTGCTTACGGACGTCGTCCAAAAAGGAACCAAAGGGAATCTGCTTATGTAAGCAGGCAACGAACGTGGAGGACTCTTCCAGCACCATCGTCACTCCCTACTTTGGTGTAGTAGTGGAGCCTCCTCCTCGGCCAACGCCCTCTCTGCGATCAACGCTTTCTACACCTTTGCCCACCTCCCGCAGGAGCCGTAGTAGAACTACAGCAATGCCTGCGACGCCTGCGACGCATGCGACGCCCTAGAAACAAGCTTATCGCGATCACGAAGGTTAGAATAATAATATTATATAAGGCATGCAAATGCAACAGTAGTATTGCGATCCGGGTGCTTGGAGTCGTTACTTTGGCGCATATATGAGAGCTCCAGATTGATATGGAATATGGAACGGAGGCTCGAAGGCAACATATTGAAACGGTGCCAAGAACCTCATTTCAACTACCGTATATAGTATAGCCTGCAAATTTGACGCGCTTACTGATATGGAGGGGCTCCATATTCAAAAGTCATCAGATTTACCGAGCCACCACCTCATATTCAGATTTGAGCTCCATTTCGGTTAAATATGGAGCCTCCATATTGAATATGAAGTTACAACCGAACGGCCCCTGAAGCTTTTCAAATCAAACGATTGTGAGGGATTTTGCGTATATACTAATTTCTATAGAGGAGCAATTAAGCAATCGTTAAATTAGCGAATAAGTGTCCAATTCCTTCCATTAGGCTCTCACCTAAATCTACCACTTCCCTGTTTCAGTTACATATCCTCTGTTTCAATTGCATACCCCCCCTTTCCTTATTACCGCACCTACCTTATATATAAATAGTTTCTTTTCTTTATAGTTTAAATAGACAGTCTTCATTCTTTTCTTACAATTGGTGCACGGACTACCGATCGACAGTTATAAATATTGCTTGGTGTAATCGACTACCGACACTGTGCTGAAACATAAGATCACCGCTTGGAAGGCTCCAAGACAGCGTCAACGCCACCCTATATATTGATCGCAGATCAATATTGCTTGCAGATCATTGTTCCCATTTGAGTTACCTATTACCCCATCATGTCTTATTACCTCCACCTTCTTCGTGTATATATAGAGGCTTTAGAGCTACATTCACAATCAAGTCGTTCATTCAATCCTTCACACTGCAAAGCTTATACTTGGTAATATAAAATCAAGAAGAGCCGCATTACGACCTTACCAGGAGAGCACCTAATGCGATCGCGACGCCTTTAACCTCAGCTCTACGGTCACGAGTTGAGGTTATTCGGATATTTCCATTTGATATCGGCAATCGATCTACATACGGCTAGTAGAAGGCTTGGTCGACACGCGCTTTCAACCGGGGTGGTGTAGTACCTATAAACCACATTCATCGCTCAAAAGTTCTTATTGAATCCAACATGCCTTACATCGCCCGGACAGGCGCCCTCCCCAAGCTGGCTCTCAGTGGTGGGCTCGTTGACCCCCGAGCTGATCATCAGCCTTCTTTCGACAAACGGATGACCTGTCGGGACGTAACCAACTTCATTTCCAACACAACCGAGTTCTCGCCTTTAAAATTGAGACACAAAAGGGCTGGTGCTAGGCACACCGACTGGGGTATGCGGTGCCATAAGCCAGCTAGCGAGTGCCAGGCCAAACTCGACAAGATCCTCGCCCGTTCGAGGGAGATCAGGCTGCCGTTGGCAGCAAAGAATGAGGAAAACGGATATAAGCATTTAGACCAGCCCTTGTCTGACCTAGTACCAGGGCTGGTTGTTAGCGGTGGTCTCAGTCGCTCGCCCGCTTTCGATTGCCTGCCTACGGTCTCGCATTGGGCTGACCGCACCGACGAGTCTTCGGCAGAGGACCCTGCCGCCACCGTCCGTCTTTCTTCGACGTGGAGTACCACCAATGTCATCGGAGAAGGGGCTACCATGGATTCCCCTCTTGGAGCCCCCTGCTGGTCGCTCAAGACTCACGGCATAGGTCCGGTCGAGGCTGGGTCAAGTAAATTTTCTCAACGATACCTCGCTGAAACCGACACGCTGATGACAACGGTCAACTTGGCGCGTCGTCCCGATACCACTCGCACCGGGGGAGTTCTTGGCGCCGCCGCAAGTATCTCTTGGATGCGCAACACGCGCGTTGCAGACGCCGTCGATTGTGCTGTTGGGCTGTTAGCAGACGCCGCGGCTCTCTTGACAGCACGTGACAAGGTAATAACGACTGGAACGACGGAGCGCCTAGCGTTCGCCGAGGTGCGCGGGGCCGTAATGCCCACGTGGTGCTCCGCCCGCAAGCCCCTCCCTCCAAAACTGAGCGGCGTGGCGCTCTCGCCCGACCGGGCCACTGTCGACCTCCTCGCAGCAGAGGATTGTAACGGCTCTCTGGTCAACACCAGCATTTTCTCTATGGCGGTGGGCTACAACCGGGGCGTCTACGGCGGTTCGATCTCTGGCTTGTGGGCTATCATGGACTCGGCGTTCGTCCTAGATTACTCTATAGGCGCCAAAAGCACTGCGTTGGCGGGCAGCCTCTCGTCTGCTTTCGCGGAAGTGGCTGCTGTTGCTGAAGCATCCGTCTCTGCCGGCCCGCACATCACCGACATAAGGATCGTCAAGGGCTGCAATTATGGATGCTTACGCCAGAAGACCATCATCGAGGATACCCACTCTGTCCCCTCCCGCCCGTGTATAGTTGTATGGGACGACCTCGCCCGGCTTGCCCGTTACAAGCTAGCGGATGCCGTGTTCTGTCATGTCTATTACGATTCGGGTGGTGGAGAACAGATGGCCGCTATCGTCGGCCTTGGGTGCGTTGTGCACGACTGGATTGATCTTGGAGCTGATATAGCGTGCGGAGAAGTTAGCAACATCATCCCTTCTCTGACGCAGGGATCTTTGGCTGAGGAACCGCTGGCCGAAGTTTACTCTCGCTTGGTTGGTGCAATGATCTGGTATCGGGACAACGACCCCTATAACCCGGCAGCCCTGTGCATTCTCTTCACGCACTGGTGGCAGCTCGCCAACTGCCGACACCGACCCATTACCCTCCTCGGCAGAACGGACCTCAGTGTCAGCGCGGGTATCGCCGCCACGATACCGGGAGCGAGGCCCTCGTTGGAGCACTTTCGAGCGTGCGGCACCAAGGTCGAGCGCGGGCAGCGTCCCCTCGCCAACGCCGAGGCCCGGCTCCAATCTGTCCTTTCCTCTGACCCTTTGCCGGAAACTCGTGCCGTCATCGACCTCCTAGTAAGCCCTGTTCTCGCTTACGTGAGAGGGGCTGATAGTCTACCCCCTGAGAGTGAATACGTGGGAGCCGTCCTCGCTGCCGAACTGGCTTACCCCCACGGGCAGAAGATTATGGAGTTGTGGGACCTTGCTATCGTCATGTGGGAGTGCGGGGCACTGTGGGCGGCTGGAGTGGCAGGCCTTTGCTATACTCACACCGGAAAGTCCAACTGCGACCGGGCTCGCCATGACTTGTCTGACGCCACCTGGAGTTAACTGCGCCGCCGCTAACCGTCGCCAAGTGCGGAATTGCCCCGCTCTCACCTCTAGCCACTCTCCTCTCCGACCATCCTTGATCCATTACTAAGCTTCCGTTATAAGCAAGATGAAGCCTAAAGCTAAAAAAAAAAAGGCGGGGAAGGACTCAGCGTTAGCATCTGTAACGGGACTAGCCCAGTTACAGTAGGAATGTCTCGGTGAAACACTCGACAGATGAATTCCGACGCTTTAACCAAATTCTGTCGAATTCTGCCAGCTTAATCGACTTCTGCCAAATTCTGCCAGATCAATCGAATTCTACCGAAGTCCGTCGAAGACCGCTTGCGCACGTGCGCACGCATCGACCACCAAGCCCCTGACTATTTAATTATATGATTTTCTTGTTATTCCTTTCTCTTGTTTACGCAACGTCTTGTTCTTAGCAAGAGCTATGTACCCTTAGATTTAGATAGAATTTATATCGTTCCTTTAAATCTTTTCTAAAGTCTCTTCGCGCCCTTATATTACGTTGCGTTAAAATAACTACTATTAAAATAGTAAACGAACTTAAACCTACCGCGTTAACTATAAGCATTGTAGCCCTAGTTAGGGAACAGTTAATAATATAACAGTCCTTTACGGATGCTTTGGCCCCAATAGCGAGCAATATTAGAAGCTTAGTACTAGTAATTAGTGGGAGCAATCCGCGAAGAACTCTATAACCTTAAAGCACTTACATTAAAGACCCTAATAGCAACACCTATAAATAAAAATAAAATAACTATATATATACCCGGCCCATTAAATATATGTTAATTTGGGTAAGCGGAGGTCGGAGGACGACAGGGTAAACGAAGTGATAAAGTAAGTGAAGTGGATGAACTTGATGCAATTAATAATGTCTATCTACGGGGGATCGAGTCTTTATATACCTGGAAGACCCTAGTTCTAAAACGTCTACGTTTCCGGCTTGTATTCTGATACGTTACCTAATATACTAAGTAATACGTTACCTAACACACTAGGTAATACATTACCTAATACACTAGGTGATACGTTACCTAATATACTAGGTGATACGTTACCTAATATACTAGCTAATACACTAGCTAATACTATCTGATACTATCTAATATACCGCGTAAAGCCGTAGGGTTCTTCTAGGGTTCTTATGTAACGCTTACATAAGCAATATTAGAGTTCATCATTGACACAAATAACCTTGAAAAAGAAGGATTTTATCCTATCTTTGTAGATTAGGCAGTATTTAAAAATGATATACTAGGCATTATAATAATCTGCCATGTAAACGATCTACTAGTATTTGGCCTAAATAATAAATAAATAAAGCTTTACCGCACATGCAACCTTACCAAAAGGTAGCGCCACACTTCAAAACTTACGCATACCCATCTTACCATCAAAAACAATCGATTTTCCAACTTTTAAGACTTAATTCCTACTACCTAGCGAGCTAGAGGTGGATTTATTTGTCGTTTTACCCCCTTTCCCCTAACAGAAAATTCTTCTTAGGGGTAGTCCTAGCTTATAAGCGAGGCACGGACAGGAACACTAAAACCACTACTACTACCACTTGTTAATTTGGGTAAGCGGAGGTCGGAGGACGACAGGGTGAACGATGTAGTGAAGTAAGTGAAGTGGATGAACTTAATACAATTAATAATGTCTATCTGCGGGAGATCGAGTCTCTATATACCTGGAAGACCCTAGTTCCGGAACGTCTACGTTCCATCTCGTATTCTAATACGTTACCTAATATACTAGGTAATACGTTACCTAATACACTAGCTAATACACTGGCTGATACTATCTAATACACTAGTTAATACACTAGCTAATACCATCTAATATACTACGTAAAGCCGTAGGGTTTTTCCAGGGTTCTTATATAATACTTACATAAGCAACATCAGAGTTTATTATTAACACGCCCCCTTTTTTTTTATTTTTTTATATATATATCCAATTGTATTATACTACGTATAATACTACGCATGCAGCCTCTAGGCTATAGCGCTATAGTTCTATATACATAAATCCTTTCTAGGCAGCTTAATATGTACTAGTAGCTATGTCCTAGTAGTTTATAAACCCCTAAGGGTTTATAGCTCCTTAATAAAATACTAAGGTGCTGCAACTACTAGGGAATAAGAAAACGGTAGGAAAAACTATAGGAAATCCTAACACCTATCCCTGTCCTTTTGCGATTTATTTTTATCCTTTTGCTCTCTAATATCTTTTTAAGCGCCTAGTAGGAGTTGCCTCCTTCTAGAATCCTATCTGTTTTATTCTTCCATAGAATCTCCATCATATACTAGTCTAGCTGCTTTAAGAGTCTCGCAGTCTTTACTATTAGCAAAGTGTTTTTCTTTACAATTAATGCAAAGAGGGGTAGTATGCTGGCAAGGTTTGCCTATTATTATACAGGTAGAACAGGAATAGTCTTTAGATAAATGTGCAGCCGCACAGTATCTATAGGCTCTAGTAGAGCACCTATCTCCTATATGGCCAAATTTTTGGCAGCTCGTACACTGCGTAGTAGGAGAGACTTCGAGGTATTTTACTACCTTAGTAGCTGTACCTGTAATTAATATCTCTTTTTACTTAAGGATTTCTTGTCTTTTTTCTTCGTTCTCTATAGTAAAAACTATAGAGCCAAATCTAGTCTGTGGATTGTGTCTTTTTTCACTAGATAAGATCCATCTAGGTAGTCCTTGTATCCTTATAGG
>Ga0307515_10011351_pt1 | contig 16908 bp, 1 predicted proteins | sample 17_EM_MG_FD_194513 | JGI IMG/M metagenome (GOLD analysis project Ga0307515, IMG submission 194513) | Populus trichocarpa ectomycorrhiza microbial communities from riparian zone in the Pacific Northwest, United States - 17_EM | ecosystem: Host-associated > Plants > Roots > Unclassified | place... | reverse complement strand
GCTAAATTAGAGTAGCTATAGTATATTTAAGATTAAACTTACTTAAAGTTTAATAGTCTTGGCTATATTAAATAGCGATAGATAAAACTTATCTAAGTAGAGAAAGTCCTTTAGTGATTTGGATTTATTTTCCTTTATAATATTATAAAACAAATGCCGTTCCTCTAGGGTGAAAAAGTATATTATTCTATAACTGGCATATTCCGCGTTATATTTATCTACGTTATTAACTTAAAGAAGTTTACACCAAAGTTAGAAGAAGTCGTTGGGTTAAGGTGCCCTTTAGTAGCCTTTTAGATAGGATAATTAACTGATAAATAATATAGTGTCTGGGCGAGATTCCTTAACTAAGGTGCTGTAGCTAAAATCTCGGTCTAATTTAGAAGCCGGTATAATAGGTAGCCAGATATAGTGGATAAAGGAATTAATAGCCGGCGTAAATAAGCTAGAGATTAAAATAAAGCAATCTATACTAAAGAGTAAATGGCTAGCAGATAGGGCAAATTAGAGCACAGTTTAAGAGCCGCAAGGAGATAAATGTAGGGAGGAAATTAGGGCAATAAGAAGGTAACCGTGCATACTTAGCATTACTAGGCGAAATTAGCTATATATTGGCTCTCTCTATACTTTATTAATATAATGTATAAATCGCTATATTTAGTATATTAGTTATAATTGACTTAAGAACTGTTAGATAATATAAAAGTGGAAATCAGCCCTAAGGCGGAATATAGATCCCGCTGGAAGATCTATATATAGGAGGCGTTGGTAGCTCTATTAAACTTGCGTATATATATATAAAGAGGACTTAATGAATTAAAACCATTTACTATAGCCTATCCTATTAGTAATTTGTAACTTACGTATATATATATAAACGACTTAAATATATATTTATAAATGACTTAAACATATATACGCAAACGACTTAAACACATATGCGTAAAGAGGGCTTAATAAATTAAAACTATTTCTATCTACAGGTATAATCAGACCGCTCGCTTCTTAAAGGTTGCTATAGCCCATTCTATTAGTGGGTTTCGACTTGCGTATATATATATAAGTAAAACTTACCTTATATTCTAAGTCTAGAGCAGCCCTTTATAGTTAATTTATATCTATATATAGGAATTATCTCTCTCCTAACCTAGGATAAAAGAAGTTATAGTCGCTAACTGATTTTATAGTCTTATACTAGCTCCTTAACTACTCTAAATATATATAGAGATTATATACGTTAGGCGTTTTGCTCTTAGTTACTATATTTTAACTTTCCTTTACTTTCTACTTAATTTAGAGAGTACTCTTTCTAAATAGTTCGGTATCCTATTTTAGAGGGTTAGGAATAGCCTATATATTTAACTAATTATTCTGTTTATACTCCTGGGCTCCTTTAGACTAAAGATAAGGATCTATCTCTACCTCCTACTTATAATTAAAGTAAATAGGATTTACTATACTCTACCGCTCTAGCTCTTTTTCCCTACTACCTAACTAAATAGGAGGATTAATACTACACTTTAATACCTTCTGGAAGACTTTGGGAACACTATCTTTAACTAGTCCTAAATTTACTCGTTTTCTTTATCTGTTATCCTAAACTAGATTACCTAACCTTAAATCTTAACCTTTAGACTTTAAACCCTTTCGCACGCATATTCCTTAACTTAATACTTTATATCTTTAATTGTCTATAGAGGACTTAACGTTGTTCTAAAATAGATCTTAAACATCGCCCTAGACCAGATATATACTAGACATTTCTTATAATAATGCTTTCTAATTTTAAAAAGGATTAGGGGTTTATGTTTATAAAATTATATTAATAGGTTTATATACTTAATAAAGGTTTATTTATAGTTTTGCCATATTCGCACCTGCTTAACCTCGCTAACACTATATACTTAGTAATATTTAAATATATACCGGAAGAACGTCTAAAACTGTTTTTAGATGCCGCTATTAATAATAATATTAATGTTATAGAACTAGAGGCAGCAGTAGTAAGATAACTATTAGCCCTTTTAGCTTTATATGTACTAAATTTAAAGGGTAGGGTATATTAAAGAGAATAGCTACTAAATAAGCACGGAGGCTTAACTAGAAGCTGCGTACTAATTGTCCTAATTATTAAAAGTAGGTAAGTAGGCCACTAATAGAGGAGTTTTAATAGTAGATAGGAATATAACTAGTTTAGTTAAGAGCACCTATTATATTAGTAGATTTTCTAGAACTAAGCTTTATTTAGTTAAAGTGCTCTCCCAAAGGCTAGCTGTGGAGTATTAGCGAAATAGTGTTAATAAAATAGCTTTAGGGCATGTAATTAGTTATAATTCGTATAATTTTATATTCGCTATTATAAAAGACGCTTCTAACTATTAAAGTAATTCTAATCTCCCTTTTAGATTAAGAGGTGGGAAGACGTTAAAATAAGGTGTTCTATATAATAGTCTACAGCGTTTACTAGGCGAATTTAGGTTTGCTCTGTTCTAGCGGGTAATTATTTATACCTTTATATTTAGAACTCTAGTTTAATCCTATTAGCTTCCATCTTCCTAGAGGAATTAAATTAGTAAAGTAGTAAAAAATATGGTGCTTTTGATTCGGGTAAACTCCGAACTTAATACTTATATTAATTGTATTATGCGGACCTGTTCTTAAGTCTGCATTAGGACTCCTACTTAAGTTATAGATTTACGACTATAGTGCCTATTTTAATGCAAAAAAGGCAACTTATAGCTTAAATATTTAGATATCTATATATGGCTATTCTTAGTTAACCTAAGATTAGTTATTATATATTCTATCCTTTCTTTATGTTATAAATACGTTGTTAAGTTAATAAGAATAACGTCTTTATTTCTTAATAGTTCGTACTTTTATTTGCATATTATATTCTTATATTAGCTGTTAGCACCTATTCTAATTTAAGGAAGGTATTTTATTAGGGTAAGTTATCACTAGTTATACGTATATACTTTACTACTTAACTAGTTAGGAGCCTAGCGGTAGGCTTAGCAGGCGCGCCTATAGCCTTACTCCCTTTAAGAAACTTTAAGTATAGGTTTATTTAGAAAATACTTTTCCTTTCCGTCCTACTTCTTATCCTTTATTCCTTCTCTTTTCTTTTTTTTTCTCTATCCGCTATTAGGTCATAGAGGCTATATACAGTCCCTTTACATTTAATAAAGAAAAGTAATTATATAATATGTCTTCCGCGGTAACGTCTTATCCTCTAGCTATCTTTTTTTACGCTTTTGTAGAACGGGGGGGTTATGTTAAAATTCTATAGCTTTTAGAAAATAGCTCCAATGTTATATATAACTTAACCACACCCGTAACGCCCCACTAAAATAGCCCCTTACTCTCTAACTGGCATTAGTAGATTAATAATTAAAGGATAGATACCTAAAGCATATAAGTATAAACGATTAAACGGACGCTCTTTTTCCTAGCTAATCTAAATGAGGCTATACGCACTTTATAATCCGAGGGTGCTCTTTGCTTAAAAGGGGTCATTAAGAATACATTTAAAAGCGATATAATTAGGGAGGATATTATTATTAACGATGTAGGAATTTTAATACTCTTAAAATTAATAGAATAGAACACTGATATATTTATAGGTTGTCCGTTCTATACTCTTTTAGGCCTAGAAATTAATCTACATTACTAAATATAGGCCTTAGGACTTTCCTATAGGATTTAGTAAAATAGTAGTAGATAAAGAACGTATTACTGGTGTCTCTTTAATATGGTGTATAGCCTTTCTAGATAATAAAGTAACTTATACTATAAATATTAGCAAATGCACTTAGGAACGGTAAATAGGAGAAACGGTGACTTTAGTTATATAACTAGGTGATATATACGTGCTGCACCTTAATACTTTAATTATAATTATTATTTTAACTATAGGCTAGACTTATGTATAATGGTTAAGTACCCTATAATATCCCTACCCCCTATATTGAAAATTAAGGCGAAGTATAAATAGTTTATATTAAGTATAATTGCCGTAATAAGCCTTATATGGAAGTTATAAAAACGACTTAGTTAGCCGATTTAGTAGCTAGCTTAGGCTAAAGAAAAAGTTTCTACGCACTTATACCCGGCGAGTTAGTAGCTTAGAAAGCTAAGTAAGGGGGACTAAGACTTTAAATTATAAAGTTATAGTAATATATAGCGAGGAACTATTGCCTTAATAGAGTCAAATAAACGTAATTAAAAGAGAGTTATAGTATCTTTTGTACTTCTAATAGGCCAACGTAGCTAGTAGTAGTAATAACGTAATAGTAACTAGTTGGAGGGCGTGGAGGGGTACTACCTTAGTAGATTGCCCTACCTTCTAAAAAGGGAATAAGGAGGTTAGGCATTAAATTATTTTCACGGCTCTTTTTATCGCCACTTATTTCCTATTATACTTTACCTACTAAGTTCTAAGCAATCGTTATTAGCGTAGTTTTATTATATTTAATTAACTCTATAAGGAGTAGATACGATATAAGTAAGCGGAAAAGCTTTACTATAGAAGTATCTATAGGTCGACTATTAAGCCTATAAGGCTAGTAAACGGCATCTGCTTCCTATACGGTTCTATAAGCGCTTCCTTATATAGCTATAAATCCTAAGATTAATCTCCCTAAAAACCTTAGGCGAAATCCTCGGAGTACTATATAGCTAAAGACGTTCGGCGCTCTCTATTATACATAAACAATATTAATAGAAGAAGTGGCGTATAGGATTTAGAATTTCTTTAATACTAAGCTAGAGTAAGAGGCCTTTAAAATAGTAGTACTTTCTATAGCTTAAGGCAATATATTTTTTACTAAGTAATATATAGTGTAAATAAGAGGCTAAGATAGATAAGAATATCACAGTTGGTAATAATACATTAGTTATAGATAAAGATATCCTTACGGTCTTTGTTTAGAAATAAAGCGGTATTAGGGTAGTATAAGCACCTCTATATAACTTAATTAGTATAGGTCTAAAGGAATAGGGTTAGGCTATTATTAGGGTGGGCAGAAGATATATACTTTTTGGTAATCCTTTAGTGCGGTTTTTCCGCCGTAGTAGAACTTAATAGAAAGTACTCTAGTAGCTCTAAGCCTAAGTCGCTTAAAAATAACACTACATTTTTATTACCTAAATGGATCGTTAGAAGTCCGTGCTTCCTTTTTTATAAAAGTTTAAATAGGACGCTCTCCGAAGGATTAAACTTTACAAGTAAGAAATTAGTAAGAAGTTGCGGCGTAATAGAGACTGTATATAACCTATTTTCTTTATATAGTAATATAGTTTCTTCTAGGAGACTAGAGGAATTATTTAGGTCTATTATATAAATATCTATATTAAGGATAACCTAAGTATCTTAACTAAGTCCCCCTAGGTAAGCGGCAAATTGACTGTCTATTAGGAAAGTAGGTATATTTAATGCTTCTAGATTTAAGTATTTTTAGGTCTAAGTATCTTAAATTAGCAAGGATTTATAGGGTATTGTTAGGTTAGCTATAGCGTATTATATATTAGTAATCTACTTATAATTATTATTATATTTTGGGCGTTTTGCAACTTAAGTAACTATATTAAGACTATTTACGCTCTAGCCGCCTTAAGTATAGTTAAGAGTTGTCGGTTAATTGTAATAACTACTATATAGTATTAAGGCTAGGTCGTAGAGCTCTTATAGAGCGATATTATAGGCTTAATTGCTAGTATAAATGGCGTAACTATCTACGGTAGTTAATAGGCTTAGTTAACGCTTTTGCTAAATGGAGGGTAAGGATAAACCAGGTATTGCTAATTAGTAAGGTAATATTAGTAAATAAAAGGCTGAATTGTTTTAGGTATGTATATTTTAATAACCGAGTCTTTACTAGTTAAGGCTTTGCTAGTTAAGGCTTTACTAGCTAAGGCTTTACTAGCCAAGGCTTTATTCCTATTAATTCCTTCTATAGGTCTAGGTGTCTTACTCTATAGTATTAATTAAGTAGTTTTAGGTCTTTAAAGTCCTCTCCGCAGGATTTATAGGGTTTAGTTTTTAACTGGCAGAGGTAGGTAATATAGGCTATACTTAGCGGTTCTACCTTCACTATATCCTGGATATGTCTTAAGAGGGATAACCACCTAGAAAAATTAAACTTATACCCCTTAACTATACAGTTAAACCTCTCCTTTAGCTTTAGCTTATTTGTATTCTTTTTTAATTAGCGCGTATAGGGCTCTGCGGCGTCCTTTAGAATGCTAGTTTCCTTTTTAGAGCTAGACTTAGGATTATAGTTAGAGTCTTCTAGTTCTAATAAGCCCGTATCCTTATAGGTATTACTAGGATACTTTATAGATGTTTAACCTATTGCCTAATAAGCATAGGATTTAGTTATAAGATGTAAAATAAGATACTCTCTTACCATACTCTTAGTCTTAGAGATGCTTTATTATAATAACAATAATGTAAAAAAGGTATAGTAGGATATATATACCGAAATAAAGATGGGTTCTAGTATTTATATTATTCTAATAGGAATAAGTTAGTGCTCTATTAGTGGCGACTATCAATAAGGGCCGGGGGATTTAAAAGCGCTTAGCTTAGTAAACTGTTAACTAGTTGTTTTATATTCTAGCGTATAAGCTGCTCTTTATAACCGCTTCTTTAGTATAGTCTAATAAACTACGCCTTAAATATAGGAGAATTGACACACTATTAAAGGCAGTGCTTAACGATAGTGCTGGAAGAGTCCTCTACGTTCGTTGCCTGCTTATATAAGCAGATTCCCTTTAGTTCCTTTTTAGACGACGTCCGTAAGCAACTACTTATAACTCTATAGGTATAGGCCTATATAAAGGCCTATATTCGTTATAGATAGATTTAATAGATTTATATTTATTCTTTATCCTTAGATCCAGTTTATTAGTACTTAGTCGATTTTCTAAAAAACGAATTCGGGATTTAGTTTAGCGATACCGGATTAGAAAAATCAAAATCTAGATTTAAGAAACCGAATTCCGAGATCCTTAAACCCTAAATCTTTTATACTTTTAGATATACGCAGTTTTTAGGATAGCGGATAACATTTCGCCTTCTTCCGATCTTTTATAAACTAGGCTTATATTATAACTACTTTTAAGATTTTTTACAGCTCGTACTATACTTAGAAGAAGAGGTGATAGCGATGGACACGCTAGATAAAGACTTCGCAGCTATTAAAGCGTAGTGTTTTAGAGGGGTTGCAAAGATTAACCTTAGGGCACTTAATTTTGGGCATCCTTTAGCGCGCAAATATCATCGTGGGCCGTTTAAAAAAAGTTGTAGTCCTAAAAAATATTTTTAAGAGAACTAGTTGCGACTGATTAACTAAGGAATATTTTATTAAGGCTATTGTAGATAATAACGCACTTATGGATGCCCTTAGGGTCTCTAGTATTGATAAGAATATACTTTATTAGAAGGAAGATACTATAAAGATTCCCTACCTTCCCATAACCCAAGTTAATTGCCTTAATAGATTACACTATATCTATACTACTAAGCAAGTTCTAGATTTAAATGATTAATAGTAAACTGTTAAGCTTTACTCTAAGCGTGAGTTTTAATATTTATACCCCCTATAAGTATCTAACGTAATTTCTAGAACTCTCTTTAAACGCTTTAACAAATATTATAGAGGCCTTTGGAAATAAGTAGCCCTTTTTAAACGGAGAAATATTTTATAAGATCTTATATTATCGTTAAAGAAATGATAATAAATTAGAGAACCGATGGCGAAGTCGGCTTATAGCCACAAAAGAGAAAGATTTATGGTAGCTGTTAAAGAATAAGCGCTTTTAAGATGTATTTTACGCACTTAATAATATACCGGAACTCTTTTACCCAATTTAGCTAGGCACTCTATATTATTTTCTAGGTTTAAAGTATAACGAGGTATATTTCTAAACTATATATATACTCTTACTTATATATATTTAGGAGATCCTCAATTCTCTTAAGCATATTTTAATTATTTAGAATTAAATTCTAGGCCGTAAAACTATTCTAGGCCGTAAAACTATTCTAGGCCGTAAAACTATTCTACCCTATAAAACTTTAAATATCTCATTTTCTACTATTGATGCCCTTACGTTATAGAAACTAGAGCTTTACATACCTACTATCTTTAAAAGAGATTAGATTTCTATTAAAAGTTAAATATAATTAAAAATAATATTTCCTACTATTATAGACTCCTATAAGAGAGATACGCTTCTTAAAAATATTTTATTAGTTCCTTACTTAATTCCTACTCTACGTAGTTATTTTAAAAATTTAAAGTATCTTAAACCTTGCTGTACTATCCTTAAACAACTCCTAGGCTTTAATTAAAAACGTATTATTTAGCGTGGCTTTTTAGCTGTCTATTTTCGTCCCAAAAATCTTAATATTAAATATCTAGAGGACTAGATAACACCGCTATCCCTAATAATATTTAAGGGGGACAGATAGTTGGGTTATGTTATACTATAGGCGTTTTATATATGTTATTTTCCCAAAATAATATCTATGGCCCTTAAAAAGGAGCAGGGTAAATAAAAACCCGTTATTAAAGAGCCAAATCTAGCTCTTTGGCATAAACTAGGAAATCTTACTATTATTCTAGGTTTTTATATAGATTAGGCCTTTAAACTGCAGAAATAGGATCCTAATAGGGAACTTACTATTTATTTTCTTAAGTAAGCAAAGCCTAGTTGGGGGGATAATATTAGTAGACTTGTGTCTTAGGTTATATAAGTGCTAAAGTTAATAAAGCATTCCTATAGAGAACGACAGCTTCCTTAGTTTACCTCTAAGGTAAAGTTACTTAGTAATTGTCGCTGTGGCCGACCTTTTAAGGATAACTATATTAAGGATTAGTCCTCCTTATTTATTCCATCGATCTTCTTTATAGACTATATTTAAGGCACTAAAATAACTTCATTTTATATTAAGCGTAACTTATATTATAGCTTTCTTAAAAGTAGCACTTAATAGGTAAGGCGTTAGATATTAAAATCTAAATACTTATTAATAATTTAAAGTTCGATTTCCCGGAAACGTTAACTTCTTTCTATAGGCATACTAACGCTAACTATGTCCCTAGAGCTCCTCTAGCTATATTATAAAGAGACTTATTAGCCCAAAAGGTGGAATAGCTTAAGGATATTAAGCGTTAGTTATATGCTAAGATTAAAAGCCTAAAAGGAGAGTTATAGGAAGAGAGAGATTTTAAGGGAGATATGAGAAGATAGTATAAACAGGACTTAACTATAGAGAGAGATAAGAATTAGCAGCTATAAAACAAGGTTAGAGATCTTAAAAGACTCTATTAAGACGCAGTATAAGATATCTAACGAGAAAAGGCTAAATTGGGGGAAGCGGAGATAAAAATCCAAAATTAGTAAATTTGGATTAGTGAACTTGAAAATTCTAACAATATTAATAATTTTATAAGTTATTACTCTAATAAAGATGTTAGTGCGCCAAACCTATAAAAGACTATTTTCCTACTAGAGAAAAAGATAGAGTTAATAATAAGATATAAAGAAGCTTTAAACACAGAATTAGTAAAGTAAAGGTAATTATTAGAGGGATATATTAAGCAAACCGTATTCTTTAAAGTAGAAAATTCTAAGCTATAGGTTTAGCTAGTAACCTAGAAAATAAAAAAAGATGAATTAACCTCTAAGCTCTAAAAAAATAAAGTAAGTATTTAAACTATTATTTAATCCTAGGATATAGAAGTTTAAGTTAATTTATTAACTGTATAGGACCATACTAAAGATAAATATATTACTTAATTAAGGAATACGTAAGCCTAGCTAAAGGCTAAAATAAATTAACTTAGAGCAAGCTTTAAAGCAAAAAATGGCGGACTATAAGCCTAACTTATAGCCTAGAAAAGAGAGAAAGATAAACTAATATTTAAGCTTTAAATAAGAAGAGCATAAATGTAGAATTTTAGTGTTTAAACTATTATTTAATCCCCGGATAGAGAAGTTTAGGCTAATTTAACAACTATATAGGACCGTGCTAAAGATAAATAGATTACTTAATTAATAAATAGGCTAGCCTAGCTGCAGACTAAAGTATAGTAACTTTGTAACTAAATAGTTTAACTACTAAATCCTAACCTTAAGGCGGAGGCAAATGCTAATAAAGTAAAAATGTTATAATATAAAATCGTTAACCTTAAATCTAAACTTAAGAAAACCTAAGCCTAGCTAAAGAGTAGAGAACTTATGGGCTCCTAGTAGGCCTAAATAATTAATAACTTTATATACTAGATAGAAGAACTTTAGGCTACTATATATTAGGAAACTCTTAAAGCCGTAGGCCGCGCTTTAGGAGTATAAGCTGGTCGGGAGAGAACCTAGCAATATTACACCGTTACTAAAGAGACTAATAATAATGTTATTATGCGTAAATCTGGTTTACTATAGAGAGAGAGCGCTACTACCTAGCTTACAGATATTAGAGAGATTAGGTAAATAAAGTTTAAAGGCGGCGAGTATATCTTAGTTTTCTTAATTTAACTTATTTATGGTTTTAGGTGCTATTAAATAGACGTTTTAAAGGACAAGGAATATATAGCTAAATTTATATAATAATATATAGAACGCGCAGGAGATATATATACTAGCTGCTTTAGTATTTTTTAGCTAGTTACGCCTAAGACCTAGACTATAAATCTTAAGGATCTCTGCCTTAAGAATAGTGGTTGCTATTTTAGGGAATTGGCGGATATAGGGACGTTTGTAAATAGTGTTACCAAAATAGTAAAGAAACGTCGTTTGGCGCTTATAAGAAATACAAATAAAGATATAGAGAAGGTCGTTAATAAGTAGGACTATCGCCTAATTGTATATAGGAAATAACGGAAGCTAATATTCCTAAATTGGGAGCTTAAGCCTATACTAGGATAGATAAAGTAGGAATTAGGCTTAAAGAACTTAGTAAAGGACTTAGATTTCTAGGTTAGCAAGGCGTTCCCTATAGCATCTACTACTGCTAGCAATAAAAGCGCTATTTAGGAAAGCTAGACTAATATTAATATTAATAAAAGGTAGAACGAGGCTTAAAAAGATAGGGCTATAATTAAAACCAGAAAGCCGTAAGGGTCGCTACTACCGCCACTACCGCTATTACCTAAGGGCAATTTTATATACAATACTTTAGGAAATACTTTAGGACTGTTAATGGAGCTTAATAACCTAAATAGTAATATTAGTATTAGTGGAAACTAGAACAAAGGACAGCTGCAGTTACTTAATACTAAAAACGGCGATAAATTATAAATAGGAAAAAAAATGTAAAATAGTATTAAAATAAAAGACCGTAGAGTATAAAAGCAGATTGCTAACCTAGTAATAATAATTAGATCGTCTAAAATAAAATAAAAAAGCCGCCTAGTCCTTAGCCATCCTTAAAATAATACGGAATTTTAATACTAAAATATTATAATAGTTACCCAGAACCTAACGGTTCTTTACTAGTCGTAGACATCTAATCTTAAATTATAACGGTTTAACTTTAACAAATTAGTATAATATAAATGTACTAAAGACCCTACTTAATTATATATAACTATCTATTATTTAAAACGAAACTGCTAGGTATAAGAGCTAGGTTTAAAGGTTAGAGGTAGTAGTATTATCTAAAGCAAGTTAAATAACTGGGTTTTATTTAATCTATTATTTACGTACCGTATTAGTAATACGGACTTAGCGTAAACCCTATTCTAACGGCTAGGAGAGCGACTGCTACGCTACACGTTTTTAATAAATCTGCTAGTAGGATGTAACCTAATAAAGAAAGACCCGTTTAAGTTAGGTGGACTTACCCTTTATTATATAGCTATGCCTTAAGCTACCCTAGCTATTTAAGCCTAGGTTATATTCTAAGGTTAGTTTTAACCGGCTATAGCAGCGTAAGGCTTTTTTTTAACTCTATGGCTTAACTATCTAGTACTAGGTTAAAGGGCGTAGATAAATAGTAGCTAATTAGATATATTTTAGAATTACTTATCCTCTTCTCTAATAGGCGCAAGATAGGGGAAGTCCTTATCGTCATTATTATCTTCTAAAAAGTCTTTATTTAGTTCCTAGTCAGGATCTTAGTTATCTCTTATAACGTTATTGCCCCTATTATAAGAACTAATGGGAAAGCTATTAAGGGGTTAGTTAAGTATATTCTCGGTAAACCTAAAAGTCTATATACCTTTACTAAGCCTATTAAAGCTAATATAACTGCCGTTAAAGCTTAGATTAAAGGAGGTTTAGGTTTATAACGTTGTTATTACTAGGTAGGCTACTATCAGATCTCTAGTAAGGAGCCCTTTAGCTTCTTAAAACTTATTAACAGTTTAGTAGTTAGCTAGGTAGTAGTTCCGTAGATTACAGCGTTACTATATACTTTAGTTAATAAAATACATTCTAGTAAAAACTTAAAGGAAACTAACTATCTCTTTTATAGATTTAGGCTAGTTCTTATTAGGGTGGGAATAGAAAATATACTTAACTCTATTTCTTTTAATAATAAGGGCGAGTTTAGTATTAGGGACTCTTTTCACAAACTCGTAATATTTCCTGTTAATTCCTTCTTTACGGCGTTTAAAATTTTTTTGCACTATAGACATTATAACAGAAACAGCTAAGGGTAGAGAGAAAAAAATACGTAAAGCTTAAATCTTAATAGTGGTTAAATGTTAATAAGTTAATATAAAGTTAGCGGATAAGCTTATAAGGAGAATAGTAGACATTTATATACTACTAAATTTAGATTTTACTACTAATACTAAGCTTTTTAAGACTATATATTTTAGTCTCACGGATCTAGCTATAGAGTTAGGGGATATATTATAGCTTACGCGCGTAAGGACCAGTTAAAGGGTTTATAGAGAGTGTCCTATAGTTAATCGTTCCTCTATAGAAGCCGTGTCTAATAAACACTAGTTTTATAGCTTTCGAACTTTTACTCCAATTAGCTGCGGCACTTAGTTGGGATTTTAATCATACTCTCGCTGCCTATTAGTTTATGCTAACTATTAAATGCGAGCTCTTAATGCGTATACTACGAATTTAACTATCTAAAGGCTTATATACGCTAGTAATACTTTCCTACTTAGCTACGCCTTATTCTCCCCTAATGCTAATAAGAAGGGAGTAAGATAATAGACGTCCGTTAGATATACCTAAGTGGCATACTCTAAATATGGCCCCCTTATTTACGCGCGTTAGAAGGAATTAACGCTAGGGCTTTAGCGGTAAACTAATAAGTAGCTAGTTAGAAGGTATATATGCTAAGAAAAGAAGGCGAAGCCAGATACTAAGTAAGTTAAGTATTAGATTTCAAGGATCAGGGATTAGTGATCTTAGATATTAAATTTAAGATTAATTATAAAATCGCAAATCGCCGATTTGTAAACCCTACCTTCCCTAAAAACGGTTTCTAGATTTCGAAATCCGTCTTTATATATTTTAAAACCATCTACGTAGGCTAAATTACGTAAGTAAAGTATATATCTAGGTACTGGTATATAACGTATATCTTACCTAGGAAATTCAGCATTATAGAATACTATATAAATAATTATAATCTTCCTTATCTCTTTTAGAGCCGTATTTGGAGCATTTATTTTATAGAAGCTCTTATAGCTAATTAATGCACCTACCCATAAGTTAATCTTCTCTTTTCTTTATAAAAGACTTAATTATACGTTAGTTATTAAGCGCTAAAAAGAAAGCTCCGATATAAGCGTACTTATAGCGATTCTTATTCTTTTTTATATTATAGCAAACATCGTCATTTATACTCTTAGAATTTTAGGCCGCGCCAAGTTGGCGAAACGTTGTGGCTCTCTTTTTGTCATTAATATGATCCCGCTATATCTTAGTAGTAGGACCAGTTTAATTAATAACAAAGTCCTTTATTTAAATCTAAGCTAATACGGCCTGCTTTACCACTAGGTAGGCCGCGTTTGCGTAATTTAAGGTCTTATATATAGTTTTACTAACTTCTTAGTAGTTCCTAGTTCCGCTTAGGAAATATTAGTTCGTTACTCTATACTATACTTGCTCTTATACTAAAAGAATACTAGCTTATTTTAGTTATTATATTACTTAGTAGACTGTCCGTATTATATCTCCGGCGCTATACGTATAAAGTATTCCTTAAATTATACTTAGTCTCCGTAATTGCGCTTATAGGTATACTATAGGTTTACGTTAGGTTAAGGAAGACTCTACTAGTAATTTATCTCTTAATTAGCTCTATATTATAGCTTATTTATTATATAATTTAGCTTATTTGTTTATGCTTTTAAAACTATAGGTCTGGTCTAGCTAATAAAGTTACTATAAAAAGTTTTCCATATTAGTCAAACTCTGTGCAGGCCGTGTAGGTATTAATTATTCTTAAAAAACCGTAGAAAGTTACGCCTGGGGAATACGTATATCTTATATTACTAGGCATCGCTCGCTACTCCGGTGGTTTTTTTTAAGCTTATTTATACTTAATTATATAGTATTTATAAGACTCTATTACCCTCCTAATATAAAGGTATAAAGGTTTTAGCAATGCACTAATAATAATACTAAGCCAGTTATCTGTAATTGTTAATAGCCCGTATAGTTAAATGTAGAGTTTAAATAAGTTTAATAAAGTTCTTTTTATTATAAGTGGAGTTAGAATCGCCGCTTATCTGCTTTTAGCTAAGTACCTCCTTAAAGCTTATAAAGATTGTAGCGCTCGTATATATAGACTTTTATTAGTATAGTTCTTAGAGACATTAGGTAAAACTTTAATACCTTACCTAAGTTACTTCTAACCTTCCTTAATAGATTAAGAGGCCTAGGCTAGCTAGTTCCTACGTCTCTTACTTAAGATAAATAGCTAGGGGATTTTTACCATCGCTTTCTTTGTTCCGAATGCAACGTAAGGGTCAATAGCTAACCTTTAGATAATATTGCCGCTAGCGCGCAATCGCTTATTTAGGACGGATAGATCGTTAGATCTGCCCTAGTATATTAAAAATAAATAGTTAGCAGAGGCTGGTAATATGGCAATCTCTAGTAAGTATACCTATTTATGGGGGTTTCTCCTTTACTAACATTGCCGTAGTTTACAGGACTCCTACTTTTAAAAGCGTAGTAAGGAAGGTGGTGCGCTTATACTAGCAAGACATATATATTTTTAATGCTAGATTCTAGCTAGAAGAGACGGCTGTAAGTAAATTAATAATAATAAGATATTCCTAAGAAACGGTAGGCTAGATAAGACTGAAACGTATTATATATAGAAAATAATTAAATTGCCTAATAGTAACTAGAAATACTTAGCAATTGTTTAGAAACTATTAAAGTACTATAAGAGAAAGTTCTGTTTTTAAACTATTTAGGCCCGAGTCTACTATACGCCATATACTTGGGGGTGAATTCTACTTCTCTTTTATTTTTAAAGATTTGCCGTTAATCTCCTTTTACCTACTTTTATTAATGGCGTTTTGTATAGTTAATTTAAGTCTCTTTTATATTTTACTCTTATCTACTAAAGCCACGAGTGTTTTTCTGTCATTATTCTTAAGCGCCTCTTTAAGCTCTTAAAACCTTATAATATACCTAATAAACTTACTAAGGTTCCTTTTATAATAAGATCGAAGTTTACTAGATATTAGGTTAGTTATAGGCTCTTTAGTAGGCTTTTAGTATAAAACTGCTACTTTACCTAATGTAAACCGAGTAATACCTTAAATTCTTATTTCTCTTTATAGCTCTAATACTTGTTAGCCTAGGCTTCCACTCCACCCAGTATTTAAGTACACCGTTTTCGGTTACGCCTTTTAAATTTTGGTTTGGTCTTCTTAGGAATTTAGTAAACTATTCGCCTTCGCTTTTATAATTTAAGCTATTATTAAAAACATCTATAAAGTAGGCCTTATCGTCACCTGCTTAGCTATTAGTGTAATTAAAAGATTTATAGTTATCTGGCTATCTTACTAGGAGGCATTAAAGAAACGTTCTTAACACTAGCGACTATATTCGTGGGGTTAGACAAGCCTATTATTAGGTAAGAAGATTAATAATCTAAACTTAATATATAGGGCTAGCTTTACTATAGCTTTCCGTATAGTCTATTTCTAAGATATACACATCCTTATACTTTTAAGTCTTATAGGGATATAAAATTTCCGTTCCGGATATTTAGGTAGGCGAAGATAGTATTCCTACCTGTCTAGAATTGGACGGCTATAAGTGGTCCTTAACTAGAGAAAGTATAGCTAGTAAGAGCTTAGGGCTAGTATAAAAGAATTAAGAATTATAAATACTATAGAGCAAAAAAAAACTGCGCAATAGCGCCCTTTATATCCTTATAGGACTAACGCTATAAGCACAGTTCTAATCTAAAAATATTAAACTATATAAGCTGCTTTGCCGCAATACTAAGTCACATTAATAGTTATAGGATAATCTCTTTACCGCCTATAGCTTCCGGGTATTTAGGGGGCTAATACCTCTACCGGTATCCAGTGTCTAAGCCCCTTCTTATAATATTAAATAAATCCCCTATTTAATTCTAGGCGTAAAACTTAGCTTGGCCAAATTATTAACTTTAAACGATAATTAACTATTAGGGCTATTTCTAAATACTAGTATATAGAAGCCCTTATCTGGTTCTAAATAGAGTAAGAACTATATTCCTAAACTTCTTTTTAGTTACGCCAGAGGTAGTTAAATGCGCGGTAGCTTTATCTCCTAACTCCTTACTTATACTATATACCTTAGAAACTATAGTATAGCGCTTAAAAAGTAGTATTGCTTTTACCTACGTTATATAGATTTAAGCAGAAATATTAATCTTAGAGTAACTCACACGATTCTGGCTAATAAATTTATATAAAC
>Ga0307515_10011350_pt1 | contig 16909 bp, 1 predicted proteins | sample 17_EM_MG_FD_194513 | JGI IMG/M metagenome (GOLD analysis project Ga0307515, IMG submission 194513) | Populus trichocarpa ectomycorrhiza microbial communities from riparian zone in the Pacific Northwest, United States - 17_EM | ecosystem: Host-associated > Plants > Roots > Unclassified | place... | reverse complement strand
ACCCTTAATCCCTACCTAGATAGTTCCTTCCTTATAGTAATTCTCAGAATATAATTAGAGTTAATCTATTAGGCAACCACTCTACCAGTTATTATTGTCGACTACTATTTTTGCATTTCCTATACACCTAGCCTAATAACAAGCCCACCGTAGTTCTTGCTACAAGGTTCCGTTACATATAGGATTATTCTTAATAAAAAGGGCACTTAAGTAGTTTAAGCTTTACCTTATAGAGGTATAAGAACACGGTATAATAACTACTAACTAGGAGGTATACTATATATTTTTAAGTTAGAACGGATTCGCGGAATAATTAACGCAAATATTTAGAGACCTAGAGGTAACTACTATAGTAGAAAGAAAACTTTAAAACCTAATATAAAGGACTTTAGCAATTAAGTATATAACGAGGTTTTAAACACTAGCAATATAGGTTAAATAGAATAATAAGGCACTTATAGTATAGTATAAATAGGGACTTAAGGTAAAAGTCTAGGACGTAATTATTCTAATAGAAGATGCGGATACTTTTAAGGATTTAATTAATTAAGTAATTAAAATTAATAATAGGATTTACTAAAGAGAGCAAACTAAGAAAGGTTAGGATAGAGTTATATAGTTATATAAGGCGTAAGGCATATAATAATAAAGTTAAAGCTAGAAATTATAGTATAGCGCGGAGCTAATAGACCTAAGCGGTATTAAAGAAAATAAGAAATAAAATAAATAACTATAGAAACCTAGAGGATAAGGATTAAGTAATTAGAGGTCTAAGCAGTAGAGGCCAAACTAGGGATTTTAGCAGTAGAAGATATTTAGGCGGACTCTATAATAAGAAAAATAGTTTAAAAAAGGAGCTTATATTAATTGCGGAAAATAAAGTTATTTTATTAGAGACTATAAAAGTAAATAGAGTTATTATATAGTAAGAGGAATAAGACTAGTAGACAATATATACGTATAAAGAGATAATAATATACTATAAGGAATAAAAGAATATTTAATTAAAAGTTTTACGTTTTATTATAATAACGTATACCGAATTTATAAGGACGCTAAGTATAGTATAAGCTATTAGCTATAAGAGCTAAAGTTAGTAAAGTTTAGAGGAACTAATAAACTATCTTATAGATTAGATATTAAAGACAATAAGTTTAATATAGGCGAAATATTTAGTAATAATAAGGTAATAAAGGTGGCTTACTAGGAGTATATAGACCTTAAAGATATTATATAAGAGGTAGAGAATAATTCCACTATAAAATAGGGAATATTAGTAGGGATTAAGACCCTACTAGATATAATGTCTATTGCTTTATAAGATATAAGGGAAGTAAGATAGTAAACTACTTTGGCACTTAATAAAGGCAAAAGGCTAAAGGCTTAAGATTTTTAAGATAAGATAAGAGATAACTAAGATTCTTAAGACGAGATAAGGCAAGCTTAAGAACCTATAATAGACGATAACCGATAGAGTAGAGTAATGGCTTAGTTTAGCGATATATAAATAAGCTTAAGATGAAGTTTCCTAAAGGTATAAGATTCTTAGGACAAGATAAGTAAGATTTAAGATTTTTAAAATAAGATGAGAATATTATAGAAGCCTAGTTAGACTAAGGTTAGAGCTAAGCTTAAGATAAAAGTAAGCTTAGGATTAAGAATCCTATAGAACTAAGATTTCTAGATATAAATAAGGACTATTAAATAAACTAAGATTAAGAAGTAAGAAAACTTTAAGAATTTACTTATAAGGCGAAAAAAAAACTATAACGGAATTTAGGTAAAGAATTATTGTATAGTAGGAATAGAAACTAGACTAGAAGACTAGTATACTAAGTTATATAAGGGATAGAGTACCTATATAAAGGATTACTAATAGGCCTAGGATAGGCATACTAAGAGTTAAGTGGCTTATTAAACTGGAAGATAAAGAGGATCTAGGGATCCTTATTATATTTAAAGAACGATATATAAAGGGCTGTTATAATGCAGTAATAAGAAGATACTTCCTTATAGATAAGCTATATATACTCTGGTAGCTGTACTAAAAGTAGTATAGGTAAAGGCATAATAATAAGTAGAAAGATCTTTATATGTAGTTAGATAAATAAGTTATCTAAGACTACCTAATTATAGAAAAGGCAATAAGTTATATTAAAGGAGCCTTAATTATAATATTAAAGGATCTAGAGGAATAATTAGAGGACTAGAGAAGCAAGAGCTATATCTTAGTACCTGCGAATAAAGTTATAACGTTTAGATTAATATAATAAAGGTTTAAACTTAAACTTAAAGATAAGTTAAAAGTTATCCTAAAATATCTAGTATACTATACGCTATTATAGATTGTATATATAGATAATATATATAAGATATATAAAAACCTAAAGGAAAAGAATTAGAAGTACTTAGTAAGGATATATTAGGCGCTAGATAAGCAATAGTATAGAAATACTAAGTATATATATAGATAGCATTTAGTAGAAGTTTAGGAGTTAGGGGACTTAATACTTTAATTAGGAAGATTTCTTACGGAAGAATACTTAGACGGATAATAGTAGTAGGAATGTCTAGAGAATATATATCTATAGTATATTTGTTAGGAATATAGGCAAGTTGCCGTCACGTATCGCCGCGGCACTAGCGTGGTGAGGAGCCTTAAGCTCCTCGCCCTTTCTTAAGTAAGAAATCGAATATAGAACAACAATTATTATACTATCTACGAACCGTAGCTACGTAATATCACCTTGTGTAACCAACACTAATAAGTAGTTAACTTTACTATTATACTATAGAGCAGCTAAGTATTCTACTAAGAAGAGATAAGCTACTGTACTAGTGTTACTTATACTAAAGGGAGCTGTCTTTTAAGGTTAGAACTGGTCCTAAACCTTAAATAAAACTCTTTTATAAATCTAAGGGATTTAAAGGCTAGAACTAGTCCTAAGCCTTTTTAAGATTACGGATTCTTGCGTTTATTACGTAGAATAATATACTTTATAAGTTTTTACGATTTAAGGCCAAAACTAGTTTTAAGCCCTATAATCGCAAATATACGTTACAAACGCGTACTAAATGATAATCCCTATACCAATAACACTTCCCTTCCTCTAAAAATATGGCTACGCCTACTTTAAATAACTAAAAAGACTCCTTACTACTAGGGGTAGCTATATACGCAAAATTTATTAATAAAAATTGGGATAAATTTACCATTAATATAATAACTTATACCGCAAAATAAGTTAATAGCTTTCTTTTACACTATATCCTATTTTACTAAAGTAGACACTACGCCGATTTATAACTATAGGAATATTTTAGAGAGGATTTCATAGGATAGACCGCCAACACTTAGGCACTTAGTAATATTAATATTATTTAAATTTTCCAAGACTTCCTTTATAGGAATAGGGTATATATTACTAAAAATAGTAACTTAATTACTAGCAATATTTAGGCCATTATTATTAGTATAGAAGAACTAGTATAAACGGAAGCTAAGATTATACGTTAACTATAGAAACCTAAAATCAACCTATATTCTTTAAAAGGCAACTTTAATTTATATTAAAACCTCTAAAATGCTAATCCCCTACCTAGAGGTACTCTCTTACTAGGAGGTACTCTTCCGCTACCTCTACCCCCTCCATCTTAGCTAACCGGTGAGCCTCTACTATAAGAAGTCACGAATTTAATAAGGGTATATTTAGATAAAGAGAAAAAGTTTAAAAGAGAACTATATAATATGCTTAGAGTAAAACTATAGGTCTTTTATAACTGTTACAATAAGGTTAGAATTTAATGCTACTAATACTACTACGCTTTCTCCATTATATTAAAGGGATAGGTAGTAATATTCTATTATAACCATATTATAGGTAAAAACTATAGCTTTAATATAATACTTTAGCTTACTAAAGCCCACTTTAAGACTAATAAGAATTGCTAACTTTATATATCTAAATAGTGAGAGACTATATTTTAGAGAGTTATTGCTTTTAACCTAATAAAGACTTATTTAGAGTGCCTTTAACTACTCTTTAATAAACTTTAGAAAATCTAATATAGCCTTACTAAAATTTACTAAAACGAGAACAGCCTAAGGGACTAAGTTATTTTAGCATGCTATAGCGTTCCTAAGTATAACTTAGCGCTATATAAACCTATAGATATATTTAAAGGAGTATATATTAAGCTACGCTCCGTTATAGGTACTGTAATATAAATATAAGAATCTTAATAGTTTTATACCGAAAACCCTACCTAAATAAGTATTTCCGACTAATATAGTTATAACTAGACTAATTAAATATATAGTGGCCGTGGTAGGGAATATAAAAGAGGGTATAATTAATATTAACTATAAGGTAATTATGGAGGTCCTTATAAAGGTTTATTTTAAAGTAATTACAAAAAAAAGTGCTATATTTGTAAGAAGCTAAATTACTAGTTAACTAGACACTCCCTTAATAAGTAAAAGGAGGTATATAATAAGTTCCGTTAAAGTATAAGAAACATTAAAAATTATAAAATTACTACGGCCTACTTCTAAAGCTTCCTAGTTTAATATAAAGGCGTAGAAGATCTTAAGGGTGAGGTTAATAAGACTAAATAGCTCTTTATAAATATAGAAATTAAGAACTACTCTTCTAACTAATACTTTACTAAGTATAGTAAGGTAGATAGTATATAAACCGTTACTATTCTTAATAACTAATCTACGCTCCATTTTATTATAAAGTTAGATATCTTTAATAAGCTAAAGGAGAGCTCCGCGTTCTCCTTTAATAATAAATACTTAGTAAATGTCTTCTATAGTATTATACTAGATACTAGAGCCGTAAAAGTATCTATAATAGGAGAACCTTAAGTTTAAGCCCTTTAACAGCTTAATAGCTCTATTTAGATTAACTATTTAATAGCAGGCCAATACACGATTTGTTTTAGTAAGGGCACTATAACCTTTTTTAGCATAATTAGGGTCCAAACCCCTTTAGGGTATATTACCTTCTATATTATTCCTATAAACACTCTATTTTTATTTTACATTAAAAATATAAATAAATTAGGCGTTAGGCTTAATAACCTTAAGAATATACTTATTTAGGGAGATAATTAGGTACCTATTATGCATAAGTAGGGTTACCCCTAGTTACTTCTTTATTAACTAGAAAAAAGTATTACTTAGAGCTACTTAACTAAGTTAGAATTACGCTAACTATACTATTATTTCGGCTACCTATCCGTTTATTAATTGCTTAGGGTTCTTTAGTAAGTAGGCTATAAAGTTAAGGTTAAGGCAATTAAGTATCTTATAAAGTACTACTATTACTACTAAATAAACCAGAAGTCCCCTAGCCGATTTAAGTTTACCCTTAAAAATAACTATAACTTTAACTTTTGTATTATTATTAACGTTATATATCTTAGCGGCAAGCTAGTACTTTAAGTTATTAACTCTTTAACTTCCTTCTAAGCTATATGTTTCTTAAAAGATATATTAGCTAAAAACGCATAGGATACCCTTTAGTTATATTAGATTAATATCTATTTAGGACCTCCTAATTAAATTATCTATAATATAGGAAAGAACTTTTTATTTATAGAGTTCCGATAATAGATAAAGGTAATAATAATTAAGGTTAAGGAAGTCCCCGTTAAGGTATATAATAGTATTAAAAAAGTAGAATAATATTACGCGCTATTACGCCATATATATAAGATTATCTCTTTAAAACTAAAGGACGCTAGTAAAAAACTTACCTTATAAATAGCTGTTAAAGCTATTAATAATTCTACTAGCCTAGATAAACTTATACCTATATTACTAGTCTTTAGCGCCTACCCTTAAATAACTAATAATTCTTTACTATTTCCCTTTATTATATAATAAGCTAAGGCTATTTATAAGGCAATAAAGGAGGTATAATATCTCTATGCTATACGCTAGGTTAATAACGTACTAGGAATAAAAAAAATAGCCTAAATACCTTAATTATGCTTAATCTACTACTCTAATCTAAGGTACGCGTATAGCGTAAAAATAGAGGATAGTTAGGCCTACATTAACTTATTATAATTAATAATTAAACTTATACTATTTAAATGCCTTATAAACCCACTTAATTCCGTTTAAATATTATTAAGCCTTACTATAAAGATAATAATTTTAAGCCTTTATAGGATACCCTAGAAGATACCTTAGAGGAGAACTATAATTAACGTGCTCTAAAAGGCAACTATAATTCTAATATAATTATAGTAGATACGCTATAACTATAACGTAGTAGAGGTTGCCTAAAGGGATTACAAAATTGCTAACATCTTATTAATTTTAAAGAACAATTTATTGCCGCCATTAAAAGTAGAGTTAAGTTATTAATAGCCTTTATAACAGCTAAAGAGAAGGCTAACTTTAAGCTTGCAAAACAGCTCTAAAAAAAGGTTATATTATAACTTTAAAAGCTCCTTTCTAAGTATTTAATAAGTAGGAGATTAACGGTCTTATTATAAGAGGAGTCTTTAAATTTAAGAAGTATAACCCTACTAAGTTTAATAAAGTTCGCATCTTTAAGTTAAGGATAGTTAATAAGATTAAGGGCAAGGCTACTAATACCCTATTTAAGAAATTAAGGCTTATTATCTAAAGTTATAATAATAATAGTAAGGAAATAATCCCCTATAATTTAATAAGCTAGTTAATAAATTATTATTATATTAGCTCCCTTCTTAATAAAGAATAAAATAGCGGTTTATTTATAAGATATTACTTAGGCCTACACCTAATTAGAGACGCACCTTTAGCGCTTAATATTAGCACACCTTTTAGAGCAAATTCGCCACTAATATCCTAAAGATATAATTATAGTTATGCTTAAGCCATTATATAGAATCGCAGAGGTAGGAACTTATTAGTAGGCTACTTATAGCAATTACTATAAAGAGAAGCTTTTAATAACTACTTTTACGTTTAATTTATACTTCCTTATTATAACTACAGGAACTCTATTTAGAATTATCGGCATATAAACTAATAATATAATTATCTTAAAAGACAACTAATTCTTAGCTCTTAAAGAAGACGAGCTAGTAAAGGCAAATTTTATAGTAAAGCTAAAGGAAAAGCTTAATTTAATAATACTATTACTTTTTAATAAATGCATTCTTTCCCTACATCGGCAAAATATGGTACCCTTCCAATGGCCTCAATGGTTGGTGGTTGACGCAATTGGCGCGCAGTTGAGGGCATTTGGCAACCCGACCGACTAGCCTATGTCGTGTTTTTTTGACACGCAGCCTGCGCGCAGCCTGCGCGCAACCTGCAACCACAATTGTATTTGGAGCCATCTACCTCTTTTATACCAATAGTATATTTTAGATAATAAAAAAAGGCTACTTTAAAGCTATTTATAAGGCTAGTAAGGTAAATTGTATACACTTCCTTATATAATCCAATATATTATTTTAAATAATTTAATATAATATTCTAACTGTTTTATAATATATTCTAAAATTATAAGACCTTTCCTGCTTTCCCTGCGACAATAATATAATATAAGTATTTAGCTTTACTAGCATAGCATATATATATAGCTAAAAAGTAGCTACTAAGAGTAGCAGATATAGGCCGAAAGAAAGGTAGATTAAGAGCTAGTATATACAATAAAGAAGCCGTAGTTATCCTATAGGAGAGTATGGAAAGTCTTATACCTAATCTCCTACTAAAAACTCTACTAGCTCCTCTATACTAGAGTCTAGAGTATATATTATAAACTTTATATACTACTCCTTATTCTTAATTAAATTTAATATTGCTTTCCCGTTACTATATTAGCCATAGCTGTCCTCTATAAGGCTGTAGTACTGCTTAAATTATATAAATAACTTATTAGATTTAAACCTTTTTAGTCTAGGCTTACTGGTTTTTGTATTTAGGATAAAGTAATATACTAGGGCGGAGGATATATATTCTGCTAAATTTAACGAACTTAGCTAGTTCTAAAAGTTAAATTAGTAAATATCGTAGTAGTAGTAGGGCCCTAGATTTTCTAGCTTACTCTAGAGCTCTCCCTTTAAGACGGACTTAGTAAACTAATCTAGCCTACTCTAAAGCTCTCTATTTAGGATAGACTTAGTAAACTGGTCTAGCCTACTCTAAAGCTCTCCCTTTAAGACAGACTTAATAAATTAGATGGTATAGCCTAGCTCACTAATAAATAGCCTAAGTTAATAATTGTATTAGTTTCGTTGTCGCTAAGGCTTATAAGGAACCTCTCTCTTATATTATTGCTTAGATCCGCTATAAGGTTATTAAGGTTATCTTTATATAGGTCCTTAATAATTTCTATAGTTAATTAATCCGGCATTAGGCCTATAGCATATTTAATAACTATAGGCTAAAGCCGCAGCTAGATTTTAAATTGCCGTTTTCTAAATATCTAGTTTTAGCCGCCTAAGAGGTTAGCGTAGGCTTCTATAACGGGTTAGAGAATAATAATAGGTAGTAAAACACTAGATATATACTAACTACTAATAATAGTGCTATAAAAGTTATCTATTCCCTTAGACCCAGTTCTATACTCCCTAATTATATAATATATTACTATTAAAATAAAAGTAATAGTGTTACTAGTAAGCTTTTTAAATATATTATAAGAGTAGGGTAATTAGGCAAGGCCGTTCTTTCCTCTACTATAAAATATACTAGCTATACTAGCAACTATCGCGTCGGAACAGAAGCAGTTATTACTTAGCTATTAACTCTTATTAGTATTTTACTAAATAGCATAGGTAAAATACCTTTGTATAATCTAGCGCAATAAAATTATAATTAGTTAGTAGTTCCACAATTAGTTTAGGCGCGTTGTTAAACCCTAGCCTATATACCTCCCTTATAATTATACGAGCCTTTATAATTACGTAGTTCCTAAAGTTCCCTATTACGTTAAATAGCTATATATAATATTAAGATTATTAGTAGATAATTTAATATAATATTTCTAGTATATAGATACCTTACGAGCGGACACCGGGTTAGGAATATAATTAGCTTTTTTTTATACTGCTTTCGGCTACTTTAAAATAGCTTCTAACTATGCCTTTTTTATTATATCCTTAATAAGGCTTAAAAAGCGGTCGAACTATAGGTTAATAAGATGCCCGTTATAAGTTCTAGAGTTAGTTACCAGCTTTATTAGTAAAATAGACCTATAAAGCGCAAATATAGGCTTATATCTCTTAGGTGGGTTTTCTTTTATACGTCGCCGTTATAATATTTAGAGGTACTCTTCTCTTGCCCATAGCGCGGTAGTTAAGTTAAAATTATCTTTATAGTCTAACTCGTTCTTACTTTCCCTAGCGCTATTTAGGTCCCCTTTAGATTAAATACTAGGTTAGTATACTCTATATTAAAAGGAGGTTACTTATCTTATAGACAAAGCTATATTAGGGTTTAGGCGGATATAGCTTACTAAGGAGAATGTAAAGCTAAATATTAGTTATTTACGTAATAAGGTATAGATTAGGCGCGTAGGAGAGTATTTTAAACTAGTACGCAATTATTTACGCGGTAAGGTATAGATTAGACGTATAGGAGAGTATTTTAAACTAATACGCAATTATTAAGAGCTGGAGGTATATTGCGAAGATACTACTTTTTATAGCGGTTAGCGGTTAGATAGTAAAGAGAGTGTTCTATTTACTAGGGCCTATTAAGTACTAAATAGTAAAGAAGACTATTAAGTATTATAGTTAGACTCTAGTTATACATAAAGGTATAACCTACCTTAACTAAAAAATTAGGACTTTGTATCTTTAACTAAGCTGGTTTTACTACCAGATTATTAACAGATTTAGTAGATTTATTAATATTTAGTTGCTATCGTTTTATAAAAGAAGCAGGTATAGACTTACAGTCATTATCCTTATTATTAGAGATTACCCTTTTTAGCTAAAGGCGGCTATATATATTTTATACATTATTAGCTAGCTTAATATATTATATATGATATTAATAGGGTCTATTACGTACCTGCTCCTCTTTGCGCCCAAATATAACTAGACCAGAGTTATAATATTACTCGTTCTAGCTAGGTTCTATATACTTATTCTAGCTAGGTTCTATATACTTATTCTCTATTAACGCGTTCTTCCTTCCGTTAGCTAAGATATAAGTAACTCCTAGTAGTAGGCTAGGTAGAGATATAAGGTTAATTATACTAGTTATTCTTATTTCCTTATTATACGTTAACTTAAAGTAGGGTTCTTACTACTAGTTTAAGTATTTAATAACGCGTTTTTATATTTACCTGCTATAGTAACACTCCTATATTTGCCTAGTTAGCAAAAGGTATAGCTTATAGCTAAAATAGGTTACTTTATAGCTGTTTCTATAATATCTAGGGCGTATATAGATTAATAACTTAAAAGAATATATACTGGTATAGTATATATTGGACTAATAGCAGTATTAGCAGGAGTATTATTACTATAGTGCTTATAAATAACTTAAATAGGGGTGCATTTATTATAATTAGCTACTAGTTCTAACCGGTTATAGTTAAGCCGCGACCGCGACCTATTAACTCGCGTTAAGTTAGTAGTTAAGAAAACATTATTATATAGTTAAAGATTATCTAATACTATTTGCTATTATACGCGAAACTATTTTATTCTATTAGTATATCCCTTAGTAGATACGGTATAGGTATATAAAAGGTTAAACGTTAATCCTAGCAATAAAAGTAGTAGGCTAGTAAGACTCGTGTCTAAATTTAATAGGGAGGTACCTTATTAAATCACTTTATCTACCTAGGGCGCTAGCTTTTAGATCCTATACCTTATTCCAGTCCACCTACACTAGGTTTAACACCCGTCTCACGCTTAAAGCGAAGCTTATCCACCTTATCCGTACAGCTCGCCAGTATAGATAATACTAGGGTAGGTATAGGCGGTATGTAAGATAGCAATAACACTTCTACATAGTTATATCGCCATATTCCATACCCTTATGCAATACCTAGTATTTCTACCGTAAACATCCAACGTCATTCTTCCGTGTCGTTAACCCCGCTAGCCTATAGTAAGCCCAACCTATCCCCTATACATATATCATAACAGCAATTAAATTTAGCAGAATGGCAAGGAAAGCGCAAGTATAGATATAAGAATTAGGTGTTGGATACTAAAAGCGAGCTAGGGACGGTATTAACATATATTACCCTAATAAGTTCACTAGAAAGAATAGGTATAAACCTTAGGCTTTATCGTCTAATCCCCTTAGGCGTTTTAAGAATACTAGATAAGTTATAAGAATATCCTAGAACACATTATTCTAAGACTCCCTCGCCTAATAGTACGCCAAAGGGCTCTAATATTAAGCCGTCTACCTTTATATATAGTAATCCATTAAACCAGTAAGTATTCTAAATAAAGTAGTGGCTTTAAGGCGCATAATCTATACTATGGTTATAGTTACCTTTACCTTTTCTATTATAGGTTAAGGCGTAGAGTAAGGGCTCTTTTTTAACTAGGAAAGGTTTTTTAGGACAGCTATAGGTTAAGTATCGCCTTAGTATTAACCCGTTTACCTATTCTACCTATTCTTATACGTATAGAGTGCGAGTTATCTAGTAAAGATAAGGGTGCGGAAATAGAGGGTAAGTAATTGCATTATTTTTAGCTGGTAGCGCAGACTATAAATACGAGTTAGTAACGCTAAATTAACTTTAAGCAGTAACTTACTTATTCTTCTTTATTCTATTATAAATAAAAACCTATCTATTTCTTATAGAAATATATCCTTAACCGCACTACGCCATTTCTCTTTATTTATAAGCTAAATTCGTCCTCCGGTTATCTTGTTACCAACATAATAGTAAAGCGTTTCGCTCTTAGGGTTAAAGTTAATATCCTAGCCTAGCATGTCTATAAATATATTAAAGCTTAGATCATTAATATGTATATCTAAGGCGTCATTCTTACTAGTCGCTAGCTTTTGGGTTAAGATAATTATTAGCTCTTCGTTAGCTGCCCGCCGGATTAATATTATTATTATCCTATATAACCTTAGTGTTCCCTCCTACCTTATTACCTTTGGTATACCAGCCAGTAGATAATATGGGATGGCGGAGTATAGGAGTACTAGGTTGCCTATTATAATTTACCTAATAAAAGCCGTTTTATTTATTTAACGCGTCGCGTTATAGCTATAGCGCTAAGCAAGTTATTTAACATATTTAGTATATAGATTCTTAGGTAAACCTAGAAACACAGATAGGAATTCATTAGAGATTTCGTTTAATATTTACCGTATTTATACCTTACTTATAAGGGAGCGTAGTAGCTGTCCGAGGAGCCTACGCGTTAACATTTTAATTTCAACATTATAGTAGATTGTATTGTATTGTTTATTCGTAACCCTAAGATCTCGCTTAAGAGTGTCTTTAGTATTATAGCTTAGGTCTATTATTAGTGCTATAATTCTAGAAGCGTTAGGGGAGATGCGGCAGAAAAGACGTCTTAATTACGCGCTAAGACTAATATACAGGATTATGTAGACAGGTAACTATATTATTTAGTTATATATAAAACAATTAGTTAAATGTCTTATAAGAAATAAATAAGCGTATTAGCGAACGCTTCTCTACCTACTATACTACCTAGACTTATAAGCCTCCTCCTATCTATTTTACGTCTCCTCCATCTCAATAAGCTTAATTCAGCACCCAGATTCGTTAATACTTTTTATATATATATATAAAATTTTTTTTTATCTTAATTATATTATACTACGTATAATACTACATATACAGTCTCTAGGCTATAGCGCTATAGTTCTATATATATAAATCCCTTCTAGGCAGCTTAATATGTACTAGTAACTATATTTATTAATACTTTAAGACACCCAGTTAGCCCTTAACTGGTAGAGCCTAGTTAGCACAATTAGAGGTCCCAACCTCCACTAAAATACTTAATATCCCTAATAAGGGCCAGAATATTATTAGCGAAAACAAAGATATTCTACTATAAGTTAATAAGATCTTAGGTCCGTCTAGCTCAATAAAGGAGTATCTAAGCTCTTAGTATAATCTTTTAAGAGAAGACACGATTAAACTATTAAGAGAGGTAGTAGGTTAAATTAGAGCAGACCCTTTTAGTTTACCGGAATCTAGATATGGTAATAGAATCAGTATATATAAACAGGTAAGCATACTACAATTCTAAAGCAGTTATCCCCTAACATCTGCAAGGCCCATATTAGCTTAGTAATATTTTTACCTTAAGGGCTAGTAATCCGCGTGGCGTTCTCACTTAGAAGAGTAGGGAAGATAATCCATTAGAATTAGTTAAAAAAACTAGTCACTAGGTCTCTAGTTACTTTAACTCCTAAGATTAACATTTTTTAAACGAAATATATACTCGCAATAGCGGCAGCGAGACCATTAGCTGTATTAGAACAGAATCCTCTAAAGGTTAACTTATTCTTTAAAACCTAAAGAGATTAAAATTAACTTATCCGTATTATAGACGATAGTTAAGGAACAAACTAGATTTTATAAAGTTAGTTACTATACTATATTGGCATTACAAAAGCTAATAAGAGAGCCATAAGTATATAATATTTTCTAAATAAGAAGATATCTAACTATTAATAGATTCCCGTTATCAGAACACCTTATTTAAGTTTAATAAAATATTAAAGTACCACAATACATTATAAATAAGCCTTATACGGATCTTAGCTCAATTATAGCTATTAAGAATGCTTCCTTATTTAAAAATATTTATATTCTTAAAGACTGGCCAGATATAACTACTATAGGGCTTAAAGCTACTGCGCTAAAACATGTTCTTATAAAGCGTCTTATAATAATCTAAGGACCTTTAAGCACTAGAAAAACGTAGCTTTAAAGGCGTTACTCAGCAATATAATAATAGGAGATCCCCCTATTATTATTACATGTTATATAAACCATACGCTAGACTAGTTATCTAGGCATATTACTTAAAGTAACCGTCTTAATACTATCGCTCATACGGATAGACGATATTACACTATATTAGGCGTTAGGGCCGTAGGGGTAGAAAAAAGAGGAAGCATTAGAGCTCCCTCTTTTTATATCTTATATTTTATATTTTCATATTATCTTATATTATCCTACTATTGTCCTATCATTATATCATATTGTCCCATATTATCCTGCCATTATCCTACCATTATATTACATTGTCCTGCTATTATCCTACCATTATACCATATTATCCTATTATTATCCTGTCATTATCCTACCATTATATTATATTGTCTTACTATTATCCTACCATTATGTCATATTATCCTATTATTATCTCATATTATCCTACTATTATCTCAGTACTACTATATACTTTTTACCATTTACTAAAATTATAGTTATAGGTATTTATCAGCCAGGATCCGGGCAGTAACTCTTAGCAGTAATTTTACTGCCCAAATCTCTTACTAAGTTTCGTTCTACCAATATAAAATCAGTAGCTTAGAGCTTATTTTTAGTATTATAGATCTAGATTTTAGAGCCATAGATTAATCAATTAGCGTAGAGCCGTTATATTATAGTAAAGCTATATCTAAGCAATCTATATCGTAATCCTTGGCATAGTGCTACACATAGAAATATTCAATCGTGAGATTTAGAAAGGTATTTATATTTTAATTAAATTCATAAGACTATAACTAAGGGCCTTTATAGGTAGTAGTATGGTAAGTTCCACAATTGCTTTAATTTAGGATTGCTCGGTCACTACAGGAAAGTCATAATACTTAGCGTAGTATTAAACTTAAGGTGCCTCTGCCACTGCGGTGGCAGAGACACCCTAAATTTCTAACGATCAAGATTTTGGACTACAGCAGATCAACTACTTACTAAAATATAAAATATAAAATTAAGTTAATCCTTCTATAAGGCTCTAGATAAGCTTTAAGCTCCTAATTTAAACTAACACTAAGACCTTAGTTTAAATTCTATATACAGTATAGCTTGCGAATTTAACGCGCTTGCTAATCTAGAGGAGCTTTTAGATTAGAAAGTCGCTAAATTAACCAAACGATTACGTCAGAATCAGATTTAAGCTTTAGATCGGATATATTCTAGGGCCTTCAAATTCAATCTAAAGTCGCCACTAAACATTCCCTAAGATTTAATATAGGGATTTCTCCCTAAGGATCTGGTTTAATTATAAGGTTTAGAAAGGGGTTATAATTTAGTTAAATTCGTAAGATTACATTCCAAAGTCCTTATAGCGTAGTAGTATAGTACGTTCTACCTCTTACTTTAATTTAGAGCTAGCCTAATATAATTAAAACTCGGTGTGGAAGAGCCAATATACTTAGTATATAGTGCTAAGATTTCGTTAAATATATAACTTTAGGCGTTGTAAGACACGTACAAAAATACAAGCTTAATTTAAAGCCTTACTAACGCCTAATTTAATAGAAAATAATCTTCTTTTTTAATATTTTTAATACGCGACAAGTAGGAATCGTACCCGCCACGCTTAGAAGTCAAACTCGCGACGTCTAATTGCCCAATCTGGCTAGGAGGCTCGGCGGCGATACAATAGGGCTCAATGACGTAATGAGGCTCGACGGCGATGCAATAAGACTCGGCAACGTAATAAGACTCAATAATACAATAAGGCTCGGTGATATAATAAGGCTTAACGGCGATGCAATGAGACTCGGCAGCGTAATAAGACTTAACAATATAATAAGGCTCGGCGAAATAATAAGGCTTAATAGCAATGCAATAAGACGCGGTAACGTAATAAGACTTAACAATACAATAAGGCTCGGCGACGTAATAAGGCTCGGCAGTAATACAATAATACTCGGTAATATAATAAAACTCAATAATATAAGAGTCTTAGTAACGTAATAAGGCTTAGGGTCGGGTAATAAGGGGAAGACTTAAGGTTACTTAGTTACTCTAATGCCTAACAGCAAAATCCAATAGTATAATACTGCTATTAAGGTGTTTTAATGCGGGTAGGCTATATAAAGGTTTCGTCTGTAATATATCTAATATATCCTAAAAGTCTGCCTTTTGCTTATCTAAGGCCAAGTTTCTAGCCTATAATAAATTAATTATTATAGTCGGTAAGAGCACAACAAATAACAGCATGTTTTGCCCTATTATTCTTAGAACCGTTAAACATAAAGTAGTAGATAGCCTATCAACCTATATCTGTTAGTGCTAGCTAATAAAGTACATTTAAAACGTACCAATATCAATAATAGCCCTTTTATTTTATAGTATAATAGGCTCAATAGCAACGGGGTTTTAGTCCTCATTATTAAGCACATTTATCTAACAAAGCCAGGTTTACCAATTATTCCAGTCAGCATTATATTATAGGTTAATTTAATATCTTACACCTATAGAAAAAGGCAAAAGGCAGATTAAATAGAATAATCAGGGTACGCTTTTCTTCACCGTTAGGGATTTCATATAGACATCGCACAGCATGCGGGTAGGAGCTAGTAGTTATTAGTAGTAAAAAGTTTTCATATAGGATAGTAAGATCTCAAAAACCACCACTAACGGGAAGATCCTCTTACGTATTAATCAAGCTTTTAGAATAACAAAGATAGCAAATATATATAATCTATTAGTAGAGAGGATATACCTTAATAGGAATTGTTTATATATATAGGAACAAGAGTTAGTAGGCTAGATTACTTAATAGGTGTTAAAGTAGTTAGTAACTAAAGTAATATTAATTTAAACCAAATTTAAACTTTCTAGAATAGGCCACCTTGTACACGGTCCCACCTTATATTACCCTACTAAAATACTTATACTTAAGAACTACTATAGTTATTTATATAAAAAATTTAATATAGCTTATTAAATAGTAATTTAAG
>Ga0307515_10011349_pt1 | contig 16909 bp, 8 predicted proteins | sample 17_EM_MG_FD_194513 | JGI IMG/M metagenome (GOLD analysis project Ga0307515, IMG submission 194513) | Populus trichocarpa ectomycorrhiza microbial communities from riparian zone in the Pacific Northwest, United States - 17_EM | ecosystem: Host-associated > Plants > Roots > Unclassified | place... | reverse complement strand
ATACTCGTACTTGGCGCATATAGTTTGATCTGGAAAAAAGCTTGTATTATTGGGTTATCAGTTCATTAATCTGAAACAATTATTTTTATTAAAATGATGTTATTTTATTTATTTTTTTAAAAAAAAATCTTTAGTGTTAACTCAAATTCTATTAAAATCAAATTTTACCGAGTCACAATTCAACTTATTGGATGAACCAAGGTTGTAGAGTTTAATGTTTTTACTTATTCAAATTAAAACCTTGCTCAAGTCAAGCTCGAGGCTGTGGATTTCTCAGGTCGTCGGCCCGGTTTATCAGCAGCTGGCCTCTCTAGGCTCCAAATATGTATCGTTTGGTGAATTAGCAGATGATTTGAGCTGTTATGGGTATATCTAGGCCCTTTAGTTTACCCTGCTGGGCTCAGTAGTTTAGGCTCATCATCGGTTATATATTCTGTTTCCCTGGCCTGACAGAGGATCCTAACTGGGCCAATGTCTTCTTGTTTCGATAGTTTTTGAGAAATGAAGGATTTGAATTTAGGATATCTCTTCAAGAAGTGCATGGAGACATAATTTATTATATCTCAGCCATCAACTAATCAAAGATCTCAGAAGTAATATAAACTATAGTTATATTACTCAACAAAAACCATAATTTATTATACTACCATTAACCTAGGTGTGTGACCCTCAAAAAAAAAAAAATCGAGTATTAGAATTAATCAACTCCTAAACGTTGCATAATCAACTGTAATGCTATGATTTTCTCCTTAATGCTTGGACTGATTCTCTCATTTATTATCTGCAGGAAATGAGTTTGATTTATCACCAATATATATTACTCAACAAAAATCATAATTTATTAAACTACCATTGATCTAGATGTTTGACCCTCAAAAATACTTTGAATTGTATACTCTCAGGTCTTTTAAAACAATTCATTTTAATGAATGGAGACACCATGCCTTACATGAATCCTGTATTTAATGTGAAAATATTAACGATTAACATTAATAGTTAATATTAATATGTTTACTTCAATTATTTTTCTGGCCTTTGAATATTTTCTTATGGTTTAATCATTAAACCTTTTTCTTTGTTTTTAGTCCTTACATGTTATGCTATGCCGGAATGTCATTATATATTGGGGTTTGTCTTAATTTTCTTGTTCCCACTTGTTTATGTCATATTATTTCTACGTTGCATAAAGATTATCATTACAGAATTTTTCGTTGCAAGAGCTCGTCAGAATGCTCAGCGACAAATTATTTTTTTATTTAAAAGAAATGGTCCCTTTTTATGCTCATATTGTTCGATGCGCTTCTTCCTACACTTTGATCCTTCATTTTTTTAAAATTTTACATTAAAGTTCATTTTTTTTATATTTTAGTTTCTCTCGGTTGGGAGAGGGGAGAGAAAATTATTATAAAATAAGAGGAGAAATAAAGCTTTTTGTCTGCTATATTTCAATGATCAAAAAACTTAATTTTAAAGTTAATGAATTCGTCTTGATAAAAAGAGCTCAAAGTAGGTGTTTTGCAAAAAGTACATTGGAGGTCGAGAAGTCTAATTTTATTTTTATTTTTCAGGTTGATTAAACTGTTTTTATCTTGAAAATGAGATTATTAAGATTATAAAAATATTTTTTTTATGTTTTTATATAAAAAAAACATTGAAAGATAGGTTTTTGGTTCCTAAACTCAAAACTCAATATTAATTTTAAGGTCATAGGATAATTAGCAGATAACACGCTCCATTTGAAATAAAATAAATAAATAAATAATTAGGCACACCTAGATTTTTTGTTTTAAAGGCCCAACCAGGCATGGACAATTTTTTAGGCCTATATACATGGGCCATCCTTAAAGGCACATGAGCTTTTTAAATAGCTTCTGTGGTAATATTCATTCTTTTTGAATTATTGCATATGAAACTATGTGAACAATTTTTTAACTTGTCCCTCCATTTTTTTTATATATATATTTTAAAATAAAACCCTATTTATATAAATAATAATGATATTTTTTTTGAAAAATTTCAATTATGCTATACATTTTAAATAAGACTAGAGCTTTTGTGGCAATATTATTTTTTTTGAATCATTATGTATGTGGAAAAAAAATTTATTTTAGATTTTTTATATTATTTCATTGAACTAATTTTCCTTTAATTTTTCAAACAATCATTTTAAAATTATCAAAATATTATATTTTTCTTTTAAGAACCCAAGCTCACGTGGCTCATCATGTAAGGTCTTGCACTTGGGTTTGTAAGAGTAGGCTCGCATTCTTGGACCCTTAATTTATTTATTTTTATGAGCATGTCATCCACCATAATTTTTTTGAATAAAAAATAAGTCATATGACGTGTCATTTCATATTGCTTGTTTTCATTCACTATGGTAGCTGAAAAAATAAGGTATGAGTTTTTTCGATCCAAAAATTGAGTTTTCAACCTATTTTTTTTTTTAAACTCCAAACATCTAAAAAACATCATAGACAACATGATAAACTCATTCATGGCCTCAAAAAACTGTTTCAAAATCTAAAATCAACCCGAAACTAAAAATCTAAACGAGCTCAAATATGTTTTTCTAGGCAATTTCAAGGTAAAAAAATCTAAATATTTGAACTCTCCTCATCAAACGGAACAATTCTATACCAATTTCAACCATTTTATGGTCGAAATCAGTGCCAACAAAATTTTTTTCCATCTAGTATTGAATCCAAGCGACTTTCTCTCACCTCTCTCAAACTAGGAGCTAAAAAAATAAGAAAAATAAAGTTTGAGATTAAAATTAATTTTGCTGTAAATTTTGAAAACTTAAGGAACCAATATTTATAATTGGGAAAATATGGGGACTATACAATAAACATTTCACCCAAATTTTTTAAAAGCCACCAATTGTCTCCTTGTTTTTTACTTTGATTCCTTTTCTTTTAAATATCTTATCGTTGACAAATTGACTTATAATCTGATCCAATAAAAATTAAATTAAAAAAAGAAAGCAAGCAAAAAAATATTGTAAACAGTCCATCTATAATGTCATGTAAGGAAATTCATCACGTATTTTACACAATAAATTATCCCCACGTTTTAGATTTATAGTTAATGGTTACTGATAATGTCCACACGGCACAAGAAAAAAAAAAAAAAAAACTAGTAAGACAAAAAATGACAAAGACGTAGGGATGGTTTTGTCACATCTTTAGTGGATTGTAGCAATAAAAAATCTACAAGAACTATTTAGATGAGTCAATGTATAGACAACAGTGTGTATTTTGTGCAATTATAAAAGCAAATGTATTGGTTGTCGTTTTTCCCAAACATCACGTCCCAAAGTCTCCGAGAATTAGCAGGAGAGTTGTTCCATGGATCGCTGGCATATATGCGTGAGGATACAGATGATAAATTAGTATATATCTTGTATTTTTTCCACCAATTTTTCCAAGTTGATAATACTAAAAAATTAATAAGAAGATAGTCAAGTCTTGACAAAAGCAAGAATCAGCCTCCTCTAATTAAGTGGCCTTGAGAGAAATCTCTATCTATCTCTTCTTGATCTTGAAATAAATTATTAGCTTCAGTAGTCTAGAGCATATAAATGGCATATGCCAACCCATAAATCCATCTCTTCTTGTATATATGTATATCATATTTCTTTCTCTTTTCAGTGAATCACTTTCTTTACCCCGTCGACCAAATATTATAATGTATGGTCTACATCAGAAGAAGCATCTCGACAATCACCTTGCCTCTGTTTTTTTTTTTTTTTTTCTTGCCCATAAAAATTAATATTGAAGATTGTCTGGTACCCTAATGAAAGCTATGTATGTGATTTACTTGGCCTGCTAACTAAAATGTGGAGAAACAGAAAAATTTCAGCCTGCTAAGCATAACACCTACAGCATCTGCTTGAATAGCATCTTCCAAATCTAGGAGAGGAAGATCCCACATCTGATATACGCTAGAACCAGTACGAGCTAAAACATGGACACATTTATTTATCTCCCTCCGTCAGAGTATGCATGGACTAAAAGAAGGAATACGAGAAAGCAAGAGCTCGAAAATCCTCTATCAAAGCACACTGCGGGTGATGATCTGCTATGTCAGTTGTAAGCAGCTGCATAGCTTCCATCCTATCGGACTCCACCTCAAGTTCTTGACAAACCATGGAAACTCTCAATTCTAAGAAGTCTTAGTCAACACATTAATTTTCCGCTTGACTGCGAGAAATTTTGTGACTAATATTTTAATACTGGTGAGTTTAATTAATTCTGCCGTAGGACATGTACATAGTGGAAAGCAGACTAAGGTCATTCTTTTGATTTTTTTTTAAAGCAGACTAAGGCGTGAGCTTACTTGACAGGGAAACGGGGAGGTTCAGCACACTTTATGTGGAGCACATTCTTTGGCTAGGATGCATTCATCTACACTTGATAAATTAATCATGCTGCATAAAGGAGATCCTTTTCTTCCACACACACAAAAATACCAAAAAAAAAAATCATTCCACGTTGCTTATAGCTAGTAAAAGCTAGAACATCATAACATAATCAATGAAAGCGCCGGAAGCAGGATCTGATCCTTGTGAAGCCAATCATAACCTGCCCCAATCCATCGATGATAATGATTTGATCCTTAATGTGATTGTAGATTCTAAAAACCAATCAATAATATTTGCCCTCGCATGATGGTAACCTTAACATCAGTTAATAAGATTAGTGCATGATGGAGGGTACTGTCAACGTGGTCCTATATGAACAGAATCTTAGAATAGGGGGCTATTTAGCCACAGCTTTTCTCAATAGAACTTGAACCTAACAAAGTTTGTTCGGCACCAACCAGTTTTAATCGCTATTGATATCTAAAAAGGAAACATTATAGAGGAAGAAAAAGTTTGGAAAGAAACCAGAGATCTTGTACATGGTGGATGCAAGTGGCAAAAGGTAGATGAAAGCTATATTAATATTTTACAACCCAAATGTTCTGTGAGATATTATCTATTTCCATCCCGAATCATATCTTGAGAGGAAGAACAAGAATTTTAGCACAAAGATTATGCTGTTATTGTTTATCTATAGGTGGTTGCTCTTTGGTTATATACCCCAGACACTTCTTAAAGTGACACAAAAGCTGGATGCTCCTTCTCTCTTCATTTCATTTTTTATACATTTGTGCTAGCAAGTTAATTCTACGTTCATATTTGTATACATGATATTGTTTGCATTACTAATTCTTGGTTTTGCTTAAAATCCTGCGTTAAAATTAACAAGTAGATCTGTTTGACTTGAGGCACGATAATTAAATAACTAATTATTATTGTGCAAATTAAACAGAAATTCCCATTCGCCCTGCCAAACTTATCCCACTTTATGATAGAACAGTTGCATGGAATAGATAAGGGAAAAAAAAGGACGAAGAACATGCAAGTTTCAGGTAATTGACTTTTGAATTCTGAAACATAAAAGTTTTCCTGATGTAACAAACGTTAGATTTGTGAATAATGCAGATATAGTCATGGAAAAATAGGTAAGTGAGTGTGTGTATTCAGGGAGTATATGATTTTCAACGATATTGCAAAACGAGCAAATCTACATGTAGGACCCAAATTTACTACTCCATGGCTCCCGTTAAACTTTTATCAGTCAAAAGCAAGAAGAAGTGACAACGGAACTGTGTGATCATCATCGATTTTGTGCATGCCTAAAGAGCCCAGCTGGAAAAGAGCTATCTGCTATGAAAGGACCACGGATTCAAAGGTGAAGAAAAAGTTATTCTTCGTGTTTCATTCAAAGATTCAAATTTTTTAAAAACAAAATAGAAAAAGTCAAGAATCTTTTAGCTAGACCACCCCACCCAGCCTATGCTAGCTAGCTAGCTAGTCAAGGAATTTCCGACTAAGATGGCATCGAATCCAATCATCTTCTTGAGCTTTTTAAGCTTAGTGGATTTGGCCATAACTATCCCACTACTAAACAACTTGATTGTGCATCCCGGAACAACCATGTTAGAGTGGCCAATTCTATTCCATAATTTGTCGTTCAGGGCTGCATCTAGGATAGGGATTTTAACCTTATTTTAATAACTTTTCCTTTAGGCGTCACTCATTCTAACAGAATAAAGTAGTGCGCTCTTTCTCTCGCTCTATCTCTTTTATACCGGCGCATGCAGAAGCAATGACTTTAAATTAAACTCACGTCAAAGTTTAAATCCAGACATAATCTCATGCGTGACTTTTTCTTTTTGAATGAAGGAAATTTTCTATACCTGGTTGAAAATAAAGAGTTTGACTCTTTGACTACATGGTCCAAGTATAAAATTAGGTAATTTAGCTAGTAATTGTGCATCCTGTTTCAAGTCAAATCGATATTCCAACATGAGTCCAATGTGTTTTTATGACTCATTGTTTACAAGAGTGATGGCAAAGGGCTAGAGATCTGCATAGCAGGTCTCGAGTTCGAGTTAGGGCATGCACCTCTTGTAAGAGCCTGGGACAGCCGAGGTTTTACTCGCTCACCTGGGCCTACAAAGTGCGATTTCCGGGAAGTGGGGTTTCCTCGAATCCAAAAAAAAAAAAAAGTGTCAAAAAAACCATTCAGCTGAAATGATTAAACTGCTAATCAGAAACTTAAAATGAATTAAAAGACATTGATTGTCATACACTATTCTCTCATCCCTTAGCAGGCAAGGAAATTCCCCTCTGTGACTACATTTCTTTATATATGTCGAAATGGGATTTATAAATTGGAACAAGAATAAGACATTGTTTGTCATGCTTGGAATTGGTTATCTCTTAATGAATTCAAATAAAATAAACTCAAAAAATTTCATCAAAAAGACCGAACAAAAACACCTCTTGGGCTCGGGTTGGTATCCCGAGCTCAAAGTACAATGGGGGCCAAGAAGAGTGGGCTTGGATGAAGTAGCCTGAGCCCAACCCTCTAAAGCATGGGCTCAGGCAAGAAGCCCAAGTTCATGCATGGCACACGCCCTACACCCCCACGGGCTCGAGACCGCGCCCCGAGCCCAACATGCTTGGGTCTAGACAACGCGCCTAGATCTAATTCTTACCTTTAATACCCCCGAGCCCAGCCCGTTTGGGTCCAGGCAACGCGCCCGGACTCGGAACCACTTTCACCCCTCATGGGCTTGGGCTGTCACACCTGAACCCAGTGTGTTGAGGTCAGACAGCATGCCCAAACCCACTTTCACCTCTCGTGGGCTCAAGTTGTCACACTTTAGCCTAATATATTTGGGTTTAGGCAGCGCGCCCGGACCTACTTTCACCTCTAATGGGCTCGGGCACCTTGCCCGAGCTCAACACTCATAATGTAATTTTTACAAAACCTTATATGGGTCCTTTAATATTTTATACTGATCCAACACGTATTATTTTGAGTAAAATGCAACTCAAAATATCGCAATGGTAAAATTACACTCCAGACCATCTTTTTTACAAAGGAACAAGACGCATGAGTTATATATACACCATGAGACCTTCAGAACAAAGGTTCATAATTTTTATTCTCTACTGCATATATATTTTTAGAGCATCTCACTCTAGAATATTATTGTATTTTATCTCTCTAAAATGATATTTATTCAAACATCGAATAGTCTTCATCTCCATCAAAAAAAAAAATTTCAGGTACTAGCCATAAGCTATCTTGGCCCACTAAACAACAAGTATAAGTTATCAATCACCTTAGTCAAGAAAAATAAATAATATTATTAAGACCAATGAATTAACCAATTAATTATCCAATACAAATTTTATTTCTAAACCACTAGATTTCTTGAGACATCATCATCTCTCATTTGAATATTCCTCGATCACTACGAATATTACTGAGTCTACATAATTATATCTTCAATTGACGCGTCTGATGCGCGGGGATATTTCTCTAAGCGTCCTCGGCAACTTGTCTCTTCCTGTACAACATTTCTTCAATTAATACCCATATCAGACCAGAGCATCTATGAAAGATTCGGGTCATAATTCATTTGCTGATCAAACATATAATATGCTTGTTGTTGGTGTAGATAGCAAATTAATGACCCCATGTGAAACTTCCCTGAAAGCTCCCTGGCCTTCTCCATGAGGCAACAAACAATAATAGGTATATTAGATCTGCTGATGGTCTTCAGTTTATATTATTCAAATGCCCTTGTGGTCGCCAGACCGTAGGTTCTTTAGTCTTGTAATATTTATATTTTATAAAGTGCTACCCTTTATTCGTGCTTTGAGTATTCTTTACGTCGTCAAGATTTTCCAAATATCCAAGCCTCAAGGAGTTTTGCTGTTTTAAGTAATGGAAACCTTAGATTAACTTCAAGGAGTTAAGCATGTATACGTACGTGAATAAGTATTTATCTACAATGGAGGTTTATCAGCTTGTTTAGTGCGCGCGCGCGCGCGATCTTGGTCGAAACCTGGGAAGATGATCAATTCATATATAGGTAGTTTGGGTCAGAGCATTAAAATGATATCAAGAATTTTGATCACTTACAAACAGGTTTGTTCATGTTCATAAAAATCATATCTAAAAATCTTAACAAAATTTGTTCAGATTTTTATTCTTTGTGCAACTTCCATAAAGGTGCTGGTCTTTTTCGACGAGCAAGTGGGTCGATTTGAGTTGGTTAGAATCCCTGTCTGCATCTTGTCGTGTCGCGTGTGGAACTCCTCGTTTAGTCTTATGGAAAGAAATTGCCTAATCCTTAATTTTATATATGTAATTCTTCCCCTTGAGTAGTCATCTCACAATTGTTAATATATCAAGTGTTTCAAAGGGATGACTTGAAACTGGATCAACCTTCGAATGATGATGATGATGAATTTTAAAATAATTATTTGAGCTCAAAAGTCTTCACTTATGGTCTTGGAAGGATGACTTGATCTCCAACTTCTTTGAACAAGAAACACAGCAGGGTCTATTAATTGTTTAAAAGCCTCAATATCTTATGGCCATGTAATTTCTTTTCAAAACATTAATTGTTTAAAAGCCACGATATCTTCATACCAAGATATATGAAAAAGACATCATTGACTCGAGCACATATTCGAATTGAAGAAAGATAGCAAGAGGGAATGAACCCATCATAAACAAACAATTATAGTATACCTCTATTTCAGGATATACTATTTCATTTCATTAGTGTGTTCTCTTTTTCTTTTCTTTTTTTTTAAATTTTTTTTTAATTTTATTTTATATTTCAGCATTTAGTTTATTGGAGATTGAGATTCACAACTTATCGTGGTTTGCTTTATAAATTGATTGGTCTCATAACTCATGTCATGGGTTAACTTGATTAACTCAAGTTTTTTTTTTGTTCTTTTTTTATTATAGTATAAACACTATTTATTTCGATTGTGTTTTTTTAATTCTAAATCTATATTTCTTTTTCTAATTTTGTATTTCAACATTTAATTTATTGAAGATTAAGCTTCATGATTTATTGTGGTTTGCTTTATATATGGTTAGCTCGGTCTCAAAACCATGTCACAGGTTTGACAAATTTACTTAGTTAACTCAAGTTTTTTTTGTCTTTTTTTAGTTGATATTTTTTTTCAATTTCATACTTCAGCATTAAGTTGATTGGGAATTGAGATTTATGATTTATTTTGATTTACTTTCTATGAGATTATCTCGATTTCAAGACTTTGATCGCGGGTTTAGCATGTTAACTCAGTTGACTCAAGTATTTTTTATTTTTTTTATTGATATTTTTTCAATTATATCTGGCAATGTTGAGTTGATTATGAATTAGACTTCATGATTTATTTTGGTTTGCTTCCTGATTATGAATTAGGTTTCATGATTTATTTTGGTTTTTTCCTATGAGGTTATCCTGATCTTATGACTTTGGTCATGTATTTTGCGGGTTAACTCATATAAACTGAAGTAGTTTTATTGTGTCCTACTTTTAGATTGATTTTTTTTTTCAATTTTAACCTTCAACAATGAGTTTATTGAATATTAAACTTGATAATTTGTTTTGATTTGCTTTCTATAGGGTTATCACAATCTTATTACCTTAGTTGTAGGTTAACATGAGTCAACACATGTAGTTTTTTTGTTTACTTTCTATGATGTTAACTCGATTTCATGATCTAGGTCACAAGTGTAGCTGGTTAACTCAGGTTAATTTTTTAATTTATCTTTTTTAATTTTATCCTTTAATATTTGAATGCTTTAGAATTAGGTTTTTTAATTTATTTATTTTTAATTTTTCTTTTTATAAAGTTATCTCAGTCTCATTATCCGAGTCATGGGTTTAATGAGTTAACAAGGGTTGAATCAGGTCATCTTTTTGTCTTTTTTAATTTCATAATTCAACATTGAAATTGTTTATCTCGAGTTAACTCAGGTTTTTTTTGTTATTTTTTTTAGTTTAATATTTTTTTTCTAATTTTATTATTCAACATTTAGTTGTTTTAGAATTAGGCTTCATTTTTTTTTCCATGAATTTATTGTAGTTTTATTGTTTAGGTCACGGGTTTGGCCGATCAACTTGGATTGACTATGATTTTTTATTTATCTTTTTTAATTGATGTTTTTTTTCAGTTTTATCCTTCAACATTGGTTTTGATTTGCTTTCTATGAGGTTATCTCGATCTCATCATCCAAGTCGTGGATTTGGCAGGTTAACCCAGTTTGACCCAGATCATTCCAATATGTTTTCGTCTCAATATTTTTTAAAAACATTTCATCTTGCATTGTTTTTAGTCAAACTATATTTTTAAGGATTTTTTGGGTTATCTTTAGACCTATCAAGTTGACCAGATTACATCGGGTCAACCCCACACGATTTAAATTTTTTTCTACTAGAAAACATGTTAGTAACACCTATTTTTTTTATGGGGTTATCCTAGTCACATTATCCTGGTTGTTCCAATATTTTTTTCGTCTCAATATTTTTTAAAAAACATGTCATCTTGAATTTTTTTTAGTCAAACTATGTTTTTAATGATTTTTCCAGTTCTCTTTGGACTTGTCAAGTTAACTAAGGCCGGGTTTGGAAATGCAGGCCAACCAGCGTTTCCAAAAAATTCAAAAATATTTTTGCTAAAAATTAAATTTTTTTGTATGTTTTAAATCGTTTTGATGCGCTGATCTTAAAAATGATTTTTAAAAAAATGAAAAAACATCATTTTGATGCATTTCGACATGAAAAACACTTTGAAAATCAACCACAACCACACTCCCAAACAGGCAACAATGGTCAAGCCCATAAGGTTTTTTTTTTTTTACTAGAAAATTTGTTAGTAACACGTAAATTGTTTTTCTACGAGGTTATCTTTGTTTCAAGATCTTGACTGTTCCAGTATGTTTTCGTCTCAATTTTTATTTAAAAACATGTCATCTTGAATTGTTTTTAGTCAAATTATGTTTTTAATAATTTTTGGATTATTTTTGGACTTGTCAAGTAGACTAGATTACATCGAATCAACCCAACCCCACACATTTTAATTTTTTTTTCTACTGGAAAACATGTTAGTAACACCTATTTTTTTTTCTATAAGGTTATCCCAGTTTCAAGATCTGGGTTGTTCCAATATATTTTTATATCAATATTTTTAAAAAAGGCTTGGTCTTGAATTGTTTTTAATCAAATTATATTTTTAATATCTTTTTAGATTATCTTTAAATTTGTTAAATTGACTAGATTATATTAAATCAATCCCATGGCGTTTAAATTTTTTTCTACTTAAAAAAACGTAACAATATTATCTAAATTTTTATTTTATATTAAAGAAATTTATACGACTCGGAGCGTGTAGCACGGGGGGACAATGATATCTTCCTCGACTAAATTTAAATATGGTCTTGGTCTTTCCATTTTAAACCAGGGCGACTAGGTAGGTTGCACGGCGGAGCAACAAGATGAGCGGTCAGGGATTGCTCATCGTACAAGATCGAAATACAAGCCGTTGAATCACTTCACAACGAACAAAAGTGGGTCCCGCACTTGGCAGTTTGGCCCCGCTTAAATAACTTACTTTCCACCCAGGCCTGAGACATTGTACATCCTACCATGTGTGCTGTCTATCAAGACATATCCCTTTATACCCTTTGCACTTAGAGATCATTCAATCAAATTGAGTGGATGAATCTCATATATATATATTCAATAAATTTTGATCCTCAAATCACACTATCATAAGATGGAATTCCTGTTAAATAAAAAATAGAGTCTAAATTAATTTCATTAAATTAATAAATCTTATTTATATAAATTAGTTGATAGATAAAATAAATTCTTATATAGGTTCTTAGAATTATAATATAAAATTTAATTTTATATTTTAATTTTATTTTATTATAACCATTAAAAAAATTAAATCAATCAAATAGATCATGTCAGTTTTTTTATGCCCCGATTTTATGATGCTCAAATGAAATTTTATTAATTATTTTATAACTTATTTTAAAGAAAAAACTAAAATGAAAATATATTTTTTAATGAATTATAAAATTAATTTTCTCTTTGTATCTTCTTTAAAATAAACCTAATAAAATACTACTAATAATTACTTATTGTCCATCATAAAAATTTTATAATTCCCCGTGGGACGCAATGAAAAATAATTTGTTATTTATGTCTCCGCTACAATATAAATAAAAAAATCGGAAGGGTATAATAGGAAATACAGATAAAAAAAGGCGTCCATGATTCTATGTACCGTCAACAAAAATAGAACCATGAGGAAACGCCACGTGAAACGATCCGTATTAATTACAAGACAACCGAAGCTTTGATATGCGGGTAAGTCGAGTTGTCATCATCACGACGTAATCGTGGCCGTTCAATAGCGATGGAATGTTATTAAAGACCCTTGCCATACTCTGCTTTCTCAAACATGCCGTGTGAGAGAATAAGTGCATGGCTCTCATGTGCACCCTCTACATGGGATCCGACAACATAAAGCCACACGACTCCCACGTGTTACTCCCTCAAACCTGAAATTTACTGTCATGTGAACTGTCCTGATGTGATGTCCCATTGACTACGCGCAGCTTAGCTACCTTAACCACACGCTTTAGGAACCAACCGATGCAGCTCACCTCACAGCTGTTTTACAAAGCCCTTTTTTTCAAAAAAAAAAAAAAAAACCTTCCAAAGAGTTTTTTTGCTGTATTATTAAACTGGTTTAATGGATCAATCTTGAGATCTCGCGACTAATTATTTATCTAACTTGAGTTTTTAACTAAATTGTGCGGAAGTTAGCCTGATTAGTAAAAACACGACCTAACTTGTAACAAAACTTTAAGATGATAACTTTTTTTAAAAAAATTATTGAGACAATAACAAATCAGATTGATCTCAATCCCCAATAAAATGTGTCATGGACTATATTAAGTTTAATAATTTTTTTATAAATTATTTTTTTAATTATATAATAAAAATATATGCTAATAAAATTGAGTATCAATCTAAAAATAGACATTTATTTGAGACAATGATAATCTTATAGAAAACAATAAAAAATAAATCATGCAGTTTATTTCTCATCCAATCTAATATTGAAGGACAAAATTTAAAAATAAAAGGACCAAAAACAAAAAAATCATATTCGTCCAATGGATAAACTCATCAAACCTGTAAATTAAATTATGAACTCTAGCTGGATTATAATTTATTTTGTTTTTCAAACTATCTTTAACTACATGATAAAAACAAAAATAGATGATCACTAAATTGAAATAAAAACTATGATAAAAAAAAAACATTAAACTTGTTAAATTTGTGAATCATATCAACTAGTCAAACCTGATCAACATGTTCATGGATTTTATAAAGTTTAATAATATGGTTTTTTTCTGAAACTATTTTTTTAACTGTATAAGAATGAAATTGACGAGAAAAAAAGTCATGTTCAATTAGAAGAAGAAAAATAGCTCACCAAACCCCATAAATCGGGACAATTTAAGTTACCTCTCAATAAACTATTATTATCACCATTATTATTATTATTATTATTATTATTATCTAGTTATTGTTATTACTATCACCATTACTACTACAACTAGCATTACTATTAATAGTAGTATTATCACTACTATCACAATCATTACTATTATTAATATTTTTATCACAATTATTATTGTCATGAAAAAAAACATTATCATTACTACAAGTATTATCACTATTATTATTGATTTCATCATAAATATTACTATTATTGTTGTTGTTGTTAATATTATTTTGATTATTATCATTATTACCATCACAATCATTACTATTATTATCACAATTATCACCACCATTATCATTATAACTATTATAATAAACTATTATTATTACCAATATTATTAACATTATTATCACTATTAGTACTATTATTAGTATCATTATCATCATCATCATTATTGTTATTATTAATATTACAACTAATATAATTACCATTAAACTTGATTTGCATGATAAAATTAAAAACCATAAGAACTTTGACAAAAGGAAAAAAAAACAAATACGAAATCAAAAGAAAACTGACCAAACTGAAAAAATATTATTAATTTTTTATAAACTATTTTTATCATTATATGATAAAATATATGGTAAAGCAGTTTATTTTTCTATAAAGCCAATATTAAATGATAAAATCAAGAAATAACTATCAAGAACAATTAAAAGAGACAAAACCAAAAAAACATATCTGTCTAGTGGGTGAACTCGGCAAACCTATGAACTGGGTAACCGGGGCTAACACGTCAAATCTATGAATGGAGTTATAGACTCCAGCGGGATTAACGTTTTTTTCCAAAACTATTTTTTATTTAACTATATAATAACATATATAAATAGACGATTATAAAATTAAACATCAAACTCCAGTAGGATTGTAATTTTTTTATTTAATATTGAGATGTTAAAAAGAAAAAAAAGCTAAATTCATCATACATGCGAATCAGGTCAACCAGTCAAAACTATGAATATGTCAATGAACTTTATAAAGTTTAATAACAAAACTTTTATTTGAAACTATTTTTTTAGAATATGAGAAAAAAAAATAGGCCAAAAAAAGAGTCAATTTCAATAATAATAAAAAAGATAAGAAAACACCCCAACAAACTCATTTTTGGTTTGTTATTTTTTTTTAGAAAAAATAGAAAAAACTGATAAACAAATATAGATGAAGATATTTAATATTGTAATGTGGGTAATTTAACTGGTTATGTTTAATGAATTTGTTTATTAAATTCAATTTCAAATAGAAATCGACACACACATAAGATTTATTGGATAAAATAAAAAGTAAAAACATTTGCTGCACATATTAAAAATATCATAAAAAATAAATATTTTTATTTCTAAAAATAAATTTAATATATATAAAATATATTTAAATTACAAATGAATCATACTAATTTCTTCAAAAATTTAACAAATCTAATATAACTAAAAATTAATACCTATGTAAAAACAGATAAATAAGAAGAAGAAAAAACAAATAATAGAGAAGTAAAATACAAACACAAAAATTATTTTAGAAAAATATAAAAAAAGTTCAAAATTAAAAAAACTCAAAACTATATATAATATAAAAAAGAATGAGGTCAGGCTTAACGCCAAGCCCACGACTAACAAGCCCATGCGCAGGTCTGGAAAGTCAGGCCCAATCTTGCAACCCTTTAAAAAAAAAAAAGATAATATGCCCTAGCTCAATGAAAAAAAATGACACTTAGTCTGCCTTATCAAATGACACGTTATCTAGCATACATAATAGTAGTACTTCACAAATAAATTTGCACATATCATTTATGTTACCTATGTTTTGCACTTCAGTCTCGTGTCTTTCAATCCAATCCTCACAAAAAAAAAATGCAATTGAACTCTAATTTGGAATTAAAATAACGAAATTGTGCTAAAAACATTTAAGAATTAAATTGAAAATTTTCAAAAATAATACTACTACTATAATCCACAATAAAATAGTAAAAATACAACACCATTTAACTTTATACTTAATGTGATGTTTTCCGCTTAAATTCTAATATTATTTATTTAATCTGTGTTATAACTATCTTTTACAGATTTTGAGTTAAAATTCTCATTTAAGGGTTCGGGGACCATGAAACTTACATTTTCCAACATCCCAGGGAATGCCTACATGTTGTTTAGATGATACTACTTCCTCATGTGTAAGATAAATTTTATTTTGGATAAATAAATAAATATATATGTTTTTTCAACATGTTTTTTTTAAATCCTAATTATAAATTAAAAATAATCCACATGCATTTAATTAATAAATCAAAAATTACTTATGCCAATAAATTCACAAAAAATATTAAAGCGTCTATTCGATTCGTCTCATTGTGGGTCGAATAATTTGTTTTTACATACAAAAATATGTTAGTATTATTAACATGTTTTTTTTTTGACATAGAGGCATAAAATATAAATGTGAATAAAAAAATCAATACTTACCTATAATAAAATAAATTAAAAATTATATACGTTAATAATAACATGTAAGATCAGAAGATAATTTTTAACATAGTAAAAAAAAGAAGAATAATGTAATTATCATAGTGTAACACAATTTCGTATTGCATATAAAGAAAAAAAAGAAAAAATTATAAAAAAATAAAGATAAGAACAAAAAAAAAAAGTATAAATAGATCAAAAATATAGAGTGATAAATATTTAAAATGTAAAGAATAAAAACTAATAATTTTTTTTCAAAAAAAATATCAAGAAAAAAAGAGAGGAAAAAATTATATAAAAAATAAAGATAAGAAGAAGAAAAATAATGATAAATAAATAAAATGTAAAATGATATTAATAAGAACTCTAAAATGCGTAGGTTTTTCACTGTAGCAACAATTTTTTTTTTTTTTTTTGGTTTTGTTTTTTTTTTTTTGGGTTTTTTTTTTTGTTTTTTTTTTTTTTTTAAATTTTTTTTTTTGTTTTTTTT
>Ga0307515_10011348_pt1 | contig 16910 bp, 2 predicted proteins | sample 17_EM_MG_FD_194513 | JGI IMG/M metagenome (GOLD analysis project Ga0307515, IMG submission 194513) | Populus trichocarpa ectomycorrhiza microbial communities from riparian zone in the Pacific Northwest, United States - 17_EM | ecosystem: Host-associated > Plants > Roots > Unclassified | place... | reverse complement strand
CGTCCTAAGAAGCTACTACCTATATACTTAGCGTGCGAGAAACGAGGACATTCCCTTTAAGACTATTGGTATTTATTTAAAGATAAGAGACCTAAAGGAGTTACGATTAAAAATGCTCGCATTAAAAGGGTGCTAAAGAAGGTAGAAAAGAATAAGGATCTCACTAACTAAGTTATAAAGATTAGATTTAAAGAATAAGAAAATAAGGCTTAATAACGACAGGATAAAAGCTAGGAGATAGTTAAGATTAAGGGAGAAGCTAATACGATATTCCTAAAATCATATCACACCGGTCAACTCCATCCGCTAAATCTATTAACTATTCTTAACTCAGGAACCACTCTCTATATCTTTAATAACCTCTCTCGTTTCTATAACTTTAGGAAAGCTCTAAGATATAAATACGTCATCGCCGGCAGCTTAGAAGTGCCTATACTAGGCTACGGCAACGTTACTATTCAAATTACAAAACCAGATAAGAGTAAGGGAATCCTACGTCTTAAAGACGTTGCCTTTTATACGGATTTCAATATAAATTTAGTGTTGTTCCGTCTACTTTAAAAACAAGGGTACTACTAGGACAATAAAGGAGAGAACAATCTTCTAGTTTGAAAGGATAACTTAGTCCTATATTAAATGGAAGAACGTTATAGATAACAGACTATTAACTACGTCCGACTAGGAAGACTATTAGCTTTTATTTTAAGTCAACTGCTACGCCGCTAATGGAAGCGCAGAATATCGTTAAAAGACATTTATTTAGATTTAAAAGGTAATATATATCTATAGTATCTGCGTCTAGGACATCCAGGACCTATAAGCCTTTATTATTTAGGTATTAACGCCCTAGGAGTTAAGCTTTAAGGCCCAAAGACGATGGAATATTAACACTATAGTCTCGCCAAAATTAAGCGTTAGGTTTTAAGAAGGTTCTTAGAACAGAAAATTAATAAACCCTATTTTAACCTCTATATTAACTAGACTAACCTTAAGGAAGCGCATACTGGTTTCGTACGAGTTATACTTATCTATAACACCTTCTTAGGAAGAACCTTTCTGTATTTTATAACAACATATAGCAAGGAAAAGGAGACACTATAAGTGCTTAAAGATTTCATTTAATAGATTCGTCTAAGGTATAACCTTAAAGTTAACACTATTAGATTAAACAACGAGCTAGAAAGAAGGAGAACCCTTAAATAGCTATGGACCCAAGGGATTATATTTAAGCCTTTAGCGCCATATACCTAAGCATAGAACGGTACCGCCGAACGCTTAGGGGGTATAATTATTAAGAAAGGACGTGTAATAAGAATTACTGCTAATCTACCACATAATCTATGGAACGAGATAGTCAACTATATAGTCTACCTTCGAGATTAAACGCCATAAGAAAGTAATAGATGGATATCGCTATATAAGAGGTTCTATACCTACCTAGCTAATAGGAGATTAAGAAAACCGCAACTAGCGCACCTAAAAGCCTACGGCTGTAGGGCGTACGCGATAATGTTAGACGCCTAGCTAAAGAAGAAAAGGCTAAGCAAGCTAGATCCGAGAGCCCATATCGGCTACCTTGTCGGCTATAACTTTACCAATATCTATAGGATCTAAATCCTATATAGGGGTATCGTTATCTCTACTAGGGACGTCATCTTTAATAAAAAGACGTTTTTTAACGGCAAGTAAACGGACATCTTAGAGGACTTATACGCTGAATTAGATACGCTAATTGAGAAGATTTAACTTCCTAATACTCTAACTAAAAACGAGGTCCTTCTGGAAGATAACGAAGAAGTATTTAAACCGTCAATTTAAGAGGAAGATAATAACGTCGATGAGCTAGTTTAAGCCTTTAATAAGTTAGCAGATCTTAAGCTTGCAAGAATCCTCAAAGATACGTATTATACGCTACCTCTAACAGAAGAAGACGAAGAATCTCCATATGCCTTTTACGTCGAGTATCTTACGAAGTTAGATACTGATCAGGACACTATCAACCAAGTAGGAGATAGGTTTCACACTTAGGGGGTATTTAACGACTTGGTCAAAGACTCGTTTAAGGAAACCGGCGATAATAGGTTTAAAGACTTTATAACCAAAAGGATTACCCCAGCCTATTATGGCGCCTTCGTAGCAGGAAGGAAGTTCAATCTCAATAGTCGACTTAATAACAGCAAGCTGAAATCAGGCAGAATACGTAATATCAGATTATACAGGAAGAACTTACCTCCGCTACCTTAGTCAATTAAGGACCTTAATGTATACCCTCTTTAAAATCAGTTCTAAGAGGCTCAATAAGCCCACCTCTAATCTCATTATTAAATAAGGTCGTTTTAAGAAACAGATAAGAAGCACGTAAAGGAATAGTAGGTCCTTAGCTCAATATAGGTATTCGTCTATAAGACGGATAAGTATAGGTTCCTTCAGAAATACAAGGCACGCTTAGTAGTATACGGAAATCAATAGGCCCTAGGAGACCTACCTACAAAAGCTACTATATTAGCGAGCACGACCTTCCGAACCCTAATAGCGATTACCGCAAAATTTAACCTGGAGACGACACAGATAGATGCTGTTAACGCGTTTATCTATTGCGATCTTAACGAGGTCGTCTATATAAAGCTACCGCTAGGGTTTAATAAAGGAAAGATAGACAAAGTACTACGCTTACAAAAAGCCCTTTACGGACTACAACGATCCCCTCTATTATGGCAAAAGAATCTCACAAGCTCGTTAAACGAATTAGGTTTTAAAGAGGTTCCATAGAAGCCGTATATTATGCTAAAAGGAGGAATAGTTATCTTCTTCTACGTCGACGATATTATCTTCTGCTACCAAAAGACAGATAAGAAGAAGGCTTAAGAAGCAATTAAGGAGCTAAGCAAGGAATACCAGATAAGTACCCTTAGCGAGCTAAAATAGTTCCTAAGAATCCATATACTACGCAATCGTAGCTAAAGGCTTCTATAGCTATCGCAGGAAGCCTATATTAAGAAGATAGCTAACTAGTATAAGATAGATCTTAAAGGGCGTCTTTTAGACACTCCTATGGCAGAATTAGAACTCCTTCCTACTAATTACCGATTAATCCATTTAACGTGTCCGTCCCCTAATATAGACCTATTAGTCCATCCTATATCCCTACTAGCTTCTACGATACTATATTAGAGAAAATTAGGTTTAGTACTCTATATAGCCACTACAACGCGTCTAGATATTGCTTTTACAGTATTACGGCTAGCAAGGTTTAATTAAAACCTAAGCTATAAGCACTATTAAGCGGCAGACAGAGTAATCCAGTACCTATATAGCATGAGGAGTAGAGCAATCTACTATAGAGGAGATAAGGAAGGAATGAACGGTAGAGGGAAAGATAAAGGAATACGCGATAAAGGACGAGACGACGGAGGAGACGGTAGAAGTAAAGCGCAATCATTTATCTATGCCAGCGATGCATCGTTCGCGGACAACTCCGTCAATAGAAAGAGCTCGCAAGGATACATTATAAAGCTATTTAGAGGACCGATCGCCTAAAGAGCAAATAAGCAGGATACGGTAATGACGTTAAGTATAGAAGCCGAGTTGTTAGCCCTATTACAGACAGTAAAGGAAGCTATCTTTATCAGTAGGATGCTTAAAGCAATAACGTTAAGGCTAAACAAGCCCTTAATTATTAACTGCGATAATACCTAAACACTTTAATTAATTATAGAAGACACGGCAAAGCTAATTACGAAGCTCTAATACGTCAACATCTATTAACACTGGTTGCGTTAAGAATACGCAATGAGACGAGTGCTATTTTAATAAAAAGCAACGAAGGAGATAATTACCGATGGACTTACGAAGGCCCTGCCCAAGTAGAGGTTCAAGAGCTTCGTTAATATAATTAGAATAGTGAATATTAAGGAGTAGCTGAATGAGGAGAAGCAACTAGAGGACCTAAGGGAGAATATTAGAGCGAGACGGAAGGATTCAGATAAGATTATAGTTTAATTAACGCATTGACGGACACGAGAAGGTGGCTAGCTTCGTCCTCGACCAGGTCGAAGCTAAGGGGGTATATTAGATAATCTGTATTCTCGGTGGCGTAGGACGTGCACGAGTCACGTATATGGGTCACGTATATTATAAATATCTTCGTCTAAGCCCAGGGGCCCTAGGTTAACAAGATTATCAATTAATTAACCCATTTTATCAATGAATAGCTCTATATAAACTATCTAACAAATATAGTATTTACAAATATAGAGTCTCTAGATTAATTAGATGTCTTACTTACTATAGCTTTTATTATAAAGCGATTTCACCTAATTAGATTGGTAGAAGCTCGCATACAGCTAGAACAGAATTACCGGCTTTAACTAGTCCGGTAGACTAGACGTCGGCGGAATAAAGAGCGAATATTGGAATTAGGTCATTGCGGCCAGGTTACTTCCCGTACTCTAGACAATATACTATCCTAGGCGTATCCTAAACTTATAAGGTATATAGTTAAGTATAATAAACAACTAACTACCCTAAAAGGCACTAGTATCCTTGCTTTTAGTCCCAACTAATAGTAATTTTGGTATCTATAACCGCGAGTAAGCTTCCTTTCTGCTAGTAAAATCTATAGTAAATATAGCCGTATGTTATGCCATAGGAAGGTCCGCATCGTGAAGTTAAGCGGTAGTAGTCGCGAGAACTAGTTAAGGTAACCGCGCCACGCTAAACAGCCGAGTAGTACGTAATAGCGTTGGTAGGGACTACGGCAGTAGTTACTGCCACCACGCCACACTTAAGAGTGCCCATTTACTCTACATTCTCTAATACTGTAGAGTTTTCTAGATTAAACCTATTTAAATATCGCCAAGACTTAGTAAGCTAGGGTAAAGGCTTTCTTATTAGTTGGCGGAGGCATTAAAGGCGCGTCTATAAAGCTTAAAGGCGGTATAATACGCTGATTTTCTTTTAGAGGAGGCCGTAATGTAGACATAGCCGTGTAGCTTATATCGCGAAGTTAAACGGTACTAGTCGCGAGAACTAGTTAGGGTTTAGGAGTTTCGGCGCGGTTGTTAACTTAGTAACTGTTATAGCTTAAATAAATGCCTCTAAACTAAAGTTTAAACGAATGCTGTATTACGAAGATACTAAGCTAAAGAGAAGGAAAAGGGGTCGCTAAGACCAATATAAACAAATATATAGGGTAAGCCGCTAAGGCGCTAGCTTTAGGCGGGCTAATCACAGGTCGGCAGAATATGGCAGAATTTGGCAAGTAACGTGCGATAGCGCCATTACATTACCCCCCTCTTTAAAAGAAAGCCTGCCCTTAGGCTTAGTTAGAAAAAATAGGGTAATACTAGGCTTATAAATGTAGGATTATAAAAATATAAGATAAGGAGATAAAGGGAATATAAGTCCGTCTTAACTAAATACAAAGGGCAATTGTAGGCTAAGTGGAAGCACTAGGCCAGAAAGAGTAGCCGCTAAAAGTCTTGGCACAGATCTAACTAATTAGATAACTTTAACCGGCGGTTAAAGTTCCTAAATATCTAAAATTTTACGGTACTGGCAGAAAACGGCAGAATATAGCAGAATTTGGCAGACAGCTATATTAGGGCTTTAGGGCGTTTTTGTCCCTATATTCTTCTGGTAACTTATTGTCTTTATTATACTAGCATTCCATCCATTTGTCTAGGTACTTTAGGGGTTTAGGCGTATTAGGGTATTAGTTATAGAATTCTTTAAGCTTCTAGGGGTAGCCTATAAAGTTCCATATAGGGTACTAGGTTAGGTTAGGATTGTAGCCCTTCTATTAGATATAGTATTTTAGCGCTCCCTATACTATCTTACAGGCCAGTATTTCATTAACCTCCTATTTATTATTACCGTTTACTTAAACTAGTAGGGGAGGCTCATTCTTTTATCTAGGTAATAGGTCATTTATAGCTTTCCGTAACTTATCTAGTAAAAAAATAGGGTAAACCCTAATTAAGTCTAGGAGCTTTATCTTATATAAGTTGCCTATCTTTTTAAGAACCTTATACGGTCCTGCTATTTAGTAGTCTAGCTTACGGCTGGGTTATTCAGTCCTCTAATTCCTTATTATAACCCAGATTATATTACTAGGGGCAAAATCGGGCTCTTAATAGTGTTTATTTGCCTGCTGTTCCATTAACCTCTAAGCTTTTTCTAGGTTCTTATAGGCTACTATCTAGGCCTCCTCCAATCGTTTGGCGTACTGTTAGGCCTTAGTATAGGATAGCTTCTTTTATATAGTCTAGGGTTCTTCTAGCCTTTTCTAGTTAAAGCTTATACGGGGTAAGTATCCTATTTCTAGCTAAATTGGGGTAAACCCTGTAGAGTTATAGGGTAGGGTTGCTTGCGCGTAGTCTATTAAGGGTAGTAGTTTAGACCAGTTATCCTAAAAATAGTTAATAAAGGGCCTAAGCCTCTAGTCCAGGTACTAATTTATAATCTCTATCTAACCGTTTATCTAGGGGTAATAAGCTATAAAAAGCTTTAGCTTAATGCCTAGGATCCGGGTAAACTTATTCTAGAAGGCTAATATAAATTATGGCCTATAATCGGATATAATAGTATCTAGTAGTCCGTAGATTTAGTAAACGTAATAAATATATAGCCGGGCTGCCTCTTTAGCATTAATATTCTTATAATATAGAATTAAGAACGGGCGTTTACTAAAGCGGTTAACTATAACCATAACCATATCGTATCTGTTACGGTCCCTAGGTAGTTTATAGAAGTCTATAAAAATATACTGCTAAGGGCGCTCTAGTATTAGGAGTGGCTTAAGTAGTCCTAGGGTCTTATCCTGTGGGATTATAGCTCTCTGGTAGTCTTCGCAGTTCTATATATATTAATTAATATCCGCAACTATTCTTAGCCAATAGTAGCGGCAGTTAATAATTTTACGGGTCTTGTTCTTGCTAGGGTATACTATAGAGACTTAGTAATAAGCTTCGCGGATTAGTTCAGTCTGTAGATTATTAATATTAGGGACTATAAGCCGCTCCTAGTATAGGAGCAATCCTTCCTCCGTCTTAAAATTAGGGTTTCCTTTTACGGCTTATTTACAGAGGGCCCTTAAGGCGTCAGCCGTGCGGTTTGTAGTTAGGAGGTGGTTAATTAGCCCTATTAGCTTATCTAAAGACTCCTCTATTAGTACTAGCTCGTTTTACTAGGAGTCTAGCTCCTTAAGGATCCGCGGGTCAAGCTGTTCTAGATAAAGGAGGGCGCGCGTCCAATATCGGGTCTTTAGCTTATCCTAGGGTCCTACGTCTTATTCTCTTTAGATTAGGGCATTAGCCTTAGAGTTTTACTTGCTAGAATAATATATAATCGTAAAGAAGAATTAGGAGAGTATTTTAGCCTACTAGGCTTATCGCCCTATAAGCTGCTTTATAGTTATAAAGTACTCTAGGGCTTTATAATCTATATATATCTTAATCTAGAAGTTTATACCTTCGAGCTCTACACACTATTAAGAGAGTAATTAAATAATAGCTAGCATTTCTTTATCGTGTACTTCGTAGTTACACTTAGCCGGGTCTATTATCTTTAAAAAGAAAGCCACAGGGTACTATTTACCGTCTAGATATAACTATAATAGGATTCCCGCTATAACCCTATTAGAGGCATCTGTTTCTAGTATTAATTTAAGGTCCGGGTTATAGTAATAAAGAATTAGGGAAGAGATAAGCCAATCCTTTACCTCTTTAAAGGCCTTTATATAGCTATTATTAAAGACAAAAGGCGTATCCTTCCTAGTTAGTTATATAAGAGGTTTTACCACAATTCTATAGTTACGGATAAACCAGCGGTAGAAATTATAAAAACTAAGGAAGGATTAGATTCCTTTTACTATATAAGGGGGCTTCTAGTTACGGATTGCCTTTACCTTCTTAGGGTTAACCTTAATTCCTTCTATAGTTATAATAAACCCAAGGTATTTTATACGTTTTACCCCAAACTTGCATTTCTTAATATCAACTTATAAGCCCGCGTTCCGTAGCCTCTCTAGGACCTTCTTAACATAAACTTAATACTTAAGTTCGTTGTCTAAGTATATAAGAATGTCGTCTAGGTATACCGTATAGAATTTGTTAAGGTAATTAAAAAGAACGTTATTTATATACCTTTAATACATAGCTAGTCCGTTTATTAGTCTAAAAGGAAGAACTTTATATTTATAGGAACTATAGCGGGTACAGAACGTTATTAAATCTTTAGATATAGGGTCTATCCTAATTCAATAGAAAGCTTAGCGGATATTAAGTTTAGTAAAGATCTTTGCCTAGCTTAGACGTGTAAGGGTCTCGTTAATTAAAGGAATAGGATACTAGTCCTTTTAAGTAATAGCGTTTAGCTTCTAATAGTCGATATAAAAACAAAGGCCTCTATTAGGCTTTTTTATGAACAGGATAGGGGAAGTAAAAGGGGCTTAACTTAGCTTAATAAACCCTTTATCCAGGTTATTAATCAAGTACTACTTTATTGCTTTTAGCTTATCCATTAATTAATAGTAGAGGGGGCTATAGCCTAGCGAGTTATTAGCCTCTAATTGAATCTTATAATTGTACGTCTAGTAGAGGGGTAACTTATCTAAGGCCGCCTTTAAGAATATATCCTTGTAGCCTATATAAATAGTAAAAAGAAAGCGTTTAACTAGTTCCTCGTTAGTTTCCTTATCTAGCCTTTCCTCTCTATTATTAATAATTCAGTTAATCTTATATAGGCTTATTATAAAGACCTCATTGTCCTTCCGGTATATATTAAAGTAAAACACTATAGCGCTAATTACGGCGATATCTATAGTAGGGGGGTTAACTAACAATAGGGGCGTATATAACTTTAGGGACTTCCGGGGTACTAGCGTTATTATTACTCCTTTTAGCTCCTATTGTATCTTTCGGAGGTCATCCCTTATATCCTATTAATACGTTCTTTTCTATAACGGTTAAATCTATATAATTTAGACGTCATCTATATTATTATCTATCCCGCTTCCGTATGTAAAGTCCTCTTTAAATATAGCGCTTTAGAAGAGTATCTTTGTCAGTACGGAGTTCTTTCCAGCTTTATAGCGGGCGTCCTCTTAGGCAAAGGCTAGGTCACGGGCCCGGACATCCTGCTAGTAGGTAGGGTCACCCCTTACGGCTAGTGTCTTGCGGTCAGTTCGGATCTCCCTAACAAAGAAGGGTAACCTTAGTCTATCCTCCGGCTAGACAAACTGTCTTTTTTATACGTTTAACCAAATATCAAAATAGGACATCTATTTTCGTCTAAGGATTATATCGTGGGACCCTAGGTCTAGGATGCAAAAGGGGATACTGTATTAGCGTCGTCCGTTAAGAGCGATATGTAACTTTAAGATATAGGTAACAGGCTAACCGGCTTGGCCGTTATAGCCCTTTACCTAAACAGGCTTCTCTAGTTAGATAGCTTCTGTATTTAGAAACTTAGCAACATCATTTATATAGGCAGTATTTATAAAGGCAAAGCTATTTGCTCTAGTGTTAATAAGGGCGGTTATATTAACTCTATATCCATTTTAAAATACTATATATAGAACCGTAAAATGCTTTCCACCTATTAACTAAGATTAATCTCTTTAAGATTGATAGGGTACCCTAGGGGGGAGTCTTTCCCTAGGGTTCTTCTTTTCCTAACTTATTAAACGTTTCTCCTTCCTCTATCTCCTTAATATCGCCTATATCCTTTAGCTCTAGGCAGGATAAAGTAAAGTAACCTTACTTATTGTAGTTAAAGTATATAGCCGAGGTAGGGTTAATCGGAGTATTACAGCGAATATTAGTTAATGGCGTGGTATATAGCTAGTTGGGTAAGGCTTGCCAGTACGTAGTTATAACCGCCTTTAGTATAAAAGCAGTTGTAACTTATCTTCCTACTCTAGCTCCTATAGGTATAGCTAGCGAGTTCCGATTATTACGGAGTCGCTTCTGCCGATTAAGGTAGGCGTTAATCCGCTTTAGTTCTAAGTTTAATAATAGGCAATAAGCTGCAAGTCTTTTATAGGTTAGTAGGTTATTTAAGGTTACAGCGATCTTTTCTTATAGCCGGATTATTAGCTTATTATATAGGTCTAATTAGTAGTTCTTAAGGGGAACCTAGCCTTTTTCTATAAGGTGTAGGAATTAAGTCTAAAATTTAGCAAAGGGTTAATTCAGTTTTATTATTAGGTAATTATAGTTATAATGGGCATCCCGTACTTTATTTAGGTTAATATAGATAGCCGCTAGGTGCTATATTATCTTATTAACAGATATAAATTAGATAGGGGAGTTGTCCTCAAACTTGGCTTAAAGGTGCCGTTAGGCGTCCCTAGTGGTTTAACTAAAGAGGTAAAGCATTTTAGCTTCTTTGGAAAGGAAATAGTTATAGTTAACGCGGAGCTTTCTTTATACTTAAATCCTCCAATTCTTAAAGGTAGGATCTATCCCATTAGATAGTGGTAGGGGGTTAGGGAGCTTAACGGACTTTAATTACTTCATTATTGTATCCGTACTCCCTAGTGTATTGCATTTAGTAGAGTAAATAGGTCAGCTAGGGCTTTAAGAAGGGGAAGCCGGGCTATTTTATAGGGCCGTAAGGCTTTCTAGGATCTCTTATAGGGTCTCTTATATATTTCTCGCTTTAAGACAATTAGCTTCCTAGCTGGCTGCAAGGGCGCGAATCTACTCGCGTATATCTATAACATTATTATTATCTTCGATTTCTGATCCTAATTAGATCTTAGGTTCCTCTTAGGTAGAGGCAGCTCTCTTAAATAAGCTTACTTTAGGTGCCATTGTTAGCTTCCTAAGGTTTATCGGTATTATACGCTTTAGTTTTAATTCCGGGGGTATAGGTTTAGTCCTGTCTGGCTTATAAGGTAGGATATTATCTAGGCCTTTCCAGGCAATGTAGAGTTATTTTAGTGTCTAAGTATAGCGCGTTAATGCGTTGTTGCAGACGAAGTTTCTTTAGGGTGGGATATTATTAAGGCCTTCCCAGGTAAGGTAGGGAGAGCTTAGTATAATGTTACGGCTTAAACAAATGCCTCTAAACCGAAGCTTAAACGAATACTATATTACGAAGATACTAAGCTAAAGAGAAGAAAAAGGGGTTGCTAGGACCGATGTAAATAAATATATAGGGTGAGCCGCCAAGGCGCTAGCTTTAGGCGGGCCAATCGCAGGTTGGCAGAATATGGCAGAATTTGGCAGGTAACGTGCGATAGCGCCGTTACAGTAACTACGCCAAGCCAACCACCTAGCAGTAGCGGTAGTGTATTACCGCTATAACGCTATACCTAAGATAGGCGCTAACCAGTTGCCTATATTCCTTAATCTTAAAAAGTAAACCTTAATAAGGGTGTGGCCGGAGCGGGTCAGCCGCCCTCCCTACTAGTAGTAGTAAAGTATAACCTATACTAAATTAAATACGCTTCTAGCAAGTCTAGAGAAGATAATAGCGTTATATAGTTAAAGTACATATTACAATCTAAGTATTTTATAGTTTTGTCTCTCCTAAGGCTATTACGCCTTAGATTAAATACTTAGGTATTAGTATATAACTATATAGCTCCTCCTATGTATAAATTAAGTGCCTAAAAGCCTACCCGTAGCGCTAACAAACTCTTTACTAGATTATGCCCTAAAATATACGTACTACGCCTAGAGCAGCGGCCGCTTCTGGTACTCATTCCTTTCCCAAATCTTTACAATAGCTTTATATAATACTAATACAATAGCCCTATTATCGTTATACCTTACAGTTCTACCTTAACTAAGTTTAGAGTAGAACGACTTCGCAATATCTATATATACCTTATTATTAGACGGCCATAGACACCTAACTATATGCCTAAATCTAGCGACCTGGAACCTACTAATAACGTAAAGCACTTTGTCTAAAAGCCTTATCGCCTAGTTTTGCGCTATTAAGCAGGCCGAGAGGTATACAATCTCCGCCCGTAAGAAGTGGGCCTAAAATACCTCGCGAACGCTTAGTATATCCTACCTTAGCTCTTTAGTCGCCATCCCAGCCGTCTACAGTATTAGGCTACTCCTAGAAGGGTCGACTAGATCTAATACCCTGTAGTAGGCGAAGTGGGCAATATTACAATCCCAAAGTTAAACTATAGCGCTTATAATATTGGGCTATACTAGAGTCTCTATAGAAGCAGAAGCCTTTATAGCTGCTCTAACCTTAAATATCTCTTCTTTAGTCCCCAGAAGGTCCCTTATATAAGGGGTTTCGGGTATAGTTATAATAACTACTCTCTAAAGATCGCGGCAAGACGGGATAGTCGTCCTAGCACGCTCTCGGGCATATTAAAGGGCTTTAATTGTCGGCGTATAGGACGAAATGGCCCAGTAATATATACTTTCTGTCAGTTTAGTAAATATATCGCTAGTAGAATAGAAAGGGATAGAACTAGTAAGGCCGGTTCTAATCCACTAAACCCTTAGTAGGTCTTCTATAGAAGGTTATATATAGTAGTAAAACTCGTCTAATATAGGCCTTATACACCCGCGCTATAGCCACAATAAGAAGTAAAGGTAGGCTTTATTTTTACGGCCGTGGTCGCTTAACGAAGTTATAGTAAGGTCCTAATTAATCTAGTCCTTAGCTTCGCGTACGCTTAACCTAGAAAGTGGGAGGACCTTAAACGCGTCGGTAGTAATAATAATGGCATCGCTCCGGAGGTTAGTAATATTTATAATAACAATGCTGCCTTCCGTTAAATAGCTCTATATCTGCTTAGTAGTAAGGCCTTTATAAAATTAATCGAACCTAGGAAGCTGCTAGATATCTTATATACACTTCTTAAGCTTTACAATTACTTCTATTCGCCTTATTAAAGCAGTCCTCCACGTATAATTATCTATAATATTTTTGGCAGGCTTATTTACTTCTAAATAAAGACTTTTATATTACTTATATAGCTTAGGATAGGCTGCCTTTAGTTTAGAGGTATTGCTTTAATTGTTTATAAGAAGGCTAAAGATTACTCCCTATCCTTACTCTAGTACCTCTAAGGCTGCTCTAAGCCCCTTACCTATTTAGAGAGTAAGAAAGTAGGCAGATATAGCTAATTTAGAAAAGTAAAAGACTATATACTGTTAGTCCTAATAGTCTAGGGATCTATTATAAACGTAAGGCAGTAGGTTTATAGCCTCTACTAAGAGTTTATAGGCGCTTTTAAAGTCCCCTTAACTTTAAAGCAGCTAAAGCGCCTAGGTAGAGGCGCGGATATAAATAAAGGGAGCTGTATTTTTATACTTTTAGGCCTATTAAGTTACCTAAATGGCCTTCTTAAGGTCTTCTATCTTTCCTATATATTTATATTAGCTCTTAAGTTTATTTTTTAGGTTATTTAGCATACCTACAATATATGGATAATCTTTAGGCGTAACGTTAACCGCCTACCGCGTTACGAGAATAGCCTCTTTAAGGTCTTCTATCTTTTCTATACGTTTATATCGGCGACCAAATTGGTTTCTAAGGTTGTTTAGTATAGTTGCGAGATTTAGATAATCTTTAGGCGTAACGTCGACCGCCTACTACACTACGAGAATGGCCTTTTTAAGGTCTTTTATCTTTCCTATATATTTATATCGGCGACTAAGTTAGTTTCTAAGGTTGTTTAGCCAGGCTATAAGATATAGATAGTCTTTAGGCGTAATATTAACCGCCTACCACGCTATAAAAATGGCCTCTTTAATGTCTTCTATCTTTCCTATACGTTTATATCGGCTCTTAAGTTTATTTCCTAGGTTATTTAGCTAGGTTATAAGATCTAAATAGTCTTTAGGTATAATATCGACCGCCTACTACGCTATAAGAATAGCCTTTTTAAGGTCTTTTATCTTTCCTATACATTTATATTAGCTCTTAAGTTAGGTTTTAAGGTTATTTAACCTAGCTACGAAATCTAGATAGTCTTTAGGCGTAACGTTGACCGCCTACTACGCCACTAGAATAGCCTCTTTAAGATCTTCTATCTCTTTTATACGTTTATATCGGCTCTAGAGTTAGCTTCTTAGGTTATTTAGTATAACTACGAGATCTAAATAGTCTTTAGGCGTAACGTTAACCGCCTACCACGCTATAAGAATAGCCTCTTTAATGTCTTCTATCTTTTCCATACGTTTATATCGGCAACTAAGTTTATTTCCTAGGTTGTTTAGCCTCCCTATAAGATCTAGATAATCTTTAGGCGTAATGTTAACTACCTACTATGCTACGAGAATGGCCTCTTTAAGGTTTTCTATCTTTCCCGTATATTTATATCGGCTCTTAAGTTAGTTTCTAAGGTTGTTTAGCCAGGCTATAAGATATAAATAGTCTTTAGGCGTAATATCGACCGCCTACCGCGCTATAAGAATAGCCTTTTTAAGGTCTTCTATCTTTCCCGTACGTTTATATCGGCGACTAAATTAGTTTCCTAAGTTGTTTAACCAGCCTATAAGATCTAGATAGTCTTTAGGCATAATATTAACCGCCTACTGCGCCACTAGAATAGCCTCTTTAAGGTCTTCTATCTTTCTTATACGTTTATATAGGCGACCAAGTTTAGTTCTTAGGTTGTTTAGCCTAGCTATAAGATCTAGATGGTCTTTACGCGTAACGTTAACCACCTACTATACTACTTAAATAGCCTCTTTAAGGTCCTCTATCTTTCCCATACGTTTATATCGTCTTTTAAGTTTATTTCCTAGGTTGCTTAGCCAGGCTACGAGATCTAGATAATCTTTAGGCGTAACGTTAACCGCCTACCGCGCCACTTAAATAGCCTCTTCGAGGTCCTCTATCTTTTCTATATATTTATATCGGCTCTTAAGTTTATTTCTTAGGTAGTTTAGCTAGGCTACAAGATCTAGATGGTCTTTAGGCGTAATGTTAACCGCCTACCGCACCACTAGAATAGCCTCTTTAAGGTCTTCCATCTTTCCTATATATTTATATTAGCGACTAAGTTTATTTCTAAGGTTGTTTAGCATAGTTACAAGATCTAGATAGTCTTTAGGCGTAATATCGACCACCTACCACGCCACGAGAATGGCCTCTTTAAGATCTTCTATCTTTCCCATGCGTTTATATCCGATTTTAAGTATAAGTCCTAAGTTGTTTAGCCTCCCTACGAGATCTAAATAGTCTTTAGGCGTAATGTCGACCGCCTACCGCGTTATGAAAATGGCCTCTTTAAGGTCTTCTATTTTTTCTGTACGTTTATATTAGCGACCAAATTAGTTTCCTAGGTTGTTTAGCCTCCTTATAAGATCTAGATAGTCTTTTAGCGTAACGTTAACCGCCTACCACGTTATAAAAATGGCCTCTTTAAGGTCTTCTATCTTTTCTATACGTTTATATCGGCGACTAAGTTTATTTCCTAGGTTGTTTAGCTAGGCTATAAGATCTAAATAGCCTTTAGGCGTAATGTCGACCGCCTACCGCGCCATGAGAATGGCCTCTTTAAGGTCTTCTATCTTTCCCATGCGTTTATATCGGCGACTAAGTTTATTTTTTAGGTTATTTAGCATAGCTGCAAGATCTAGATAGTCTTTAGGCGTAACGTTAACCGCCTACCGCGCTATAAGAATGGCCTCTTTAAGGTCTTCCATCTTTCCCGTACGTTTATATCAGCTCTTAAGTTTATTTCCTAGGTTGTTTAGCTAGGCTGCGAGATCTAGATAGTCTTTAGGCGTAACGTCAACCGCCTACCACGCTACTAAAATGGCCTCTTTAAGGTCTTCTATCTTTCCCGTGCGTTTATACCGGCTCCCAAGTTAGTTTCCTAGGTTATTTAGCCAGGCTACGAGATCTAGATAGTCTTTAGGCGTAACGTTAACCGCCTACTACGCTATGAAAACGGTCTCTTTAAGGTCTTCTATCTTTCCTATACGTTTATATCGGCCCTTAAGCTAGTTCCTAAGGCTGTTTAGCCTCCCTACAAAATCTAGATAGTCTTTAGGCGTAACGTCGACCGCCTACCGCGCTACTAAAATAGCCTTTTTAAGATCTTCTATCTTTCCCGTACGTTTATATCCGATTTTAAATATAATTCCTAATTTGTTTAGCCTCCCTATAAATACTTTATACTCTTCTTACGTCTCTACAATAGCCTACTTCCCCTTTTTAATTGCTTCTTTAAGGTTTTTTATTCGTCCCTAACGCTAGAACAGTTTAATTTTTAATATAGCATAGTGTATATATAGCTCTATTTAGAGGCTGTTATCTTCGCTAGCTATAACGCTTAAGATAAGCTTAAAGTTCTTAAGTAAAAGCGTATTAAAGTCGAACCCATTATCTATAGCTGTCGGATATAGAATATAAGGATATACGAGATAAGCCTAATAAGCTGTTTAGTACTACTCTTAAATCTCTATAGGCATAGTTATAGTAGGGGCACTGTACTACTTACTAGCCACGCGGCGCGTTCTAAGCTTACTTTTGCAAAGTTTAGCTTAAAGGGTATAGCGCAGCGCGGCTAACTCCATCGGGAAAATATTCGCAGGATGAGATTCAAGTAGACTTTGATTTTCGCGTTTCGCGTAATTGACATGCAATTTAACCAACTCGACACGCAATTGACCAACTTGACACGCATTTAACTAACTTGACACGCAATTTAACCAACTTAACACGCAATTAACCAACTTGACACGCAATTCGACTAACTTAATACGCAATTAACTAACTTAACACGCAATTTAACTAACTTAACACGCAATTAACACGCAATTTAACCAACTTAACACGCAATTGATACGCAATTGACTAACTTGACATATTTAAAAGTTAAATAATACGCAGTTGACCTACTTAGCAACTTTAAAAGGTAACTGTATATTTCTTAACATGCAATTAAGGTAAAGTTATATGCTATATATTTA
>Ga0307515_10011347_pt1 | contig 16910 bp, 11 predicted proteins | sample 17_EM_MG_FD_194513 | JGI IMG/M metagenome (GOLD analysis project Ga0307515, IMG submission 194513) | Populus trichocarpa ectomycorrhiza microbial communities from riparian zone in the Pacific Northwest, United States - 17_EM | ecosystem: Host-associated > Plants > Roots > Unclassified | place... | reverse complement strand
CAGTTGCGGCTTTTTGTAATACCGGGCCAGTGTTTCGTCCTGTTCCCTTTTTATAAGCGGCTGTTTTGTGCTTAGCTTGTGTAATATCTCTGCCACACCTGCTACCTGCATTTGGCTAAAAGCCTGGTTTGTGTAACTATATGTATAATAATCTTCGTTCTTTAGCGTTCTATCCCATATAATCGCACCACTATCCAGCTTATTGGTTAGCTGGTGTATGGCTAAACCTAATTGCGTTTCGCCATTTTTTAACTGCCAAAAAACCGGCGAAGGCCCCCTGTATTGCGGCAGCTTACCAAAGTGTATATTATAAACTCCTTCTGGCACATCGTTTAGTTCTTCAACCGCAATTTTATGAGCGTAACCGGTAATAAATATTACGTCAGGTTGGTTCAGTTGCTGCCAGTTGTACAACTCTTTTTTGTCATTCTCTGCATAAAATGGTATACCGTTCGCCCGGCAAAAGCCTGCCAGGTCGGCCGCGCTGATATCAGCATGGGCCGATTTGCCGAAGTACAGTATTACCCCTACTTTTATACTCCTTAAGTACGAAAGCAGGGGCATACATATTTTCGAATTTGATATGATGCCAACTTTCACCGGCAGGCATTAAAATTCATAAAAGGTTTGTTCATTCTTATGGTCTTGAAGGCCAAATACCTTGCCATGCAATAATGAAATTGATTCCTAAATAAGGCGTTACCACGTTTACCGGCTGGTTACCACCTGAAGGCACAACGGTTTTTTGATTCAGATAGGTTTGAGGAAGAGTTGTGTCGACAAAATCCTGGTAACTAGTGGCCGCGTTGCCCGTCGACCCGTCGACGCCGATTGAAAGGAAATTATTCTCCGGCGAGAATTGGTCGGCAGCCGATGCAATGACAAGCACCTGGTGCCCATGCGCCGGCATTTGCTGTACCGATAAGGTAACGTTCTCTGTTCCGCCCAGTTGGCCAAGTTCATAACGGGATACGCCCCTTCCTTGTCCGTTTCCAGAGTGTATGGGCGCACGGCCTCTAAGGTCGGGTATTTGAAAAGTACTCATACCGTCGCCGCCATAGGTTGTGCCTATTAAAGAAAAAAATGCCTGATACTGATTAATTGACAGCATTGAGCCATCGCAAAAAAACCAGCCCTGGGGCGCAAAATTGCCGGCGAACATGCGGATTTCGCCAATGTAAGGATCCATAGTGTTTAAATTTTAGGTTTTAATTAAATAAGTGAATTTTAGGGTATAAATTGGTTGTTTGGGTTTAATCGGTTATAAATATATGTCATTATGTCAATTGAAAAATTTTATCTGCAGCGAATGTTCACAACCAATTGCTATAAACATCAGCTTAATTATCAATATTTTACAATAATACACCATTGGTTAATTTAATTACAAATTTCAGTAACTTACCACTACAACAAAGCATTATTATTGCTGCCTGGTTATGTTAAACAATGCATCAATACATGTAACAAAACCGTTACTTCATTTTCCTTGCTTTGCATTACATCACAAATGTCTGTTATAGTTAAAAGGTAGTATAGGGTATAATCAGCTTTTTTAAAGGTGTTTTTTAGGGTAAAAAAAGGTTTAATATAGATGTTGTGTTTCTACACATAATTGAGCACTTTCGATAAACTCAAATAACAATATCATGATCAAAAAAATTACCCTAATTACACTGGCTATTGCCGCTATTGGTTTTAGCTCGTGCCAGCAAAAGCCGGCCACCACTACGGTAGCAGCTCCCGACCCCCAGGCTAATCTTGATACCGTAGGGTATAAATTAGCTTTAGCCTATGTAAAAAATTACGAAAAACATGCTGGTAAGGCCGACTCAATTATTAAGCTTGACCAGAAGCCCGACACCATGAAAGTAGCTAATACGCGGGCTATCTGGTTTGACCTTAAACGACTGAAAGCTTTAGTTGCAAAGATAGACAGCGAAAAGGGCGATGGCATTCGTTTTTACCTCGCAACTTATCATAACGACTATCCAGGTACTTTTGTTGACGGCCACATTCCGGATAAAATGTATTGGGGTCGTAATACATTGATAATGGTATCAACCGTCGAAGTAAAGAAAGACGGCAAAACGCTGCACTGGGATTACTATAATGGAAAACCGGCACCAGGGCAAAACAGTGGCGCAACCGGCTTTATAGTAGGCACCCCACCAGAAAACCGCGGCGAGCAATGCCCGCCGCCAAGCACCTGCAGCAGTATAGGTGCAACATTGGTACAATAATATCTAAACCGCATGATTTTTATCACAATAAATACTGTTGCCGAATTTATTTGCTTCCTGGCCGCCCTTATTTTTCTATCAAACGAAAAAATAGCGGCCTGGAAGCTATTTATAGCATACACCCTATTAACCTGCATTGTAGAGTTTTCAGGCATTTATATGAACAGGGTAGCGCATATCTTCAATCATCATTTGTACAATGTGTTTTTGTTATTTGAGTGTGGCATGGTAAGTTACACCTTATATAATTTATACAAACCCTATAAAGACACACGCAAATGGCTGCTTGCCTGGTACAGTATTTTTATGATAGTATTTATTACCGAGTTATTTGCTACCCACTTTAAAGGCTTTGTATCAATAACTGCAACGGTAATGTCGGTAATGTTTGTATTTGCCTGCCTTTATTACTATTACCTTAAACTAATGGATGAGCAGTTTGAACAACTGGCATTTTCGGCACCTTTTTGGTGGGTAAGCGGCTCCTTGTTTTTTTATTTCGGGAGCACTACCTGTAATGTTTTTTTCGATTATATGTCGCACTCAAGTACGGTAATATATGGGCACTCTATACGGTACTATATTTTTAATTTACTTAATATTATACTTTACGCATTTTGGTCATACGCTTTCTTATGCAGGTATCTTCGCAGGAAATCATCTTCCTGATAGGGTTAACTTCCCTCATTTTTTTGATTGCCCCCCTGTTCCTCATCATTTATGTTGTTTCATACAACCGCAAAAAAAAGAAACACCAGGAGGAGAAGCTGCTGCTACAAAAAACATTTGAAAATGAGCTGCTTAAAACCCAGATAGAAGTACAGGAGCAAACCCTTAAAACCATCGCTTACGATTTGCACGATAATATAGGTCAGTTGCTGAGTATCACCACCATCACCTTAAGTTCTATCGACCTGAACAATACGGATAAAGCAGCCGAAAAACTTGCGTTTATTGAAAACCTGACCACCCGGTCTATTAAAGAAGTAAAAGCGCTGTCGCGCCTGCTCCATGGCGAAGAACTGGTAAACCGCGGACTGGCCGCCGCAATTGAATTTGAACTGGAATGGCTGCAACGATCAGACAAGTTTAAAATCAATTTCGATAAACGGAACCTCGGCTCATTTAATGCCGACAGTGGTAAAGAAACCATCCTTTTCCGGCTGTTCCAGGAGATTATAAATAACATTATACAGCATGCCAAAGCAACTGAAATATTTATAACTTTAGAGCAGATTGAAAATTCATTTCAGTTAACAATCCGCGATAACGGGAAGGGTTTTGATGTAGAAGAAACACTTAAACGAAAAAATGGGATGGGCCTGCATAACATTACCAAAAGGGCGGCCATGATAAATGGCACCGCTTTTATCAACTCGGCCCCCGGAACCGGATCTGAAATTATTGTAACTATACCCAACTAACGTTAAGTTAATAGTACTAAGTTTTGAGTCAAAAGCTGGATTTATTCTTTTTCGACCTGGAACTTAAGCCTTTTGACTAAAGATTATCCCATTGCACAATTAACATAACCTAAATATTAATGGATGCTGATAAAATAGATATAGCCATTGTTGATGACCATACCCTTTTTCGCCAGGGCCTGGTAAGCCTGCTTAGCGATTCGGGCAAGGTAAACGTGATTTTTGATGCCGAGAACGGCCAGGATATGATCCAAAAGCTGTCGCGCCACCCTATACCCGAGGTGATCCTGATGGATATTACCATGCCCCAGATGGATGGCTACGAAAGCACCAAATGGATTAAAGAAAACCATCCTGAAATTAAAGTGCTGGCCTTAAGCATGTTTGAAGAAGACAAGCCCATTATCGGCATGCTCAAAAGTGGCGCCGGCGGTTATATGCTCAAACAATCCAGGGCGTCTGACCTGATTGATGCCATAACCGGCATTGCCAAACAATCTTTTTATATTAATGAGCTGGTAAGCGGCAAATTATTACGCAATATTCAAAACAATCAACCTGTAAAAACCCAACAGGTTGAAGTAAATGCCAATGAGCTAAAATTCCTGGAACTATGCTGCAGCGACCTCACCTACAAGCAAATAGCCGATATGATGAACCTGAGCCCCCACACCATCGATAATTACCGCGAGGCTTTGTTTCAAAAATTTGAAACCAAATCAAGAACAGGCCTGGTGATTGCCGCGCTAAAGCAGGAATTGATAAAGATATAGGGGGGGACTGTTTTTTTCAAACCCAAGTCATGCCGAACTCGTTTCGGCACCCCACATGCTAAGTAATCAGCGTGCTAATAACTTCGCATATTGAAATCCCTAAACGTAAATAATTAAGGAGATGCTTTACAAGCAAGGTCATGTTTATATAATGTCTAACACTTATCGCACTACCTTTTATATAGGCGTAACCAGCGATCTGCGTGCAAGAGTTTGGCAACATATCAACGGAGAAGGATCTCTTTTTGTGAAGAAATATCGGCTTTATGACCTTGTTTACTATGAATATTTTGAACGCATAACAGATGCAATCGACCGGGAGAAACAATTAAAAAGATGGCATAAGGATTGGAAAATCAACCTGATAAAGTCGGTAAACCCTACGATGAAAGATTTGAAGGACGAAATTGAATCAATATTGTAAACTTCAAGTTCAGGGTGACAACCGTCACCCTGAACTTGTTTCAGAATCCTATAGGACGGTAACCGACATGCTGAACACCTTGCATGTGAGGTGCCGAAACAAGTTCGGCATGACTTTAGTATATCTCGAAGAAAATGTCATCCTGAACTTATTTCAGGATCTCAAAGGACGGTGACCCGCATGACGTACACCTAGCATGTGGGATGCCGAAACGTGTTCGGCATGACTTTAATATATCGCGAAGAAACCGTCATCCTGAACTTGTTTCAGGATCTCAAAGGACGGTGACCCGCATGACGTACACCTAGCATGTGGGATGCCGAAACGAGTTCGGCATGCCTTTGATTTTGTTTTGAGGCTTCCCCTACTCAATAAAGCTTCCGTCCCCTCTTCTCTTCATTCGCTGGCCGTGGCGCATGGGGGTGCCTGTCCATTTTTGCAGGTTTAGTTTGGCGCTGAACATGAAGTAGCGGCTTTGGGCGTTACTAAGGGTGTTGGTTACCGAATTTTCGGTAGTTACCTGGTTAACAAAGTTGTTTTGCTTTAAAATATCAAATACCTGGAACGTAAGCGTAAGGTTACGGCGCTTAAAAAATTGCTGTTCAATGTAAGCGTTAATGACCAATGGGTTACGCGTAAGGTTTTGCGATACCCCTTTTACAAAGTTTTTGTTGGCGCTGTAGCCAAAGGTAGCAGTACGCCCGGTAAGGAAATAAAACTTACCATCAATGGCTAAAGCCGTTGTACTGATATTGGTATTTACCGAGTGTGGCAGCGTGAAATATGATTTTGCCACGTCATAGGAAACGTACGGATTAATTTCTACCGATTCGCTTGGGTTTATTTGTGGGCCTAAGCGTTCGTTAAAATGCCAGGTGGTGGTAAAGTTTTGAACGTTGTTGCTCATTGATACGCCATGGCCGTAGTTGATGGTACCGTTAAGCGACAGGTTATATTTCCTATTGTCCAGTTGTTTCGAAATATTGTAGTTACCGCCTATTGTATAGCTGCCATTTAAGTTAATATAATGTGTTTCGTTTTTTAAGGCACCAAGGGTATCGGCTATTTGCACAGTATTGGTAACTATCTGGTTTTTTATAATGCTCACGTTGGCGTTGGCAGATACATTGAACTTTGAATCGACTATGTAGTTATTGTATTGCAAATTGATGGAGTTCCTGAATGATGGTTTTAAATCGGGGTTACCCACAACCGGGTTTTGCGGATTCGACTCATCGCGCACAGGTTGAATCTGGTTAAACGAAGGCTCCTGCGGGCTGCCCGAATAGTTTACCGAAAAACGCTCCTGTTTTGACCATACGTATTGAAAACGTGCTATCGGGATCAAGTTAAAATTAGTGCGGTGTGTACTTACCACTCCACCGGTTACTTTTGTTCCATCCAAAACGGTTGGCACACCGGTTACACCTATTGAAATATTGTATTTTTTTTGATTAATGCGATAATTAAGCGCAAGGCGGGTTTCGGTAAATGAGTATTTAAAAACGTTACTCAGTGAATCGACAAGGCTACGTTTCCCTAACGAATCGATATTATAAGTATAGGCCTGGTTATCATAGCTGCGCGAATTTACCTGGGCATTAAATTCAAGCTGGGATACATCGGTAAGCGGCTCAATATAAGTAAAACTCGTTCTGAAATTTTTACTCAGGCTGCTACGGCTGATGTGGCGGTTTACCAACGAGTCTTTTAAAACGTGATTGGTAGAATCCTGGTAGTATATAATATTATTATCCTGCTCGTTAACCGTTTCATTATCTGCCCGATTGTAGCTTACCTGCAACGACAGGTTGCGCTTTGGCTTTTTAAACAAATGCTGATAAAATACAATGGCTCCCCAGGTAGGCACGGTATTATTGCTGCCTGTTAGCCCCAAAATATCCTGGTGAATGAGGCCGGTTTTAAAACTTTGAGATGTGTTTGTTGAATTTACGCCCGAGTAGCTAAAACTGGGTGTCACTTTCAGGTAATTAGCGCTATCAATATTATACTCCAATTCCAGATTTACATTATGAGTTTTGTTATTATTTTGCGAATTGGAGTTCCTGATAAAATTAGTGGTACCCAATGTGCTAAACTGTTGGCCATCACTATGGTTAATAGAATTAACATCTCTGAAATTATAATTATAACTGGTATTTATCTGGATCTTTTTGGTTAGATAGCCCCGGTAGCTGATATTAGGGCCGCCAGTTTTGGTAGTACCGCCACTGCCGCCTCCGGTTCCGCCCGAAACGCCATTTACCGTATTTGCAAAACTTCCTATCAGTCCTATCTGTTCGTTGCCGTTTATTCGCTGAAAAAAAAGCCGGTTATCGAAACGGTCATCGCTACCTGCGCCTGCACTTAACCTGCCGACATTCCCTACCGATCTATCGGCCCTCGTGGTAATGTTCAATACTTTTTGCGGGTCACCATCTTTGATACCTGTACGTGCCGCCTGGTCGCCGTAGTCGTCAATTATCTGTACTTTATCAACTATATCGGCAGGCAGGTTTTTAATAGCCTGGGCAACATCGCCGCCTATATAATCTTTGCCGTTCAGCCGGGCCTTCACTACAGCCTGGCCCTGGTGGGTAACCGTTCCATCTTTGGCAACTTCCACGCCCTCCATTTTTTTTATCAGTTCATCCACCGTGGCGTTCGGGCGCACTTTATAATCGCTGGCGCGATATTCAACCGTATCGGTTTTATAAGTAACACTTGGTTCGCCGTTGATCACTACCTCGCCCAGCATGTGCTGCTGCGGCTTCAAAACAAAGGCATCAAGCTCCAAACTGCGCGATTCATCGTTGTTCAGCATCTTGCGGACAACCGTCTGGAACCCCACACTGGTAACGGTGATTACAAACGTAGCCGATTTAACCTTCCCAAACCTGAACTTACCCGTTGGGCCTGTACTGGTAACCATACTATCCGTTGCTGATACCAGCTTAATGGTTGCCCCTTCCAGTTTTTTATTCGCTGTATCCTTAACTACGCCATAAACTTCCCTGAAAGGCAAAGGCCCCTTTTGATCTTTAGTGCCACGCTGCCTCCCGAAGTTACCGGCACCGTTATTCCCGTTCCCATTGCCGCCTCCACGGCGGTTTTGGGCATAGCTTGCGCCGGCAAACATCAGTATAAATAAAAAGAGTAAAGTTTTTTTCATGGCAAGGCGGATGTGGCTGCGTTAAATCCCGGGTTAAAAGTCATGAGTCAGAAGTTATAAGTAGCAAGCTGACTTAGAACTTAAGGCTATTAATTTAAAACTTGTAAAGTTGACAGGAATTAATCTGGCTAAAAATACAAGGCTGCAACGGTTTATTTTAAACTGTTGCAGCCTTGTTACATAACATCCTTGTTACTTGCTTTCTTCAAGCTGCAAAACAACGCTTGCTCTGCCGCTGTTAACATCAGGGTTGATGCCTACGGTCATTAAAAAATCACCTGTAAGTGTGAGGTTATTTTCGATAGATGAAGTTGAACCCGCATAAAGATTAATCTCCTTAACCAGGTATTTTTTCTGCGGATCGAGGCCTTTCAAACGAATAGGTACCTTTGTGCCGGCACCGTAACGGTTATTAACCAAATAGTTAAACACTACCGCTTTTGACTTACTATCGTTTACATACATGATAGATGCTGCATCATTATCCCATGGAGACTGCAAACGATATTGATCGCCGTGCCAGATGGCATCTTTCAGGTAATCGTAACTTTTAAGGGCGCTATGAACATAGGCAAGGTCTTGCTCACTTAGTTTGCTTACAACAATATCAAACCCAAGCTTACCCATCATCGCCACATCAGTACGGAATTTTATAGGCTGTTTACCCCAGTCGGTAACGTGGTTTGAGCTGGTGATGGCAGGATAAAAATAGGAATACTCCCATTGGATAAACACCCTTTCCAGTGGTTCGGTATTATCACTTGGCCAAAACTCGGTAAAGTATTTGAGTGCGCCATAATCAACACGGCCACCGCCGCCCGAGCATAGCATCAAAGGTACTTTTGGATATTTTGCCCTGACACGTTCTAATACTTTGTACAAACCGAAAACATAGTCGGTATACAAATGCGATTGATCTTTTTTCAGATAAGCTGAATATGCGTTATAGATCACCGCGTTACAATCCCATTTAATATAAGCCAGGGCAGGATTTTTGGTAAACAAATCATCCACTATACCAAATACAAAATCCTGTACTTTAGGATTAGCAAGATCAAGCACCAACTGGTTGCGGAAATATTTTTCGGGGCGGTTTGGTTGTTTAATCACCCAATCCGGATGTTTGCTGTAAAGCTCGCTTTTGGGGTTAACCATTTCGGGTTCTATCCAGATGCCGAATTTTACACCATCGGCAGTCGCTTCTTTTACCAACGATCCGATACCGTTAGGCAATTTCAGCTTATTTTCCTGCCAGTCACCCAGCCCGGCATGATCATCATTACGTGGGAATTTGTTAGCAAACCAGCCATCATCTAACAAAAACAAATCGACACCTAATTTTTTGGTGTCTTTTAATAAACCAAACAGTTTGCTCTCATTAAAATCAAAATAGGTCGATTCCCAATTGTTCAGCAAGGTAAGCCTATCGCCCTGGCCGTCAACAATTTTATATTTGCGTGCCCAGCGTTGCAATTTGCGGCTGGCATCGCCTTTACCATGATCTGAGTAGGTATATACAAACGCCGGTGTAGTAAATTCCTGTGCAGGTTTAAGGTGATACTCGGCCGCGGCATTGTTAATACCGGCAATAACCCTTAGGTTATTGGATACATCCAACTCCAGGTCGATCTTAAAATTGCCCGACCATTCCAGCGCGCCCAGCATTACTTTGCCTTCATCCTCGGTAGCAGGTTTGTCCATAGATACCATGAACATAGATGGCTGATACAAATTGGCACGGGTGCCCAGTTTACTGTCAATAGTTTTAATACCGTGGGTTAATTTGGCTTCCTCGGGTTGCATTTCCAATGCCCAATTACCGTGATATTGTTTCAGCCAAAAGCCATTACCTTTTAAATTAAGGTTGGCCGATGCATATTTGTTCAATGTCACTTCACCTTTTTCATTATGCTTTATTACCGACCATTGTTCGGTAACATCCTCTTTAAAATAGGTTTTGTAGTATAATGTTACTTCAAACGGATAAACAGGATCCTTCAGGTTAACTGTCAGCAGGCTTACATCCTCATCAACTTTTGTAACAGTGTGGCTTACATAAACCAGGTTCAGTGATTTGTTGCCATCGGTATGCGTTACCGTTATTGCCGGTTCGGCCAGGCTTTGTGAGCCCGAGGACATGTAGGCTTCGGTTAGCACACCCGAATCATCCGCCTGCCGGTACATTTTGCCAATATGTTCGTACTCTTTGGCATTACCCAGCTTACTGCCGAAGTAAACCATTTTAAGGGTTTTATCGCCATCGGTTTGCAGCACCAGGGCATTGTTTTGTGTTTCTACCGGAATAGTAACAGTTTGGGCTTGGCTTCCCATAGCCATCACCACCGAACTTACAAGCACCACACCAAATGGCAATGCTTTGTTTGTAAACGTCTTTCTCAATTTTTTATAGGTTATTAATCAGGTACAAATAAGGTTAAATTTATTGATTATTAGTTCTTGAACTCGAATTTATATAATACAGCATCAGCAGCAGGCAATTTTACATTCAAATCTGTATTTGTGCCTTTCAATATTTCGGTAACTTTATATTTCTGTTCTGGCAGGCCTAACCTTTTAAAATCCAAAGCAAACTCCTTAGGCTTGTCCGAATAATTAAATATAGCCACATAATATGCATTCCCTATTTTTTGAGTAAACAGTTCAGACGCATTTTCACCGGTATTACCCTCAACAGGTTTAAAGGATTTACCATTTTTAATAACCGTTAAAGTCTCCGGATTTTGATACCACGCTATAGCCCTTGCACTCCACTGCCCGTGTTCGGAAAAATCATCGCCCGTGATAAACGTACCGGTAACCATAGCCGAAAGCATGCGGGCGCGGTTAGCCCCTTCACTTTCATTGTTCAATACCACATGGTCGGCATCAACAAAATTGTACAGGTAGGTTTGCCACCAGCCGTAGCTTACACTATTTAAAGTATATTCCGTATTATCAATACTTTTAAAGGCATCGCAGGCAATACGGCGGGTATGCACATAACGGCCGGATGCCAAACTTGGCGATATAGCGGCGTAAATAAGCATCTGATTGCCCAGTTTACTAATCAGGTACTCCATCCCTTTACGGTAGGCCTGCATTCCTGTAGTTATGGCAGGGTCATAAAAATGAGTAGATTCGGCAGTAGCGTGGCCCAGGAAATCTATTTTAATCATTTTAAAGCCGCATTCTTTAAGCTTACCAATCACCAGGTCTATGTGTTGCAGCGTTCCGGGATGTGTAGGGTCAACAGCCCTCGCGCCATCAATATCGTGGTAACCAATGCCAACTTTTGTCCAGGTTTCGCCATAGGTGTAATTTGTTCCCGCTACTTTTCTGCCGGGACCATCTTTCCAGCCCCAATCGGTAAACGGCGCCCAATAAACCCCTGGTTGCAGGCCTTTGCTTTTGCAATAGTCGGCAAACTCCTTCAGTTTGCTGTAATCACCCTCTAAGCCTCCCTTCAGCATAAAATCCCAGTAGGAATCCAAATCAATAAAAGCAGTGTTACCTGTGCGGAAGGTTGACAAGCTATCAGCAAAAAAATCGGCTACTTTGGTGGCTTTTTCGTAATTCAGTTTCTCCTGTATTACACCCCAGCTGTTCCAGCCGACGGGTGTAGGCATTGTCCAGTTAAAAACAAACGGGGGTTCGGCAATGCGGTTGGCTTTAGCAAATTCTTCCATGCCTGTACGCCAATCATTATAGTAGCCAACAAAAATCTTTGGCGATTTTACCACATCGCCCTTAACCTGGCCATGCTCAATATGGTCGCGGGTTACGCTTTCTTCGGTATATCCGCTCCAAACAACCATGCGGTTGCCTTCGCCCGTGGCAGTGCTGCGTACCCCGGTTTTCCAAACCTCATGCTCAACAGACCCGGCTATGTAACCGTTGCGGCTGGTGTTATCATATACCGTACCAACTTCGGCACTGGTATTGTTAAACGGGGCTTTAAACTCTTTTGCGTTGTACCGGATAAACGTATCGTTGTCGAAGGGCACAAAAATACTTCGGGCATCGCCGGTAACAGCGGGAATATTACCCGAAAACGGAATTATTGAATTACTTGAGAGTTTTTTTCCTGTCAATACAATCTGTGTCAGGAAGAATTCCCGGCCCGGGTAAACGTAAAATACCTGTTCAATTTTTGGCAGGTTATTACCGGTAAGTGTTATTACGTATTTTTCGCCTTTGCCAAAACCATCGCTTATAGGGGTTGAGGCATATTTACGATATAAATTATCAGTTGTGGCTACGGCTACATCTTTTATTTTGAAAGTGGATGTTACATCAGAAAACAAGATTGTTTTGCCATGATAAACATTATAGGTACCGGTTTTAAGATCATAAACAATGCTGTTGCCTTTACCGTATGGAATTGTAACAGCAGTGGTTTGTTTAGTGGATGCAATACAGAACAGCGTTTGCATGACTAATGACAGGGTGAAAACTAATTTATAGTATATTTTCATTGATTAGTGTTTTGTTCTGGTAAATTATAGCCTGTCATCCCGAGGCACGAAGGATCTATCAGCTGTGCATGACCGATAGAAAAGTTCGCGAATAGATGCTTCGTTCCTCAGCATGACAGGCTTTTATTTTTGAATATCACTTTCTTACACCTTTTGCGCCATAACCTCTTTCACTACCCCGTTAACTTTTATTTTTACTTTACGCGGTGTTGTTGATGTAACCCGATAGCTAACCACCTTCCCGTCTTTCCATTTAAAATCGACGGTAAAATTGCCCCGGGCGCGTAACCCTTTTACTTCGCCGGATGCTTTCCAGCTATCAGGAATAGCCGGGATTAGGTTGATGTAGCCCTCATGGCTCTGGATCAGCATTTCGGCAATGCCTGCTGTGGTACCAAAGTTTCCATCGATCTGAAACGGGGGACCAGCCGACAAGAGGTTTGGATAAATACCGCCCCCGGCACCGTAGTTGATGCCTGTGCTTGTGGTCGGTTTCATAATCTCGGTGAATAATTTATAGGCCCGGTTACCATCGTGCAATCTCGCCCAGAACAAAAGTTTGTAGGCGATAGACCAACTCGGGCCATCATCACCACGTACATCCAGGGTTTTCTTAGCTGCGGCTGCCAATTCGGGTGTGCCATCTGCTGTAATTTCGGATGCCGGATAAATGCCATATAAATGCGAGATGTGCCTGTGTTGTGGCTCTGTTTCCTTGTAATCTTCCAACCATTCCTGTATGCGGCCATCTTTGCTGATGATACCGGCAGGCGGAATCTCCGTTAACCGTTTTTTTAGTTGAGCGCGAAAAGCAGCATCAACCCCCAACGTTTCTGATGCGGCAATTACATTGGTAAACAGCTCGCGCATAATCTGGTTATCAAAAGTGGCGCCGATACAGATGCTGGCGTGGTTGCCGCTGCCATCGGGCATGATAAAACTATTTTCGGGCGATGATGACGGTGCGGTTACCATATAGCCGCTTTTAGGATCTTTTACTAATATGCTGTTATAAAATTGTGCCGATCCTTTCAAAATGGGGTAGATGCTTTTTAGGTAGTTTTTATCATTTGTAAAAGCATAATGATCCCAGATATTGCTGCACAACCAGCCTGAGCCGCCTTTGGTTACGCCCCATGACGCACTCTCGCCAGGCTCTGTCCATCCCCAAACGTTGGTAATTACGTGGGCAACCCAGCCATCGGCATTGTAATAGGCCTTAGCAGTGCGTTCGCCATTTTTTACCATGCCGCGAACCAGTTCAACCAATGGCAGGTTTAGCTCTGACAGGTTAGAAACCTCAACCGGAAAATGGTTCATTTGCACGTTTACATCCAGGTGGTAATCGCCATTCCATGGGGTGTGTACTTCATTGGCCCAAAGTCCCTGCAGGTTGGGTGGCAACAAGCCTACCCTTGTGCTGCAAATGCTTAAGTAGCGCCCAAATTGGTAAAACAATACCGGCAAGCCTTTATCATCGGCAGGCGCTTTATGGAAGCTAATGAGGCGTTGGTCGGTAGTTTCGGTTGAATTATCGTCACCTAAACTAATACTTACCCGGTTAAACAACTTTTGGAACTTCCTGGTATGCTCCTGTTTTTCCAACGCATAAGGCTTTAGCATGGCGTTAGCTAAATTTTTCGCCATTTTAGCTTTAAAACCGGAACTCTTAAAGTCGGTAGTTGCCGAAATGTAGATAATAACCTCGGTGGCGTTCTTTATAACCAGGCTATTATCCGTGGCGGTTAATGTGCCGCCGGTAAGTTTGGTTTTAACGTTGGCTATGTACTGCATACCGTTACCATCAGTGCCATTATCCAACCGGCCTTCCATTCGCAGCGTATTACCAATCGTGGTGGTTTTTGAGCGCTCCGGGCGGCTAATACCGATACTAAAATTTAGCTGACCGGGTTTATCGGCAGTGAGTTTGACAACAGCAACATCATTGCCAAAGCTGGTGAAATACTCACGTTTATAGGTAACGCCGTTAACAGTATAAGTACTTTTTGCCAAAGCATTATCCAGCGATAACTCCCGCTGATAGTTGGTATATTTAGTAGCATCAGCGCCATTATAGTCAAACTTCAGGTTTAAATCGCCAAGGGTTTGAAAACAGCCCCATTGTTTGCCTCCAGATCCGGGGCCTTTGCACACAAAATCTTTATCAATCAGGGCCTGCGCCTCTACATTTTTACCGGCCAATAACAATGCCTTTATCTCGGCCAGCTTTTTATAGGCTTCATAATTATTGGCATCCTGTACCGATCCCGACCAAAGTGTAATGTCATTAAGTACAATTTTTTCGTCGCTCACTCCCCCATCAGGCATCATGCCTAAACGGCCATTGCCCAATGCAAGCGTTTCTTCCCAGCGCGATGCGGGCTTATCATAATGTAAAGTAAGCGCCTTTTTCTGGGCGATTGAAACCGTTGACAGCAATAAAAGAACAGCCGCAACGGGTATATTTTTTTTAAAATTCATTTAGTGCAGGTTATGATTTAATTACAGGGATATCCATAGCGTTCACATCAAGCTCCAACACAATTACCGAGCAATTTTCATCAGGTAAAGTGGCAGGCAACTCTATCTTATAGCCTTTACTATCCGACCGGATTGCAACCGCATTACCGTTCAAAAAATACGATTTTAGGATTTTGGCATTGGGCAGCAATGGAATATTCAATGTGCTGTCCTTTTTTTGAAAAACGTTGATGTAAATCTTATTGCCCATGCGCGTCGCACCATATTCGGCAGTTGGTACATATGGTCCCCCTTTTGTGCCATAAATCGCTTCGCCGTTTTGCCTTAACCAGGTCCCCATTTCTTTTAAGCGGGCCACCTGCCGGGCTTCCATGTGGCCATCCATTGCCGGGCCCACGTTAAATAACAAGTTACCATTACCCGATGCCGATGTTACCAGTGTTTGGATGCATTGCTTTAATGATTTCATACCATCGTTTGGTTTCCAGGCCCATTGGTTGCAAATGGTAATGCAACTTTCCCATGGTTCGTCCATATTAAGTTTGCCTATGGTTTGCTCAGGTGTTAAAAAATCGCCTACCGCATCGCCGCCAAGCTTATCGCTTATTTTTCCAAGCCTGTTGTTTATAACTACATTAGCATCAACGCTTTTAATGTAACTGTAAATTTCTTTACCATCTTCTGTTGTCCATGGTTTTTCCCAATAGCCGTCAAACCAAAGCATAAAGGGATGATATTTGGTTATCACTTCTTTAAGCTCGTTTTTCATGCGGGTTTTAAAGGCAGTCATATCGCCTTTGCGGGCGTTTACTTCGGGGTGGTGCGGGTTGTCTATAGGGTAATCCTGGTCATGCCAGTCGAGCACGGTCATATAGATGCAAAAGGTAATGCCTTGTTTTTTACAGGCTTTGGCCAACTCCCCAACAATATCCCTTTTAAACGGCGATTTGGAAACATTATAATCCGAATAAGCGCTTGGCCATAGTAAAAAGCCATCGTGATGTTTGGCAGTGATGGTGAGATATTTCATACCGGCATCCTTAGCCGCCTTTACCCAGGCATCAGCATTAAATAATACCGGGTTAAATTCGTGGTAAAGGTTATCGTAATCCTCTTCGGGCACCTGATCGTTACGGCTCCAGCCAATTTCGGTTCCACGCTGGGTAACGGGGCCAAAATGAATAAACATACCAAAACGCTTATCCATAAACTGATCCATGACCGCCTTAGGGGTTTTAACCGGAATTGGACTTGTTGCCTGCTGTGCGATAGCTAAACAGGTGCTTAATAAAAGGACACCCAATAGTCCTGCTTTTCTTTTCATAGTATAGTTTAAATGATTAGGTTCTGTTTATTTATTATTTAGGAAAAAGTTAACAATACGGCAGGCATGGCCTTTACTCAAATTGTTCTTTTTGTCACTTATTTTAATTTTTAAAGTATGGCTGCCATTGCTCAGGTTATCGCCCAGCATGTGGTAAACGCCAAGATGAATCCAGCTATAATATTCGGTCAACAAATCCATATCCTTATAGGCACCACCATCAATTGAGTAAGATATAATACCCGCGTCGGGCCCGGCCACTACAGCGATACCAGCAGCTGTCCCCTTAAATGGCAGGATTAATTCGCTGCCCGGTTCTGTAGCCTGTAGCATGGGCACATCAACAAAACCCGGACGGGTAGAACGACCATCCTTTGGGTTCCATTTGGTATCGATAGCCCAGCCTTTATCCAGCCCGGCGTTAGTAATGTTATAATAGCTGCCATTATTATAGCTGGCCTTATCAAGAGGTTTAGGTAAAACAGTTTTAACTGGTTGTTTATAGTTTGCAGCAACGCCGCCCTGTAGCAAGGCTTTAATGGTTTCAAAGTAAAGTTCCTGCCCATGATGCCATGGGTGGATGTCTTTAAAATC
>Ga0307515_10011346_pt1 | contig 16910 bp, 10 predicted proteins | sample 17_EM_MG_FD_194513 | JGI IMG/M metagenome (GOLD analysis project Ga0307515, IMG submission 194513) | Populus trichocarpa ectomycorrhiza microbial communities from riparian zone in the Pacific Northwest, United States - 17_EM | ecosystem: Host-associated > Plants > Roots > Unclassified | place... | reverse complement strand
GATACTAGAGCCTAGGAAGGTGGCTGGATTGGATTGGGAGGTAAAGGCCGATGCTAGGTGTGAAAATGCGGTGTGGGGGAGAAGACTGAGATCGGTTGAGTTATATAGGGAGGCCTCATGGCCAGCACGACGTCCGGTTGACTCCCTTGGAAGTGATCCATGGTGAGGACCCCGGGAAGATCTCAATTGGGGTTTCCTAGGTCCTCCATGTGTTGCATACAAGGCCCGTGGAATCTGAATTGCACTTGGAACTGCACTTGGAATACAGGCTGGATTGAATGCCACGTTGGAAAGTGATGAAGACGTGGGCGCTTCGATCTGTCAATGCTGTGAGACAGTCATATCCAGAATGCCCCGGAACTAGTGACAGTGGTTGACGTGTACAGTTGGAGAATGCGGTGAAAGTTATACAAATGATACGTGCCTTACTCCACTCAAGCAGGGGTGCAGATATGAACTTGGTCCCGATTTCCTGTCTCCATCTCTTCAGAGGTCCAAAGGATTTGATATTGACAACACCCTTCTCAGGTGGGAATCCGCTACGGCCGTTTCTATACCGCGCGGTAATCGACTTTTTGGATTGTCAGGAGGTGGCAGCATAATCCATGTTTCCCTCGTGAATTATAACACAATTGCCGTGTGCGGTGAATCACACAAATCTTGAAGTTACGATGCTTGAAGCAGAGGCCGAGGTCAAGAACAGGTGGTACTTTGTGGACACATTTGTAGTAGCGCGGAGCTGATAGTAGAGCAGTAGTGCTGTGTAACGCTGATGAATATCCTACGTGAAATGAAAAGGAGAGCGTACATCCCCGACAACTATACACCCTCTGACATCGCTACATGCTGAGTTCTTCGCTCTCTGCTACTATAGAGAATTTTGTACTACCACTCCAAGCAGCCAAGGCCCCTTTAAAGGCCTCGCAGTCCCTGTCCATTCCTCTCATGTCAATTAAAAAAACTCCTTTTCCAAGAGACCAAGGAGATACTCACTCCTCTCCGACCCGTATCACAATTTTTGTACCTTCTGTGTCCTTCCAAGCTACGTCAAAGTATGTCAAGGCACGAGTGAGACCAAAGGTTTGCTGCATTGCATCGTGGATCGACTTCATGAGGACCAGATCGTCTGTGGTCGGCGGGTTTAAATGGATGGTTAAATACGTATCGATTGGTGGAACAGACGCAGAACGTCGTTTGCGGCGGGGCATGTTCTAGTTCTAGTGTCTGAGCGAATTGGAGGTCGAGGTTGGGGTCCAAGATGCGTTCTGTGCGCGCGTCGTATGTGTATGTACATGGAGGTGATACAAGACGTGTTGCGACAGGTCCTTGGGCATATGAAACCCTAATGAATGCACACACCATAGGCAACGACATCGAAGAGGACTTAGCCGCTCAGTTAAGAGAGACACTTGGTTTACAATACTATCATGCTAGTTTCTTCCTCTTCTTCCGCTTCCCGTCTGATGGTCCTTCATGGGTTCCCTGCTCAGCCGGTGTCGCATCCCGCTGCTGCTGTTGCATACACCTCATAGCATCCACCCGAATCCTTTCAGGGACCTTGTCCCAGTATATCTCCTCCAGTCGGCCCGTAACCACCTGTGCCGCTATCCAGCCTTGCGTTTCTCCTCTTCGTCCCTTCGCATCTTGACCGTCTAATTGAACCACACGGTTAGTCGTAAGGTGGTCAGCGAGAAGTTTCGCATAGACAGGCGAAGATAGTCGAACATGGCACTGTGTGTGATTTCTGAATTAGTCTGGGCTTTGGGAGTGTCCAAGGTAAGGTTCCTGCTTACCGAGTCAAGCCCCTTGGAATAGTCTACATAGTTAATGCAGTCAGATGATTCAGGTGGGAGTGCACTGGCGAGGAGTGATCGGAGCACGGCTTTATTCGTGTCTGGATTCAGGTTCTTGACGAAAACCAAGCATCCGACAGGGTAATGGAGGGCCGGTTCGATAGTTGCAGGAGAATCGGTGACGTCCAATGACTCTGGTTGACCACCAGAAAGACCAGGACCACCTTGAGTCACAGGTGTCCTTTTTTTGAGTAACATATCTTTCTGCCTCTCAATATATATGTGCTTCATGTGATTCCATTGCTCTCTAATGATGGAATTAGTCACATGCCCATTTCGACGACGGTGGACCAAAAGCACTCCCTTACATGGGCAAGGAGCGAAAGCCGCTTTTATGCGCATTAGCGATAGCGTCCTGATTCTCAACCAACAATGACTTCTCGACCTCCTTGATCTCCCATGGCCATTTTTCAGCAAACCTCTCCGCATAGGCTCTTGCCGCGAAAACGACAAAGGCGAAGCCCTTAAAGATAGGGTTCTCATCGTCCTGTGCGTTATAACGCGATGGTAGATATACGTAGTCGACGAAGCGAGTCGATCGTGCTGGTTCCCCTTCATTCCGGGCCGAGTCTGGGTCGGTGTCGGTGTCATGATCCAGACAGCAAAGGGAATCGATATAGTGAAGAATTTGCGGGATAGTCTTGACAGTGGACGGCATACTCTCCTAAACAGGCGCGAGAGAATGATGGGTTCTATCAATATTCAGTGATACCCCAGGATGAGAGAGGGGAGGGGTGAGGCGCAACTCACTACATAGAGAGTCTGGTCCTCCCAATCTTCCTCTTGACGGGACCACATGGTACAATCAGAACGAATTGGGTCTTCTAGGTTCCGCAAGGTTGCCCAATCCGTTCGCCGTATATCAAATCCACCAAGATCGGCTTGCTTAGACCGCGAACGGCTCTCAGTAACAAGCCTCATACGCAGCTGGAGTGTTCCCGAACCATTTTCCTTGAGACTTTGAGGAAAGGACGATATGGGTGGCTCCGATGTGAAATGTGATTGCTGAATTAAATACGACTCCGCCAGGGCACGCTCCAAAGAGATATCTAGAACGAAAGAGTATCAGTGGCAGGGAGAAGAAATTGAAAAGAGCAAAGAAGTTGCGAACATCCTTCGGTTGCAGTGGAGGCGGCGTAGCGTTGTAAGTCTGGTTGAAGCCAAAGAGCGTAATTACTGAGAGCACATTCAAGCAGTATAGCAAGCTCCTCTCCATGGGATTTCTCTCCCTTTTTCTTTGACCGCAGAGGTGTTGATGGTTCCGGTTCTCTTCCAGACTCGATCGTGGGACGGCTCGCTGAGCTAGACGCAAGAGGGATACTTGCTTGAACTCGAGAAGGCGTGGCTTCCGCAGTTTCCTTTTCCTTTTTTTTGGCCACCGAGCGAGGAACAAACATTAAAGACATCGCGTTGTCGTAGTTCAAGTGCACGGCTTTGTCTTAGGCGTAACTACGAAACGTTGTGCAAGATAATAGACAACATTATATCTCTTTACGAGGCGGGTGGTGTATTACTTCTGGGCACTGCCGGGCAGGAGAAAATCTCTCGGGTGGAGGTGGAGTATCCGTCATTTTCTGGACTTTCTATGGAAATGATTTCGGACCTCCTGTGGCGCAAGGTCGCTATAGGAACGCTTAAAAGCTGAGTATTCATATGTTCACACGCTACGAACACGCCCCCGCAACATGCCTGCGAATATCGGATGGGCCTCCATGCGATCCCTTTGACCTGGGAAGTGGCGCAAGCAGCACATCACGAGAGCACGTACCCTTCAGTCCATGTGCTGCTCTGCATTCGATCTCTCCGAGAGGTTGCCCTCTTCACGGTGGTCGCGGATGCCGACAACCGGGAATGATCGCAGGTGGATGTCTGTTGCAGGACGAAGGTGTGAGTGGTGTAGTTGTTCTACCATGCTGTTGGAAGTGCCATTCGGTTGATAGGTCGGCACGGACAACTCAGGTAATAAGTGCTAGGGGGGCCTGCGTATTTGTTGATTTCCTTGTCATGATACTCTTCATCGGCGGGAAATGCAAGCTGGCGTGCTTTGAATACGGGCTGAAGGTGATCCTGATTATCGCGCGGTTTGAAGAGGTCGAGCGGTGGCATTGGACTCATGTAGGAGCGGCCTGACAAGGTGAATGAGTCCACGTTGGGGCTTTTGAGTATTGATTGAGATTGAGAAACAAGTGGGGTGAAGAGGTTGGTTGATTGGTTGATTGTATTGCAAATGCAAATATGCGGGGCGCATGAGAAGGCGAAGAAGAAAAAGAAAAAGTACGGTGCGTGCCTGTTCGCCAACAGAAAGAGAATACAATTTACATGACACACTCTAGCTATCAACGTCATGCTGTCCACGGCGGTGCCTGATTCGCGAGAAACAGGCACTCCAGATGGTGCGTGCTGACGGTGGCGGAGAGGCGGATATCCTCGCTTAAATATAAATGTATATTGGCGAGGAGGCGTGTGCTACGTGAGCGTAGGCAGGATTATCTCTGATAGGGGCTTGTCAAGTACTGGTGTGTGGTGTGAAACCAATGGCACGTGCTGTTAAGCGTTGTACACGGCGTGCTATGACAGTGACAGATCGTACCAGACGGGGGACGTTGATTTGTGGGTCCTGGGACTCTCCTTACCAACGCTGATCCCAGGGGGACGTCTATTAATGGTGGGGACTGACTGTGGCGACGTGAAACGCAACGCGTGCACCTATTTTGGGCGAGTCAGCTGTTCAGGTGAGCCATCTAGCCAATTGACTGATAAAATGGATAGGCTTCCGCTCCTGCTTCCCTCTCCCTGCTGGAGGATGGAGGATGGAGACCGCATGGGGCACTCATATATACTCCCGTTCATGAGGGGGAACAGTGACTGCGGGAATGGATTGAATATGTCCATTTATTGATGTATTCCCGCTGAATGAGCCAACCCAAACTCGCCATACCGCGAGACGAAACATCGAGCGCAATGCTGTCGGCATCTTGTACGTGATTCTGCGTTTGTAGATAGCAGGAAGCTGCAGCCCTGGTATCTGTACATTAACAATTGAGTTGTTGCGTTGTGTTGTGGGACTTATGCCGTTATGCCGTCATGGTGGCGGGTAACGGGTAACGGGTAACGGGTAGCGGGTGGCCATGTCAGCCGTCACTCACCGGTCACTCACCGGAGCGGGCTGGAAGCCGATTTACAGGGACAAATACCGGACACCGGAAAGGAGTGGTTAGAACCAAGAACAGGAGGGAGGGCGCGAAGGTGCGAGGGTGCGAAGGTGCGAAGGTGCGAAGGTAGGAAGGTAGGAAGGTACGAGGGTATGAGGGTATGAGGGTATGAGGGTATGGGGGTAGTAGGGTGGATTCTGAATTCTGCGTTCTGCGTTCTGACATGTAATACTTTGGAACTCTCACAAGGGTCGTTCATATCCTATCTGTCCAGTCCTGTCCGGCTACTCTTGCCGCTTCTTCCTTGCCGCTTGCCGCTTGCCGCTGCCTGCTCATACTCATAGTCATAGTCATACCCATATTTATACCCATACTTATGCTACTGATAATAATGGTGCTACTTCATGACCACGTGCTGTCTTATTGTCATTCCACTACCCACCACCACTCCCTCATTTCGACCTTGGACCGTCCCTCATCCTTGCTTTTCTCCCTCTCTTCAACCTCTTTTCTTTTCTCTACATCCCCTCAATTTCACCTCCGATCCACTCCATTTTCTCTCCCTCGTCCCCGCCCGCCCCTCCGCCGACACTCCGCGTGATGAACAACCCTGGCCCTCCACCAAGCGATGCGCCCCCGCATCAGAACTCAAACGCGACCCAACAACCACACCCAACTCCCTCAAAGCACATCAACTCGTCCGTATTTTCCTCTTCCACCCTCTTCCCTCCTGCTCATTTCACTTGCTCATTTCAAACCGCGATCTCCCTCCCTTGGCCCGCGCCCTTATTCCCCAATCTACGCAAATTCTGCACACAAATCACTTTCAACCTCCCTATTTTTGCTTCTTTCTATATCGCCACTCTAGCTCATCGGCAGCACGGTCCCGGGTCACCCTCGTATGTTCCGAGGTTCGTAGGCGCTCATTCTGCCGTGTCTGCCAGCCAGTTTTCCCCATACTCCAACTAACACATCCATTCGTACTCCTTAGTGCAAACGCCTAAAGTTGCGCTGCGACCGCAGAGTGCGTACGCCCGCTTGTCCACTCCTCCCTCTCTTAACTAACCACCCGCACTCACCCTCCACCCAGCTCCCTTGCAACCAATGTACGAAACGTTCGACCCTCAAGCGCTGTGTCTATGCTCCTGGTGCCTCGGAAAAGATGTGAGTTTTATTGTCCCACCTCACCCTCCCCCCCTCTGCCAGACTATCTCGGGAGGCAACCAACTAGAGCGACCCCAAAGTGTCCTCCGTCATCCTCACCTCACTATCGTACCCTTCCTTCCTCGTTTCCTCGCTTCTTCTCCACACGTTCCTGACCCCCCTCCCTCGCTTGCGGCCAATGAACGTAAACCACACCACAAACCGTTCACAGAGACGTCCAGTCGCTGCACAATCGTACACTCATGCTCGAAAATTGGAAGGAATCGACCCAAATGCTCATCGCCGCCCTCGAAGCCCGGTTGCCGCCCCTCGCTCTCGTCCCCCCCCCGCCACCGACCCTCTACACTGCAACGGGCATGAGCACCCGCCCAACATCGTTGGATAACTTTACCCTTGCCTGGCTCGCTGCCCTCAAGGTCCCCACCTCCTCCCTCCGCTCACTCGAATCGCGCTCTCCATCGGCTATGGCTAAATTTGTCAAGCTCGTCAAGAGCAAAAAAGTCCTTGCGGAGGCGGCAGGCGCGTGGGATCGTGCCTTTCTGCCACCAGAATATGCGTTCCCCATTCCCGCTTCCATCACCTCCACCTCCGCCACCGCCACCGCAGGGGTTGGCCTGGTCAACAGCATCAACCATACAGCGTACCCGTTTCAAACGCCCAAGATTACCTCGCTCATGCTCACCCTTCTCCCACCCGCCACCACGCAATCCGTTGTCCTGCTACCGGCCCTCCAAAGCCTGCTCATCCTCCACCCCATCTGCCACTTTCAGCGCTTCCAGGCCCGATGTCGCTTGCTGGAAACGTACCAGCCCGATGGGCAGCCGTGGGCCGCCCAGCTCGCCGCCCGGATGGACCAGGAAGGTCCCGAGACTATGTACAAGGACGAAGAGGAGCCGACGCTCGCAATGTATGCTGCAACGGTGGCCGGGCTCGCTGTCGGCGCACTCGCGCACCGCGCCGAACTGCGTGCAAAGGGTCTGCCGATCCCGAGCTCCACCCCGGGCCCTACTCTCGGACACGGCCAAGTGCACGGATACGCACACGGACACGGACACGGGAATGGGAATGGGAACGACGGTCACCACCACCACCATCACCCGGGCATTGCGCCGGGGAACACCCCAGGAATTACCGACGCGAACCCCACGAAGATGTTCGCCATCTCTCTGCGTGCGCTGGAAAAGTCAGGCTACCTCGAGTCCACGCACGAGATGGAGGACGCGCAGCCGAGCCTCGGGACGGACAAGGTACTCGCGGGCCTCTTTCAAGTGCTCTTCCTCCTGTTCTGCGGTGAGCTCGAGGACAACGCCGAGGGTGTGCTCGATGGCGTACGCGAGGAGCGCGTCGGCGAGCTCCTCGCACGTGTCATGGCTGGCGTTCGCGTCGCTGCAAGTGCAGTTGGTTTGCTGAACGATCCGGATGAAGTTGCGGCGCGGTGGGGTCATCGGGGGATGTCATTGTGGCAGAAGGAGGAGCGGAGGCGGTTGGCCGCGGCTGTTGTTTATTATGATGCGTGCGTATTGCGCCCCCCCCAGCTATTTCACCTGAACTGACGATTCGGTCTGCGTGCAATCTTCCTTCTACCCCTTGCAGGATCGTCAACGAAATCCTCGGTCAGGCGCCGACGTTGCAAGACGTGGACTACACGGCACGCCCACCTGCCGAGGTAGACGACCGCGCGTTTAGCCCGGACACCGCGAGCGTCGAGAAAGTCCCGCCCGTGGGTGAGAATGCGGGGTTCTGCAGCACGTTTTTCGCGATGAGGACGCGTCTCGTGCGGCTTCTCAAGTATGGGGACCAGGTTGTACTGTATGCACGGAGGAAGGACGAGCGGGACCGGATTTTGAGCTCTGTAGAGAGCCTGACGAACCTGCAGACGGTGGTGCAGACCGAGGAAGGGGATGAGCCTCAGCAGCAGCAGCAATATCCATACCTACAGCCACATCTACATCTACATGCGCACCACTATGCGCACTCTGTTGCTACCCAGGGAGGCTCTGGCTCGGATGCCCAGCCCGCATCGGACGCGGTGACGGCTGCGACCCCACTGAACTTCGACCTTCCCACTCCCTCGTCCCAGTTGGTCGCCCAGCACGCATCGTCGCAAAGGGCCGTGCTGAAGGACTGGCTGGCGGGCCTACCGGGGTACATGGCGCTTGATGAGTCGAAGATGTTCGCCGAGGAGGTCGCGCGCACGCATGGCGGGGTATCTGCGATCACGGGCGAAAAGGCCACTTCCAAGGGCCGCATGTCGAAGAACGGCGAGGCGTGTCTCCGCCACCCAGAGATGATCGCTCAGCAGTGCGAGCTCGTCGTTATGGCCCAGAGTGCGATCCTTAAGTGGCACGTGCCGCTTTTGAAAAGGGAGACCAAGGGGTGGGAGGAGGTATGGGTCATTTTTCCTGTCATGATTTTCTGTGGATCTGATGAAGGGTATTTTTTTTGGGACGTTTACAGCATGACCCTGACTGGGAACCCAGGTCCGAGGCCATTTGGACGTCCCTTGAAGCCGCCAAAAAGCTCGTCAATGCGCTCAACATACAACAGCACGTCATCAAAGCCAAGATGCCGCTCGTCGTTTCCTCGCAAGGGTTTCTGCGCAACGTCTTCCGAGCTGGTGTCGCCTTTGGCCGGCTTGGGTACCTTGCGACGTCGGTGCCGTACCGGCAGCTGGACGAGGACGAGGACCTCGAGAACAACGAACCGGAGGTGCCAGAGTGGGGAGTGAGTGTTTCACAGGCCGCGAAGGAGGGCCTCGCTAAGTGCGTGCGGATCTACGCCGACGTCGAGAAGTGGGTACGGGGGGTCGACCGCAAGGCCCCCGTCGTGCCGTCGTTCCCCAAGTCATCCCCCTTGTGCATCCTCGAGACGCTCCTGTCCAAGGTTGAGAGCGGATTCGTGAACGATCTCCCGGGTGCTGGGACGAAACGCAAGCGGTATGAGTTTGAGGAGGCGGAGTTGATCGCGCAGGGGCTGCTTGTACCCTACTTGGAGAGCTATGGCGGTATTTGGGTCGTAGGTATGGCGTATATCATCTCGTGGCGATGGGCAGTTTTTCGCTGATGAAATGTCCTGATATTGCAGATCCCGCGTCGTCTGACTCCGACGAGACGGAGAATGAGGGTGTCGCCTCTTCGGGCGTGGAGACAGTTGGACAAGGGGGCGATCATCCACCACCCGCCAAGAAGTTTAAGAAGGTCAAGATCAAGGCCGTTGTTCATGGTGGTAGCGAACCTGTGGAAGTTACGACTCTAGAGCACGAACAGGAACGCGGGAGACCCGATCCCATGCACCGGTCGTCTGGAGGCTCCGTATTCACTGTCCGCAAGCGGGAAAAATATGTCGCTGCGGAGGCAAGTTTCAAAAACGTGCGCGGCGGCGTGGGTCATCAAGCTGAAGGTTCCGTACAGCAGGGCAAAGTTGGAAGGTCTGCTCCCGTCGGATGGCAACGGCACCACCAAGAGATCGCCGATGTCCCACCTGAGATCGTTAGCGCCTCCGAAGGTCCTGCGCAGCAGCCGACCACGTACGTCCCACCCACTCCGCAGGGGCCACAAACGACGGCGGGTCCGGGTACCAACTATTATGGTCATACCCCGTCTTCTGCTCCGTCGCAACATTTCCCTCCGAAACCGCAGCCCCCACTACGCGTCGATACGGCCGGTCTGCGACAGGTCGACGGTTCTGTGGCCCCTTCTCCTGCAACGCACCATATCCCGCACTCTGGCATCTCCGCGCCTTCGGCTTCGGCGGAAACATGGTCATATCACCCGTCTCAGTTCGGCTTGCCCACCCCACAGCAGGCTCAGCAGTATGAGACGTCAAGTCATTACGGGACGCCCTCTACGGTGCAGACTTTCAACCCATCATATATTCAACACCCTGGCATGCAATCGCAACAGTCATCTCCTGACAACTATCCGCCACCGCCGGAGTCCCAGATGCACCCTCACCAGCACACCCCAGACCATCCGGTGACGTTCGAAGACCCGCAGTATACTGCTTCTGTTGCGCATGCGGCGCCTGCTGTGTATCAGGGGGGACAGGCGTCCACCGGTGTTAGTCCTCAGCCAGCGATGGTGTACCAATATCCCACTCAGCCTGGTAATGGCGCTTCGATGCCCCAACAAGCGCACCATGTACATTCGCAGGGATCTGCACCCAGAGGCACAGGATATGGTCTAGGAATGACCGGCTATCCAACCCAGCCACAGCTCCAGTCCGACGTACAGTCTATCCCGACGCAGGTGCAGTCGTACACTCCAACAGCGCAGGGCACTTGGGATCAGTCTGGCCAAGAACACCTCGGTGCCTATTCAACTGGCTTTGTTCAATCGATGAGCACGCCAATACCGGTGCCTGGCCATTCGAGCTTCGATCAAGACCTCCAACCTCAACAGGCGGCGGACATGCCCTTCACGATACCGTCCCAGCCATGGAACCCGGCACCTTCGGACATCACCGCGTCCACACCTTACTCCAATGCGTCTAACGCGTATCCCAATGCTCACTCTTATTGATATCGCTACCAGAAAATATGTGCCAAAAATCGGAGAGAAGGGCGTCCGAATGAAACGCTCAAGTGAGCGGCACAAGCAGCGACAAGGTTTTTTTTTTCTCACCCTACGCCAACCAACATTATCTGTACACTATGCCTCTGAAGGCCTATCTCAAGCATGCCCATCTCGCTTGTTTATCATAAATCGATCTGTCGTTCGCCTCACAAATTTCTTGAAAATTCACTTCGAATATAATGGCCCCCTGTATTCGACTACATTACATACATATCAGCGCTCATTTAGTTTATCCATCCATCTTACCGTCTCGCATCGAGTATTTTTTTCCCATTGTATGGATATGCGGGTATTTCGTTGCCATATTCATGGGTCAATTCATGAATGATCGTACCCGTCCCCTTTTTTTACTGTTTTTTCTCTTTTTCTTTTCACTTTCAATGTTGCTTGTAGAGTACCAGCATCTGACAACCGCTTTGCCACCAGTAGCGGGGCGTGTTCAAACTGTAATATATTCTGGTCGAGTTGGGCATCTTTGTTTTTTTATGAATACCGAATACTGAATGTTGAATGCTGAATGCTTTGAAACTAGGAAGCTATGAAGTGAGCAAATGTTCCGTTCGGTCATTCAGAATAGCCTCCACCAGGCCAGGCCAGGGCCAGAGCCTACTCCAGTAATTGAGTGAAGATGGAAGATTGAAGGCAACGGAAGGACATGTCTCGGACGCTGCGCTGAATAGCAACTGTCAAGCGGATGAATCCAAGTGCCTGTCCTTCTCTGACCGAGCGAGGGACCGAGGGGCGGACAAGGGACAGCCAACCAAAAAAGCTAATCAAACCTTACGAGAACTGACAAGAAGACTAAAGACAAATTTTTTGAATTATTGCACATCTCCCCCATTACCTCGATCACTCATCGCCCCCCCCGCTCTTCCCTCTTCCCTTCCTCGTCAATGCTTTGATTATGGACTTACTACCGCTATGACAAATATTTGAATATTTGAATACATGAGTCGGTCGTTCTGTTGTGAACTAACGGATTCCAACCGGGTTGTAAGTTGCATTATACACTGTGCATTGTAAACATTGTGCATGTGCGTGTGTCTTGATTAAAGACGGGATGAATGAATGAAACTGACTTGGAAGGAGAGAGGAGAGTGAGTCTTGGATTGACGAAGGTATATACATATACGTGAGTTTACAGCCGTTGACTTGCTGTGCAGATTTGGTACGTCATCAGTACGTACAGGTGTCATTGTCGATGCTGTTGTTATGAGATGACCGCTCTAGGCAAAAATAAATCAATTATTATTATTATTATTTGGCAGGTAATATTCATACCAGGCATGACCTGTACCGATGCCGCGCCGGGGAGCTTTTGCCCAAGGGGTCGGGCTGGGCGAGAGATTCTAACGCACCGCCTCGTATTTCCTTCATGTTTTGGTAGTCGACCAGCTCTGCCTCGACCTCCGCTTTGGATAATTTGACGCGAACCTAACTCATGCTCGCGCCATAATTCGAGGTTGTGCATCTCGTTTCCAACAATCGAAATCGGACTTGGATACGTACGCGAACATAGCCACCCGGAACAGTATGACCATGTAGGCATGGAAGACAAACGAAGGCTCTCCAAGATCCTGGTCTCCAACAAAAAGTGGCCTGTTCAATCGTTCCCCCAAAGCATATCTTTGTTCGAGCGGAAACCCGTGGATAATGCGGTTTTGATTCCATGTACTCTTGCATCTAGTCCCTTAAATCTAGACTTGAGGTCTCGGCCTTCACGTCGCAGGTGGCCGCTTCGATAAATATTTTTGGGGTGGTCTATAACACTCGGAGACTTTGCATATTGCCACGGTCCCGCTCTGATTGAGCCCTAATTCCTAATCGTCACACAGGTTTCAGTAGCCACTTGCTGAACTCCTTATGGTATGATTGGACGGCGGCGGTCAGGCCAAAATTGCCTTTTCTCCTTAAAATACCCTGCAGGTCGTCAGCGCGAGCGGCTGTGCAGCACGAAGTGTCGTGGAAAGTCTCTTGACATGATTTTCACACCCTAAGCACTGGATACAACGAAAGACAATAAATACAACGGTTTACAGTCATTTGTTCGGCATCCGTTGCTTGGTCGAGTCGTCGACATCAATGAAGAGATGTGGTTCTGTACGCAGGGGGGAGTTCTATGACGTCTATGGCATCCGTATGCTGGCGCACTTGTACACCAGAACCATGATTCATGGGTGCGTGTGCGGCTGTGGGTGTGGGTGTGGGCACTCCCCCCTCCTGTGCTACCCTGGCTGCTTTTTGACTTGTGACATTAACGCCTGAGCCAGCAACTCCGTCCTGCCCAGACAATGACGTGACTTGTACATTGTAGGAATGACCGAAGGATGTTGATGGGACGCCTGTTTGGTCCATCTCGTCGTGAAGTTTTCCCCAGAACCCCATCTCTCTACGACCCTCAAGGTGTCTTTTTCTGAGATGGTGAAAGATGAAGAGGAGACCGAGAAGGATGAACCCTCCCATCGTGCCACCGACAATAGCGGCTGTCCGTCCTCCATCGTTTTGACTATTGGTATTAGTGCCACCACTACCAGTGGGAGCAATAGCAACGCTGGTCGTTTGGCTGGTCGGTTGGCTCTTTTGGCCGAGTGGGTCTCTCGAATTGAAGGAATGCGTGATATAAAAATGACAGGTAGAAGCGACGTTGGTACCACCAGTCGTAAACCAATCGGAGGGACTATATTGACCCTTGCTGTTTGGTATATAGACAAGTCAGTGGCATCTCGACACAACAAGTCCTTCGCGACAGACCTATCACTGGTGGTTACGAAAACCGTTGTGTTTGGTGGTAATAGGTTGACCCAGAAGAGGGAGTCGTCATTTGCCCCCAATGTTATGTTAATGGTTGGCGCTATGTCGATTGGAACCAAGCTAACAGTGTAAGGTTTTTGGCCGCCGTTGATGCGGAAATTCAGAGAAGAGCACGTTTCGGGGTTAGGTCCGAGGTCAGAAAACAGCTCCAGACGTTTGGCATCGTTAGCCGGTGATTGAAGGCATTCCTTCGTGCCGTTCGTTGCTTGAACCTTGACTCGTTGGGGATTTCCTACCGACTTACTCTCGGAGTCCACAACGTCGAAAATGAGAATTGTCTCTATGGGATGCTTTAGCAAGAACTGATGTGCTGATGCGGGCATAAACGAGTGGGACTGACCTGCTGGATAAACCGCCGTCCAATAACCAACCTCACGTTCCACAGGGAGGGCGTATGCCATTGGGATCGAGTTGTTGGTGTTATATACCATAAGGGTGTAAGGAGGAGTTGTCGGTGGCTCGGAGGGGATTAAAAATGGTATAGATTTGCATTCCTGTAAACCTCATAGTTGGTAAGTACAGGGTTGGCGGTTGGGATCGATCCGATTAGGCCTGGGGAACGCGCACCGGAATGTTGAGATGGAATAAATCTTGCCTGGCGTAGAGGCGTCCCATCGAATGATAAGGGAGTCAAAAAAAAGGGACGTCGGCGAATTAGGGTGCCGTGGAGGTGGATCCACTGCGGAATGAAAGCGAATTTGAGGAAACGAGGGTGGTTCCAAGCTAGCTTACCAGTCGTCAAGTCGTCGGGCAATGACTTAGTCCTCCATTTGTGCATGCGCAGACAATTCCGCCTACTCTGGCCGGAGTTGCCTGGCCGAGCCCACATGGTATCATCCGCCCCACGTGGTGATCCGCCCAGTCTCCCATGACACCCTCGAGACCAGGTATGTGAGCATCTTAAAAATGCACATGCACAAGAGTATGGGGACGGCTCTTTCGTCCCATTAACGGAGATTGAACTGGGGCAGGGGAGCGATCACTTTAATATGCGCGTGACTCGGTATCACGAATTCATCTCAATCAACAGCCAAAAGAGTGTAGAAGGTGTATACACCTACCTATTGCCTGGACATTTGCTGGTGTGAGATCGGCTTTATCACGAACACCGTTTTCATCCCACCTATTACGGTCGCGGATACTATTCAATTCGGGTGGTCGACAAAGCAGCCACATCACCACAGGCACTCTCCAGCAATTGGAATATAAACCGATAGCTTATTTAGCCATCCCGTCGCAGCGCCTGTAACCACAGTCCAATGCTTCCATCGCCTCCCACCTCACCCTCTCCACATTCCTTCCGCCTGACCGTTGACCGTGTAGAAAGTGAAAGAAAAGGCCCGAGCGGGCATCGAACCCGGGACTCCCCTATTCTAGAAGGGTGCTCTAAACCACTGAGCTACCCGGCCATTAGTTGGAGGAATCATCAACTCCAACAGACTGCAATAACGATATGAACCTTTACCATATTGAGTTGGTACTTTCTTAGTCGCATGTACCAATCAGTGTTCTCGAACCGCTGCGCCACTCAGTTTTCGGAGTATGCAATTCATTTCTAAGTTTCCGCCCATCGAGGCCCACGGCCAGTAATGATCGAAATATGTTCGTCTCCGATATACATGACAGTACAGTCTAGCGGGGACGTTAACCAAGCACCAAATAAGAAACATAAAGATACGCGTAACGGACAACTATTCGGCACATCATACAGTTGACCGCATCGTCCATCAACTGGATATCCGCAACGCGATTCAAGAAACTAAATGACCGTGGTCGTAGTTACGCCTACAACGTTGCCTTGATAGTTCGTCCAAGGATGGAAATTACCTAGCCATTGTCCTCCAAAATTAACTTTCCGCGTTGTTGACAATTGGACGCTGGATAGAAGAACAATACAAGGGGGGCTTGGACCTGACCTCGTCAGACCCAAGCCCTCCCCTCGACCTGGGGTGGGTCACTACTACCTCATATGGGCGGTAGACGATGTACAACCTAATGGAAGTACATCTCAGTAAATCCCACAACAGGTGCGATATAAGTCCCTTCGGGGTCAATCCTAGGGGATGATCCCTACCCGCTACCCGTTATACTAGCTCTTGAGCACCCTACCACAACACCTATGAACCCCACAGAGGATAGATGCTACTTTCGCTCACTGAGATCCAAGCACGCCCTCCGGGCACACAGCATGAAGACCCCACCCCCGGCCGAAATACCCGACCCAACAAAGAAACCCAGGCACAACAACAACATGACAGGCAAAATCAAATAAATACAAAGACACAATGACGAAACACCTAGCTACTAACCCCGATCAGCCCCAAAATGCCCATACTAGTACCGAGCCTTAGAAACGTGTAACACCCCACGAATCGGCTAAGACCAACAAATGCCGAACCCCACCATCAGCGAATAATAATAAGAGCCCCCCCCCATAGCCATAAAACGCGCAACACATAAAGGTGAAATTAGGGTGATTATCGAATGCTAGTCTAGGAACCAGCAACCTATGAGCCCATCAAACCGGTAATAAATAAGCAGCATCCTGTCTCCCCACTAAGAAAGAGAAAACCCATCTACCCGTAAACGAACGCTACACGATGGAAACCCCAACACCCACACGCACCTCCGTAAAGCGCCCCCTTGACGCACCCAGCGGGGAAACCCCTACACCAAAAGATTCGCACGCGACCCAGAAACAGAGTCAGAAACAGACTTGGAAAGCGAGACGATGGACTCACCCACTAAATCTATGGCTAAGCGCAAGAAGTCCTCCAACACACACACCTCCCAGAAGAGAACCTCGGCCAGACTTACGTTTACTCCACCTCCTCAGCCAATCTTCCGTACGGATTCTCCAAAGCTAACACCCAACCCGCCACAAAACACCCAGCTCCCACAAGCCTTCGAGACCCCTAAAGCAGTAACGAAAACCCATCCCCCACCCACACCACCCACGCACGAAATACCCGCCCTGGATGAAGATTCAGATGAGGCCGACTTCCTGGAGGAACTAGAAGGCCTCCGTGGGAAAGAGGATACCGACCAAACTGCTGGAATTTTCGACATAGGAGGTGTATTTCAGAAAGACGCTGACAACCAACTGCAAATGAAAGCACCCACCCAAGAACCGGCCCAAAGAGAATGGTCCATTATAAGCACCAGCGCCGACCGCCCAGACCTCAACCACCACTCCGATAACCCTTACGACTTCTTACCAGTGTCGACTCTAGAGAAACTAGTAAAATATTGGAAAAAAGAGGAGGAGAAGGAACCATTCGTGCTCACCAAGGTAGAGAAAGCGACACTAGGAGACCCGAGAATTGGGAAGGTCATTGCGAAGGTTGTACACTCTG
>Ga0307515_10011345_pt1 | contig 16911 bp, 4 predicted proteins | sample 17_EM_MG_FD_194513 | JGI IMG/M metagenome (GOLD analysis project Ga0307515, IMG submission 194513) | Populus trichocarpa ectomycorrhiza microbial communities from riparian zone in the Pacific Northwest, United States - 17_EM | ecosystem: Host-associated > Plants > Roots > Unclassified | place... | reverse complement strand
CTAAGATTTTTGCTTATGCTTTTAACAAAACTCGCCAAAGCCTCTCAGACGTGATTTTGCAATTCGGAAGACGGCGTAGGTTATTCCGACGCTAGCTAAAAAATCACGTCTGAGCTCGCTGAGGTAAACGTCTGAGAGTGTTTGGCGAGTTTTGTTAAAATTATCAATAAAAATCTTAGTTTTGGCAATTTTATAAGGGGATTTCCTCTACCATATAATAAAATAAAGTTTTTAAAAGTTTATAAATAAATCTTAGGGGGCTACTTTATATACCAAAGGCCTTTAAATTGCATTATCCCTTCCCAAATTTGAGATTAATTTCGTTAAAGTGAAAATTCCTATTGTTAACTTTATTAGCACTTTTAGATACCTTTATATATAGGCCCATATAAAGGTATAAAAAGCCTAAAATCTCATAATTTATAAAGCCAGATCTCCTAAGTAATTTAATATAATTTTTATTTTAAAAAATGTTGTGGGGATTTTAATTAATTTTGTTAAAAATTATAAGTTTTCCTTACAAAAAAAGCTTATGCTTCTATACAAATCTCGCCAAAGTCTCTTAGACCAAGAAATCGATCAAATATCTAAAGGAGTTTAGCGCGTCAGCGCAATCGATTTCTTAGTATAAGTCCACTAAGGTAAACGCACTTTATAGTACTAAGTACTTTACTAAACTTAATATATTTACTATATTTAACCAGATCTAGATTGTGAAGGGCTATAAGTAGCTTATAGTATTTATTACCCGGTTTAGACTCTATAAGATACTAGTTATACTATTTAGCCTTTATAACGCACCCGCTATATTCTAAAACTATATTAACTATATTCTATATAACGCCCTTAACAACTACTATACTGCCTACCTTAATAACGTCCTTGTCTTTTCTAAAACACGCGCTAAGTATACTAAGTATATAAATAAAGTTATTTAAAAACTTGGTAATGCTAAACTTTAAATTAATATTAATAAGTCTAAGTTCTACTCCACTAAAATAAAATACCTTAGCTTAATTATCTTAACTAATGGCATAACTATAGACCCTAAAAAGGTATAGGCCTTATAGGAATAAAAGAACCCGATATTAACTAAAGAACTATAACAATTTCTTAGCTTCGCGAACTTCTACTAACAATTTATCTAAGGCTACTCTACTATCGCTATACCTATAATAAAACTCTTAAAGAAGGATATTAGATAGCTATAGGGACTAAAATAAGCTAAATCGTTTAAGGCCCTTAAGGGAGCCTTTACTTTAGCACCAGTACTAGCATACTATAACTATATAAAGAAAGCAGTAATAGAGATAGACGTATTAAATTAGGCTTCTAGCAGAGTCCTTTCCCGGTATAATAATAACGGAAAATTAAAACTAGTTATTTTCCCCCCTATAAAGTACCCTACGCTAAAGTATAACCACAAGATCCATAATAAAGAACCCCTAGCCATTATTAAGGCCCTAGAGGAATAGCGTCCCAAGCTATAAGGGACCAAGGAGCCATTTAAAATTATTACTAACCATAAAAACCTATAGACGTTTATAACTACTAAGTAGCTAAATTAGCACCAAGTCTAGTAGGCAGAGTTTCTTTTATAGTTTAACTTTATAATTATATATAGACCTAATAGTAAAGCTACGCTCCCTAACACCCTAAGCCAGCTACTAGAAATAAGGCCTAAAGACGCTAATAATAAACGCCTCCGCTACCGAGCCTAAGTTATTATACCGCCCTAGAAAGTTAACCCTATAAACTTAGAATAATTACTATATAAGTCCCGTAACTCTAACAACGCGGAGTTTATAACTACTTTAGACCCTAAAATAGCTAAAAAGTTACTAGATAAGTTAATTTAGCTAAAATACTAGAAGAACAAACTCGTAAGAGATATAGTAGCGGCCCTACGTAATTAGAAAGCTTACTATTAGCTAAAGAAGATTAGGAAATTACTCCGTTACAATAAGTTAGAATATAGTATTATTAATAAATAGATCTACTTCCGCTAATATCTCTTTATCCCTAACGCCCTAAACCTCCGCCTAGAAGTTATCTATTACTCTTATAGTAGTAGCCCCACTAGTTACCCTAGCTAGGTTAAAACTCTTAACCTTTTAAACTAAACATACTAGTAGCTAGGAATCTCCCAGTTTATAGCTACCTTTATTAAAAACTATACCCTATACTTTTGTACTAAGACCCCCTATTTTGCTCCACCTAGTTTCCTAAAGCTACTAGAATTACCCGCCCGCCTATAAACCGATATCTTAATTAACTATATTATAACGCTGCTAGTATACTAACGCTATAGTAAGGCATATAAACATATCCTTATTATTATAGACCGCCTAACTAAAATATAACACCTTATTTTAGTAATAGGACTCTTAATAGAGGAGCTAGTTAATAGCTTTATTAACAACGTATATAAGCTCCACGGTGTACTAAGCACAATTATCTCTAATTACGGCATATAATTTATTAGTAACTTCTAGCGACAACTAAGTAAACGCCTTAAAATAACCTTATAACTAAGCTTAGCCTAATACCTAAAAACAGACGGCTAAACTAAAATTATTAACGCTGCCGTAAATAAATACCTCTATACCTTTGTTAGCTTTATATAGGATAACTAGGTTAACTACCTACTGCTTACTAAGTTTACTATAAATAACTAAGTTAATAAGAACATAGGCATCTCTCCGTTTTTTATAAACTATAGCTTTAACCCTTGCCTTAGAATTAAGCCTACTAGCCCCTACTTACTAATACTATTAGTATAAGTAAAAAAGGTGTTTTTTCGCATAAACTTTATAGCTAACCGCTTTAAGCAGATATTAACACAGCTTAAGGCCCTAGCCCAGATTTTATAGTAATGCTATAAAGATAATACTAATACCCGTAGGGATGAGAGCGTATTATTCTATAAAGGCAATATAGTTATAGTTAGCTTAGAAAATATAAAGATAAACAGACCTAAAAAGAAATGAGACAATAAATGGGACGGCCCGTACCCTATACTCGCAGTATACTAAAGGGCAGTTATAGTAGACCTCCTAAACTACATCCGAGTAAATAAATCCTTTTATATATTTAAGGTCCGCCTCTAGGCTACTAAAGAGATCCCTAGCTAAGCAAATATTAATACTATAGAGCGCTATAATATATAAGGACGGGTAGTAAAGAGAAATAATAACGGTAACATAGAAGACAAATAGGAGTTTAAGAAAATCCTTAATATACATAACGAAGACCCCTAGGGCCTAACTTATAAGATTAAATGGAAATATTATAAGAACACAACCTAGCAGCTATAGAAAGACCTAAAGGGTTATAAATAAGCTATATAGCGCTTCTATAAGCAATACCCTAAGAAGCTAGGACCCCTAGACTAGGTATAAGATAAGGAAAAGTCACGCTAAGGTCACGGCCGACCACCGTATTAAAATTTATGGTGGTTAAGATGTTATAGAACTTTAACCGGCGGTTAAAGTTATCTAATTAGCTAAATTCTTGCTAAGAAACGCCACGCGGATTAATTTAGGTAGTGGTGTAGAGTTCTATCAACCTTACTCACTAAACTAACCAATTAGGATTTTCCATACCTGGCATAGAAAATCACTATTAGCTTAGTTAAGGGCGGCAAGCGGAACTAATATCTTTACGGTAAAAAATAGGTAACCCTATACACTGCCTATTTTTAAGTTATCTATTTAGTTTAGGGACCAAACCATTTAGGGGAGAGGAGTACTGTTACGGCACTGACCTAACGTATACTGTTTTATACTATCTTATACTATTTCCTACTATTAGCTAACCCACTACTAGTGACTTAGCGGCTAGCCCTACTATTTATATACAATACCCCCTTTCCACCTTCTTCCCCTCTTTATACCATAACGTAGTTATTTAGTCTACTTCATTGCAGCACTATAATACAGAGTATTAAGGTATATATTTTAGGGCGAGGCGTAGTATATTATTGTATAAGCCATTAATAACATTAGTATAGGCGGTAAGGGTATTTAGTAGCTTAACTCCTATAAGGGAAGCCTTCAGTTTGGGGTTTAGAGACTTTACTAGGCGATTAATTAAGGCGGGTTCGTTCTATCCAGTCTCTTTAGTATAGTGGTAGAATTTAACGAAGTATAATAAGAAGCTCTTAGAGCCTTATGTTATCTTATTTAGTTTTCTTTATACTATAGCAATTTAGTTACGGTCGCTATAAGATACTTCTAATATGGTAACTAGTTCTTTTATAGTACTTAGCTAAAACAGGTATACAGTTTCTACGGCGTCTCCTATTAGGCGGCTTATAGCGTAACGCAACTAGCTATTAGGAGTTAGGTAGCAATTAATATTACTAGTTAGCTTATTCTTAAGTTAGTTAAAAAAGGAGCGTAGTTTACTCCTTTTACCTAAATAGGCAGAAGGGTTAGGGAGATATTCGGTTAACTTCTTTTTAGGGGCACTAGTCGGCAAATTTAGGGTTAAGGAGCTAGTTTTAGACACGTTCTCTTTACCTAGTATTTGCAGGTTAATACTGGTGGCGGCGAGTAGGGGTAATAGTGGGGCGGATGGTGGGTTTTAGCGGATCTCTTTAATTTCTTTTTTTTAGAGATTCGATTAACTTATAATACTAGGCTTCTTAATAGGCGAGGGTGTCCGTAAAAGCTTATTATAGGGTCTCTATTTATTTAGTAAATATAGTATATAGGTCTTTTATAGACATAGGGGCTTCTAGGTTATTCTATATGCTAATTAGGGTAGTATAGGGTATAGGTTTAACGTAATATAGTATTACGGAGTAAGTATAAGCTATATATAAAAACTGTGTAATGAGATTAAGACGTTACGTAAGGAAAAAAGGTAGGAAAACGGGAAGAAAAGGCATATATTGTTAACTTAGTTGCTTAGTTAAGACGTGCATAGGGTAGAATAGGGTTTAGGTTATAGTCCTAGCAGAACTTAGTAGAATTTGGTGGAACTTAGCAGAATATGGCAGAATGCCGTATATTGCCGTTAGATTGCCATTTCGCGGTTAGTCTCTAATTACTAAGTCGGTGGAAACAGGTGGACGTGTGTAAAGTATTACGGGGGTGTCCCGTAACAGCCCGCTTTATACTAGAGAAATATTTGCTTATATACTTTATAAGGAAATATAACTAATTTATAAACCTTTAATATATAATTTATATTTAGGGCTTTAGGGAATAACTAGCCTAGGAACTAAGGGTACTTAGTATATAGGTAGATAGTAAGCTCTAATAGAGCGTATATATAAGGTAGGCGGCCTATACGCAATATTTAGAATTTTACTATATATAGTAGTTATATAATATATAGCTCTAGTATTTTAGCTATTAGAGAAACTAAAAAGAGCCCCTTTAAGACACCTCTTAAGCTACTTTAGAGGGTCTAAATGGCCTACCTTTAGAGAATAACGGGCTGGTATAAGCGAAAGGCTACAGTACTACTTAAGAAAAAATATTAATATACCCCCTCTATAGTTATATATTTAGGCTACTATAATATAAAGGGCATTAAAGAAGCATAACTATAACGTTATAAAGTATATTAAAATATGCCTAAGTAGGGTATAGAAGGACCTTAGGGCCCCCTAAGGAAGGACTCCCTAATAACCCTAGAGTAGGGAAAACGTATTAGTAAAGTAGGCGAAAAAGTAGAAGAGAAATAGTATTATACTAAGACTTAAGCTTGTGTATAGAAGTAGAGGAGAAATATAAAAGGCTAATAAAAATAAGAATAAAAATAAAAATAAGAAAGGAACTAGAGTAAAGTATAGAAAAATACTAGAAAGCTAACTACTATAATATAGTATTAGATAAACTAACAATAGAGAGTTATATAGGAGTTATAGGTAAGATAAAAGCAAGCTATAATATAGCTAATACTATTAGAAGGTAAACGCCTAAAAACTCCATTAAGGACTAATAAAGGTAGAAAATATAATAGTAATACTTTTAAGGGTAGAAGTAATAGGACTAAAAGACTAGCTCTACAGAATAGGAGTTCTAGTAAACAACCCTAGGTATAAGTACGGCTAGCTAAAACAAATACTAAAGTATGTAATACTAGTATATCCTTTACGCACTAGCTAAAAAATAATACTTCTAATAATAGGTATAGAGGACTATAATATAATACTCTTAATACGAAAAGGCCTTAAGGTAATTACCTAGTAGCTTATTCGCTAAAGCGTTTTAAACTAGTTTTAGGTTATAAAGAAAATAGTAAAAAAAGGTAAAGGGGCAGATAGACGCCCCTTAGGGACTCTATAGTAGAAATATAAAGCTTAGAATACTAGTACGCCCATAGGCTTACTATAGTAGTAGTAGTTACTAAAAAGACTAAAAGTAAAGATATAGAGAAGATCTTTACTACTAGCTTACTTTAAGATTTACAACTAGGAGGAAGAAAACAGCGGTCCGCAATAGACGCAGTCTTACTACTTCTAAATAATATCCAATCTAAAAATAGTAGGAGAAAAGCTAGATAAAGGATAGCTACTACGTTATTTCTAGACGTAAAAGGGGCTTTTAACTATGTCTCCGCAAACTAGCTTCTATCTATCTATAAGGAACTAGGACTACCAATAACATTTATATAATAGGTGGCTACTTTCCTTGGTAATAGAAAGCTATAGCTCTCCTTTAATAGGCAAATATAAGAAAAAGTAAAACTAGAAATAGGGATACTATAGGGATCGCCTATATCCCCTATCTTATTTCTACTATATCTACGTAATATCTGCAGGCTAGAGATAAAAGGAGCCTATTCCCTTAGCTATATAGACAATTTTGCAATTACGGTCACTTTAAACTTAGCTAAATCTAATTATAAAAAGCTAGAGAGGATAGCGTAAGAGCTAATATCTAAAGCTAAGGAAGCTGCTATTAGCTTTAATATTGGCAAAGTAGAGCTTATACACTTCCATAATAAGCGTACTACTATAAAAGAAGGGCTAAAGCTAGAAGAAATAGAAATATCCCCTAAACCCCTAGTTAGGTAGTTAGGGGTATTCCTAGACTCTAAGCTTACTTTTAAACAATATATAGAAATAAAAATCTCTAAATCAAAAGCTGCCTTTTATTTAATTAGAAGACTAGAAAAATATATAAAGAGGTTTATCTCTATAAGCCCTTTAACAGCTCTATATAGCCTACGTTACCACTATAGTAAACTATAGAGTACAATGCTGGTAGGAAAGCAAATCTAGAGACTACCTACTAGTTAGGTACTAATCTCTATAAAATAAGGCCCTAAAACTAGTTTTAGGAGCATTTAGAGGATCTCCTAGCCAAGCTATAGAGATTAAAGCCTCTATTCCTCCTCCTATAATTAAAATTAAAAAGCTTTGCAATAGCTACACACTAAGAATCCTAAATTTTAAGGAAAACTATGTAATTAAAAAGGCCTATATAGAAGAGAATAATAAAGATAAGGATGAACTAGCAACTAGCTCTTATTCTAGTTCTAAAAACTCTACTATAAGGCACTTACTATAGCTAAAAACATAGCTACTATCCCTAGTATCTAGGGCTTAGCAGCTAGTTTAGAACTAGAAAATAGAGAAAATCTCTCTAAAGTGGCAAAAACTATAGTCTCCTCCTATACCTGCATCCTTCTCTATCTCTAAAAGTAGTAAGGAAGAAGCTGCACAAGAACATTTAAGACTAGTAGAAAATCTATAAGAATCCCTAGAGTGGGACCTAGTAGATATATACTATATAAATAGCTCTAAAGATAGTAAATTAAATATAGTAGCCGTATGCAAAATAGGAGAGAGAAATATAATTAAATATGCAATAAACTGGAATTTAGGGCCCTATATAGAAATTATAGACGTAGAACTTTACGCAATCTATAGGGCCCTAGAATACCTAAAATAATAAAGACTAGAAGAGAAATAGGTTTATATCTTTATAGATAGCTAAGTAGCTATTAAGAGATTATAGCTTAATTCTCTTATAGGGGGACAAGAACTAGTCTTTAAAATCACGTAAAGCTGTTCATATTTAGCTAGTAAGGAGATCTCTATTAACTTCTATTAGGTTCCTAGCCATTTAGAAATCTATAGAAATAAAATAGCAGATAAGCTAGCTAAAAGGGGCCTTTCTAGAAGAAAACTATAATCTTCTTATACTTTTTTAGCCTACCTAGGGAGATAAGTAAAAGAAAAGATATAAGAATAGTAGAAAGATAACTGGCAATAAAATAAAAGTAAAGGAAAACACTTTACTAGAATCAGCAAAGGAAACTACCCCTTTTCTTTTAAAGCCCCTAAGGGTAAATATCCTAAATAGCTATAATTAGCTTTCTTTTAACTAAAACTAAAAAAAGGCTTCTTTAAATCCTTTTCTAAAACAATAGGGAATAATAAAAAAGGTAGATGCTTTAGGGACTATACCGCTATATAAACCCCTACGCATCTCTTACTAGAATATAGACTATATTAGGAAGATAGAAAGGAAATACAAAGACAAATAGGCTCTTCTCTTTTAGAGAAGCTCTTTTATACAAAAAGGAAGAGGGGCGCTTTTTCTATTTCTAAGTAGGATAAAAATAGCTACTAAAAAGTGGCTAAGAGCAGCAGAATATTTAAAAGGAGGTAAATTTTACTAAAGTCTTAGTAAATAGACTATAAAAAGCAAAAGAATAAAAATAAACTACAAATAGGATAGGGATAGGCGTTAGGATTACTTATACTTTTTTTACTTTTTTTACTTTTTCTTTAATACCGTTTTTTCACAACCTAATAGTTATTAGCAACCTAGTATTTACTAGGAAGCTGTAAATCCCTAGTTTAGGGATTTATAAACTACTAGGATATAGCTATTAGTATATATTAAGCTGCCTAAAAAGGATTTATATATATAGAACTATAGCGCTATAGCCTAGAGGCTGCGTGCGCAGTATTATACGTAGTATAATACAATAGATATATAAATTTTAAAATTTTAAAAAAGGATATAAAGAGCTATAAATAATCTATAGGCGACTCGCAGGCGACCTATAGGCGACTTATAGGTAGGTAGGACCTAAAGGCGGAGAGATAGGGTAAATGGTTTTCTTATAGAGTTTTCTCCCTATATATATAAGGTATAGTCTATATAGGCCTAACAGAGATCCAAATAAGACGTTAAGTAATAAATAAATAATATAGAACTATCTATTTAGGTTTTATCTAATAATAATATAATTATTTATTCTTAATTCTTAATTAATATCTTATATAGTCCCAAATAAGGTCTATATAGACTAATTCCGCTAAGTTAGGTATAAAAAACCTTTAAGAGAGATATAAGAAATAGTATACCCATACTATATTAACGGGAGGAAAGATACCGCTAAGTTTCTGCTTTAAGACTCCTATAAAGGAGTGTTCTAATTACCTATTTTACCCTATCTATTCTTTATACTATACTTTTATATTATTATAGATTGCCGTTAAATGCTATTACCTACTTACCCCTAGCTTTTTACTGCCCTATACGTATATCCGCCTCGCCTATAGTCTTCCTACTTATCCCTTATAACGTTAATTCAGGCCCTTAGGTTATTAATAAGAACTAACTAATTAGATTAGCTAAATTTAGTGCCCGTACTTAGAAATATAGTAGTGTTTCTATATAGACTACTTACTTTAAGGACCCTAACGTTGCAAGGAATAGCAAAAAAAAACTAGCCCTATTTTAATAACTATCTCTAGCCTCTATCTCTTATCTTCCTATATTTAATAGCGCGCTTAACCTAATACTGGCCGTAGGGGTGCACTAAACCCCTATAGTTAAGTACTTATGCTATACTACGTATTGGAATATACTAGGTAAATTAAGCTATAAAGGGAGAAGAGGGCGGTTTAGATAAGAGGTTTATTATAGGCCTTCCGCCTATAAGGTGTGTAGGTGCCGTATAGTATAATATTTTAGCTACCTAGTTAAGCCACCCTAAAATATACTAAAATCTACTAACTTTAGCCTTTTATAACTCTACCCCTATTAAAGATATTTAAATATGGCTACTTATATATAAAAATATTATATATATTTAAGTTAATATAATAATTTTATTAATAAATATTAAAAATATTATGTTAAATAATATTATATTAGCTTAAATATAATTTTTTTTAAAAACAGTATAAATAAAATTCCTTTATATATAAGTAGCCATATTAAAATTTTTATTTAAATATCTTTAATAAGGGTAGAGTTATAAAAGGCTAAAGTTAGTAGATTTTGGTATGTTTTGGAGTGGCTCGACCAAGTAGCTAGCTCGGCTAGGTGGCTAAGACGTTATCGTTATACCGTATTAGAAGAAGTGGGTCGCTGCCGTAGGTAGATACCGTAATTCGAGTATACTAGACGTGTACGTAAAGACGTAGTAGTCATATTTATAGGCCTCCGCTAGGGCTCATCTAATAATAATATAATTAGTTTAGTACTTTATAGGACTTTATAGGGCTAGGGTATACTAATTTAATTAACTTAGGACTTTAAAGGAGTCTATAAGCGTAGTACTAGATCTTTAGCGTTATATCATAGCGAAATTTTTTCTTAGGGGTCTAGTTTATAATATAAGTAAATAAAAGGGTTAGTAAGGCGAAGGCACGTAATGGTATAAGAAAAACTAAAAGTTTTATAGTATATAATAGATATATAGATGGAAGATAGATGGAAGATATAGATATACGCGTTGTTTTAAAAACGGTGTTCCCGCACGGACTGCTTGTTAGACGCTAACGTGCTAAGGGATACAATCAAACCATCTAAGAGCCATACGACGGTAATAGATTACACTTCCGACAAAGATAACTTGGCCTCATGAGTCGTGCTGTTGGCATACTGCCCTTCGAGCCGTCAATCACTGCTTCACGGACCGAAAATATAAGCACAATATCTTGCCCGGTAGGTCGATAGAAGTGAATACAACTTCAATTAAGTTTTCGTATAAATTAAGTGAAGTCAAATACACCAGACATGGAAAACCAAATAACCTAGATCGAATGCGTAAATAGTATGGGGGCACAGTTGTGCACTTAGGTCATCACCAACCTTTCAATACGGTCGCGTTTGCGGACCATCCATTTGTGGCTGCATTTGCATCATTGGCAGGGCTGGAGGGCCAGCACCTAGTGGGCCTAAGCGATGAAACATCTGTATCAATCGCTTCCCTACACTTGTTTCTAATTCTGTACCGTCTCTAGCGATCTTAACTTCTCTGTTAGCATTCCAAGGATTGCGGAGTCCTCGAGTACGATAGAACGGCAGTCTGTTCGTCGAAATCCATTCGATCTTAAACGGCTTGCCCCAGGTTTGTGCGGTTGCAGAAGTATCGGCATCGGCCTGCGCCGAGTCCTCTTCCTTGTCCTTTACTCCATCCTCTTGTACATCTGAAATATCTGCCTCCCAAAATATAGTACCCCGTGCAGAATCGTCGATAATCCTCCCTTTTGGAGCATGTTCAGTAGCAGGAGTAGGGATAGATTTTGGAACATCGGTAGAATCCAAATTCTCCGGCTTTAGAACCGTCTCCATGATCTGAGCGGTATCTTGATGGATAGAGGACGCCATTCGCGCGTAGCCAAAATATTCGCCAGACTTATTAGCAGAAAAGATAAGGTAAACATTGTCGGCTGCCTGTGTGCTGTTAGTCTTACTTGCAAATGTTTAAGTGCAATAGCTGCCCACACACCTCGTACGCTTTATTAAGGGCTTCTTCGTTGTGTGATTGGGTCGCCCAGATACCGTTTCTCACACTGAGTTCAAGATCTTGCAACGTAAGGCTTTTCACAATGAAAAACTTTTCAGCGATTCGAGAGGTAGTTGCGCTCTCGCTACCTGTCGTCTCTTCTCTGATTTGACTAGGCTCCTCAGCAACCTCTTCACCCTCAGGAAGCTGAGGAGATCTCTGAGGAAATGTACTAGACTCTCGCGGCCCTGACATAGCAGAAGGTCCAATTGGGACGCCTGAAACCAGAGCTGAACTCCGACGCAAACGGCAAACTAAGCGGACTCCATGAAAACGAGAATCGTGGAACCTGTGCATTGCTGCGACACAAGACGCCTCTGTACGATAATTTACGAACGCACAGTTGCTTTTTGAGATAAGAAATAAACTTTCGATGTCTTTCGTAGCGTCCCGTGAAAAATGGTCCTTCAGATCCATTACAGTTGTTTCTTGTGGCAAGTTTCCGACCCATAAGGCGTGTCCAGATTGCTTTGGTTTTCGAGGCGGTCCACGAGGGATAGAATTGATATTAGCTTCCGATCCAGGCCTACGTATACCTGCCGTGAATTCGTGATATCGTAGGTTAGCCAAATTCATGATAGTGAAATAAAGTGTGTTAACCTTTCGTACCTCCACTGCTTGAAAAAGCACTCATGCAACCGTAGTCGCTTGAAAATCCACCGGAGGCAAGCCGATTTGCAGAGGGATAACTTCCACTAAGCGTAGTTGGCTCAGTGCTTTGCGCTATCACAGGAACCTGGGCAGAGGGGAGGCTGGCTCTCCTATTGTATGGTGTTGGCTGTTGCGGAACTTGGGCGGGAAAGTTTTGAGTGAATTGAATCTGAGGACCACAAGGTGATGTGTAATATAAGTATTGCAATGGTTGTTGTTGGAAACTTGGGTATAAGGGTTGCAGTGGATTTGGGCTAGCTGACCGCTGTTGATTCGGATTGAATTGTTGGTAAGCGGTCTGTTGCGCACTCTGGCTGGCGACGAAGTTGGTTGGGTATTGACCTTGCCCAGAAGTAGGACTGTAGGGTGATTGACCTTGGTAACTGCCTTGCGAGTGTCCAGGGAAATGAGATATTTGCTGGAGCTGGTATACGAGAGCGGATGTTGAAGCGCCAGAAAGCGCTCTTGAGTCTTGCTTATGCGCTTGGGGAATGCTCTCTCCTGAAACTACTGAGGGGTACTCTGGGAGAGCACCTATCACAGCACCCATATTGAAGGACGACGTGCTGAGTTCCTGACCCGGGGAAACGTCATAGAATGTATTGCCTTGCTGGTTAGATGCTCGAGGGATGGCTAGGCGTGGTTGTGGTTGTGGTATGGAACTGAACTGCGAATAGAAAGGCGCATTATTACTAGGTGACCTGAGCTCGGATGGAGAAGGGTTGTTGGCGCCTCCTGGAGCGACTTTGGCCGAAGTACGAATTTCATCTTGTGAAGTATCCGTGCTCGAAGACTCCAGAGGCTGGAAGCCGGTATCGGTGGGTATGTCGCCCATTTGCTCCTCGACAATGACGAGCAACGCAATCCACTGCTGCATCCACACGAAAGCCATGTCAGCCCATATTTCGCATCAACCGGAAGATATTTGAGTATGGGAAATAAAGACTCTGGACTAATTCTAGACCAAGAAAACGTACCTTACTCTATATCAGATGAATTATCTCCTGTGGCAAGCCAGGATGGGTGACCTCCTCAAGGAGTTCGTACCGCTCAAAAGAGGCTTTAGAAAAATATGCCAATCAACTGAGAAAGGTGAGTGGAAGTGAGAAAGTAAAAAAAGAAGCATGAAATAGGTGGCGTCAGAATTGGAGAGGATCAACCGTTTCGCACGAGGCAACGGGCCTGGAGAGACAGCTCGCTTGGAGCGGGTCGAGGGTGACCAGTCAAGCCGCAGAAGAAGAGCCTAATGCCCTTTCGAAACTGTCAGGCAAGCCGGCAGCGGGGATTATAACGGTAAGACTCGTGTGGAAGCTGGCCGAAAGAGGCCGAAGAGGCAAGAAATGATAGGGTAACGCTATGGAGAAGGCTAAGGAGAGGTTTAGACAGCTTGCCGCGAACTTCAACCGGAAGGACGCAGGAAGCCTCTGCTTCAATTGCCTCCCACTCCTTTTACTTCCACGCAATTGATTGGGTGAGAGCTGGATGAGGGCTGGTGCCTTAATTCCTAGCACAGAGGGCTGTGAAGTAGCGACGAGCAAAAACTGAGGAGGCGAATTGATCGCCAGAAGGGAGGAAAGTAAGTTAGTAGAGCTGGGAGTTCATTCTTAAAATAATAAAAACGAACGAGCGTCGCGGAGTAGTGGTCTGAGTGCTGCGGCTTAGTGTGGCGAGTGATGCAGTTCGAGACTTGCGAGGATCCTGGTCCAGGGAAGTGGTTGCTAAGGACGAGACGAGCACTGTTTTGGCAAGCGTTATCTTCTACAGAGTAACGCTCTCGTAAGTCTATAAAGGCTTAAGGTCCGCTGGTGAATATCGAGGTTGTTCACAAGTCAGTGGTTTTATATTCAAGAGTCAGTCCGGCATGGCTGGGGCATTCGGTGCCTTGAAATTACTTTAAGTCTCTGGCTAACTCTGGAATATTCCGAGTCTCGACAGTGGAAATATGCCTTTAAACCGCTGGCCGCCGTAACCCACACGGCGACGTAGGGTACTCTAGCGGACCACAGACCGCTGATGAAAGGTAGCATCTTTCCACAGCTCGGGGCTTTGAGTGCAAAATGCATGATTGGCTCGTGACTGGAGAGAAAGCAGGAAGGGCCGGGCATAAATGTCAATGACATGATCTGAGCTAGAGTAGAGTCTAGTGGGCAGGGTCAACAGCAGGAAAACCACATACGGATACAGGGCAACACGACCTAGCGACAGAGGTCAAGGGACCCTGCATCACTGCCGGCTAGTCAGCGGTGCAGCATTCGATAAACTGTGAGAGGGTAGTTAGTCCGATGGATCAATTTGTGTGCGCAGGGCAATGCAGGTGAGGTGGTGGAATGCATTTCGACGCCACAGCAGGGAAGCCAGAGAAGCAAAGGTAACGAGCTCCAGCCTCCCGCAACCGCTGCGGGTGTCCATCATTGGATGGAATTACTTCCAGTGGAATTGCCAATTGGTATGGGCCTTTGCGCCTCCCCACAACGCTCTATGCCGCTGGCCCCTGCAAGACTTTGTTGGAATATTCCAAGGTCTTCGACTTTCGGCGTTCAACCTGGCATAAACTACTCGTCAAAACGCCGTCATCAACAGAAAAAAGAGCCCCCTGTTTACGATAAGATATTGCGTCTTATTTCGCACTCCACTCTCCGTCTTCGAACCCAACGCTGACGATCTGCGCATCTGACTTGTTTGCCGGTTGTGCCCGCCTGGCAGAACCACCGCCGACGAACCGGAGAAAACGGCGATCTCGAGTCATAGGCGTAAAAATATAACATTCGTCAGACTGATCTTTACCCGCTGCCACAGTTCTAGCTGTCGATCGTGTGGCAAAGGCTGAAGGCGAAGCTTTAACACCAAACGAGCCGCACTTACCGAGTGGCTAGATCCTGTTTCGTGACAGCGGCGCATCACTACCGCATGGCATTTTGACAAATGCCGTACTTAGGGCCAGGGTGTCTGACGTCGGTGGATAGGCGAATTGACGTGTAAATGGAAGCTTGGTCACCAAAATACCTTGCGCCACCGGCACCCTAAGGACGCTCGTTTTTTTGGGGCTTGCGACTCGCGCCAACCTGACAGGCTACATACTGAATGGGTCCTTCCGTGCCTGTTCCAACGGCACAGGCCTCTAGGAGTGGCGGATTACCGTTTGTTTGATGAACATGCAGACGCTATCTTTTCGGCTGATGGCCCCGAGACCGAATAATCTCTCTCGCCACAATGTCTTAATTGTGACGAGCCGTAACGACGTGTTCCGCACGACGTGTCGTTTCTTGAGCTTCAAGCGTGCGCGCATCCCCGAGAGGCATATGCAACTATAGTTCAGTCCTTAAGCAGTTGAACCTGAACTAGAACCATCTTGAGACCTAAAAAAGGCCCCTGCTGATTTGATATCACTGTTCTGCCCCATACTGGCTGAGCCTCGTTCCGGAAAATTCCTGCTTTATACCGGAACAAATCGTCTTCAAAAAGGAACGATTCGTGTATCGATTTTATCGTCTTAATTCCGGAACAATTGCTTTATTCCGGAAAAGATCTTCAAAAGATTAGGCTAATTATAAGGTGGTATAGCAGCGCAAGGCTTACTAATGCCTATGCACAAATCGTGAAGCTCTTTAAAATATATTATACTAATAACTTCGGTTTTCTTCCCCTCTTAATCTAATTGGTAAATTGTTATCAGATAACGTCCAGACTAGCCTTAAATTACCCCAATTATGCGTACACGACGTCGCCAAAACGGCTAGTTAATAAGCCTAAGTTTAGTAGTTAGTTTATATTTTATAACTAAGTGTAAGGCATTTTATAGAGCTCTTGTGGAGCCTCCTAAGGTGTTAATTTTCTTATTACGATTACCTAATTGGGACTAGCGTAGGGGCTCTAAAAGTCGAACTTCGTAAGCTTTAACATCTGTTAAATTTTCTTATTAGTCCTTCCTTATTTACCGCCTCTGTATATAACTTAATTAGATCCTTAATAAGATATACGTTTTATCTATAAGTCCTAAATATATATTAACTTAATTGCCGGCTTAAATCTAACGCTAGTAATAGCAATATTAACCTCTGCGACTACCTTTGTAACTACCTCTACACCTAATATAATTACCTCTCCTTCTACCATAGATGACTCCTATAACGTCTTTTACGCTATTTCTACCTTCTTAGTTATAGTAAAGCCTGCCTTTACTAAGTATCTAGAGAAAACTAGAGTTAACTTAATAAAGCGCATTACCTAGCCTAAATATGATAATCTTATTTCCTAGCTCGTAGATCTAAATTATATAGCCCGATTATAGGTAGAACGTAACGCTAAAATTTTTATTTATTATTTATTTTTATATCCATTGTATTATACTACGTACAATACTACGCATGCAGCCTTGGGTTATGGCGCTATAGTTCTATATATATAAATCCTTTCTAGGCAGCTTAATATGTACTAGTAGCTATATCCTAGTAGTTTATAAACCCCTAAATTAGGAGTTTATAGTTT